>OLXH01000991.1_pt1 | contig 11798 bp, 9 predicted proteins | sample 1673391 | NCBI WGS metagenome assembly OLXH01 (sample SAMEA103958110, study PRJEB25191) | human gut metagenome | reverse complement strand
TTCGCAGTGTTTCTGCGAAGCGCTTTTCTTATCAAAGGCTCTTCTCCCCGCCCGTGACGGTCTCGATGGCGCAGGCAATGAACTTTTTCGCTGCAGGCGAGGCCTCCCTGAGCGACGGGACGGAGATGCCGAGCGTGACGAACTGCGGCGGGTCGAACGGGACCTCCGCCACCGTACCGCTCCACTTGCGCGAAATCAGCCGCTGGTTGAAGCTGACGCCGAGTCCCGCCTCGACCATGTTGTAGGTCGTGAAGCCGTCGCGCGTCGTAAAGCAGGTCTGCGGGTGCAGGTCATGCTGCTCGAGCAGGCGGTCCTGATCGGTGTCGTGATTGGGCGAGGTGTGGATGAACGGCTCGTTCTGCAAGCGCATAAGCGGAAAGGCATCCGCCTCTGCCAGCTCGTGCCCGCGCGGCAGCCACGCGACGAGCTCGTCGCGAAAGACCGGCAGCCAGTCATACTTATCGCCGTGCATCTGCGCGCCGAAACAGCAGTCGACCGAGCGCTCGTTCAGCCAGCGCGCCATCTCGAGGTTGCCGCCCTCCTGCATCCGCACGGTCACGCCCGGATAGCGGGCGCGGAACGCCGTCAGGATCTCTGGCATCCACAGGGCCGAAATGCTGTAATAGCAGCCGATCGTCAGCGAGCCCTTTGACACGCCGCCGATCTCCGCGCTGAGCTGCTCGGCGTTGTGGTGCGCGCGCACGACCTCGCGCAGCAGCGGCAGCATGAGCTTTCCGTTTTCCGTGAGCTGCACGCCCTTTTTGCTGCGAAGAAACAGCGGAAAGCCGAGCTCTTCTTCCAGCGTGCCGATCATGCGCGTCACGCCCGACTGCGTGTAGCCCAAAAGCTCCGCCGTGGCCGTCAGGCTGCCGAGCTCTGCCGCGGCAAGGAACGCCTCGCATTTGACCGCTTCCATACACCCTCCTATCCATGATTTTATATCATGTTTTTCATTTCAAATAACCGTTTGCGTCATGTTTTCTCTTATTCTACAATAGCAGTCAGAAACCGTCAATCCTGTTTTTGAAACGAGGTCTTTTTTCATGGAGCATCGTCTTTCTTTTTCCTGCGACTATCTTGAGGGCGCGCATCCCGCCATCCTGCAGCGCCTGTGCGAAACGAATTTTGCGCAGGCCGCTGGTTACGGCACGGATGAATACTGTGAATCCGCGCGTGAGAAGATCCGCGCCGCTTGCGGCGCGCCGAACGCGGAGATTCACTTCCTTGTCGGCGGCACACAGACGAACGCGACCGTCATCGACGCGCTGCTGCGCTCTTACGAGGGTGTGATCGCCGCAGACACGGGGCACATCAGCGTGCACGAGGCCGGCGCCATCGAGTTCGGCGGGCACAAGGTGCTCACGCTGCCGCAGGAAAACGGCAAGATCACCGCATCCCAAATCCGCGCACTGCTTGATCAGTACGAGGACGACGCGAACCGCGACCACACGGTCATGCCCGGGATGGTCTACCTCTCCCAGCCGACGGAGTACGGCACGCTCTATTCCAAAAAGGAGCTCGCGGCCATCAGCGCGCTCTGCCGCGAAAAGCGCCTGCCGCTCTATATCGACGGCGCGCGCCTTGCCTACGCGCTCGCCTGTCCTGAAAACGACGTGACACTGCGCGACCTTGCCGCGCTGTGCGACATTTTCTACATCGGCGGCACGAAATGCGGCGCGCTGCTCGGCGAGGCGGTCGTCATTCCCCAGCCGGGGCTCATTCCACACTTTTTCACCATCATCAAGCAGCACGGCGCGCTGCTCGCCAAGGGACGGCTGCTCGGCATCCAGTTCGACACGCTCTTTACCGATGGGCTCTACGAGCGCATCGGCGCAGACGCCGTTCGCTACGCCGACGCTATCCGGCGCGCGATGGCGGAAAACGGCTATTTGCCCTGTTTCCCCTCCCCGACGAACCAGAGCTTCTGCATCGTCAGTGAGCAGCAGCGCAAAGAGCTCACCGAGCGCGTGGACTTCTCCGTCTGGGAGCAATATGACGAGACGCACAGCATCATCCGCTTTGCCACAAGCTGGGCGACGCGGGAAGAGGATGTGAACGCGCTCTGTCGCATCCTGCGCGAGTGCAGCGCGCAGGAAAAGGCAGCGTCCTAAAATCAAAAAAGAGCTTTCTCCGATTTTCAGGAGAAAGCTCTTTTTATTTCATTGCGCTGCGCTCAGTTCTTTTTCATCATCTGTTCATCCTGCTGCAAAAGCTGCTGCGTGATGATATCGAGCTGCCGGTGCTTGGCCATGCGGTCGGCGATGTTGTTCTGCACCAGCTCCGTCTCCTGATGGCCGCGGAAGGACAGCTTGAGCAAAATCGGCGTCAGGATCGTGCCGCATACGACCGTGATGACGACCGGCGTCATCATCGCGGGCGACAGCACACCCATCGAAAGGCCGCGGTTGGCGACGATCAGCGCGACTTCGCCGCGGCAGGCCATGCCCACGCCGACCTGGATGCTCTCGCGCGTGGTGAACTGGCACGCCTTGGCGCCAAGGCCGCAGCCGAGGAGCTTCGAGATGATCGAAACAAGCAGCAGCAAAATCGAGAAGACGACCATGCCGCCCGTCAGACCCGTGATCTGCACATTGATACCGATGCTCGCGAAGAACACCGGCGTGAGCAGAAGATACCCGAGGGGGTTGTACTTCGTCTGGATGTAGGTGCCCTTGGGCGTGCACGCGACGACAAGGCCCGCGGCGTAAGCGCCCGTGATATCAGCGACGCCGAAGAACTTCTCGGCGCAGTAGGCCATCACAAGGCACAGGACAAAGGCGAACACGGAGTTTCTGTGGCTGGCCCAACCGTGCTGACGCTTGAGCATCCAGCAGAAGATGCGGTTCGCGCCAAAGCCGACCACGAAGGCAAAGACGAAAAAGCCCACGATCTTGAGGAGCACCATGCCGATGCTCTCGTCACCGCCGGCAAGGCTGCAAACGAGTGTCAGTGCGATCAGGCCGAGCACATCGTCGATGAGCGCGGCGGCCAGAATCGTGTTGCCGACCTTGGTCTCGAGCTTTTTCATCTCCTTGAGCGTTTCGACTGTAATGCTCACGGACGTGGCCGTCAGGATGGTGCCGATGAAGATGTTTTCGATAAAGCCGGTGCTCTCGATGAGTCCCAGCTCATCTGCGCCCCATGCAAGCGCCGTGCCCATCAGGAACGGCACGATCACGCCGAGGACCGCGACCATGAAGCCCGCCTTGCCGCTGTGCTTGAGCTCGTTGACATCCGTGCCCATACCGGCGGAGAACATCAGCACGATGACACCAAGCTCGCTGAGCTGCTTGGTGAATTCCGTTTCCGAAAGAAGGCCAAGGCCCGCGGGGCTGAGCAAAAGGCCCGCGATCAGCGCGCCCACGACCTGCGGCATCTGAAACTTCTGCGCAATGAGGCCCAGAATCTTCGTGCTCAGCAGGATCAGCGCAAGATCCATTAAAAAGTGATACGACATATTGATCTCCTCCCAAACTCTCTGATCTCTATCCAAATTCTTCCGTTTCATTTCGCGAGGCTCTATTCTAACTTCTTTTTTTCTTTTTTCAACAGTCAGAATCACCAAGGAAACGGAAGAATTCCTGCGCAGCTCAGGCAAAATGCAATATATCTTTCATTTTTAACGTGAAATGTTTGATTCGATTCCGTTTCCATAGCCGTTTTCACAAAAAGCAGCGTCAAATGCGGCGTTAAGAAGCCGTAAAATATGGACAGATTCATTGAATTTCTCTATGATTTACAGGGATATCGTCTATATTGTCCACACATCGCGCACATTTTGTCGTTCGCACCCATTTTGCATCTTTTCCTGCATTTTGCGCATTTTCGTCGCACAATGCGCCGTTTCTCCCCTTGCCGCAGCGGTGCGGGCGTGGTAAAATCGGCCTTGTGACATGAACAAAGGAAAGGACGAGCCATGAATCAGAAAGAACTCAATGAACTGCGCCGGCGCTTCCGGCTCGATAAGAATAATTTCAGCCGCGTGTACGGCTGCTATGTGAACTCCAACCGTGAGATCATTGCGTGGGTCGATACCTCGATGGGCCTCATGCGGCAGGAGGAGCAGGAGATGTACCTGGGCCTTCTCAAAAAGTCCCTCTCCGGCACGCTTGGCAAGAACCTCATCGACGTGGTGTTCTCCACGCAGCAGGTCGCCGACAGCGATGAGCACCGCCTTTTGCAGACTCTTCGCCAGACAGAGCTCAAGGACCCCGCCTCGCGCGAAACGCTCTGCCGCCAAATCATCGACTGCATCGACATGGGCGAGACAAACTATCTCATCCTCCTCGCCGCCGATGCCTACGACGTGCCGCACCGCAGCAAGGATGACGAGATTCAGGCCGACGCGTCGAGTGAGGTCTTCAAGTACTTTGTCTGCTCCATCTGCCCCGTCAAGGCCCCGACGCTCGAACTGCGCTACGACCTTGACCAGAGCGAGTTTCACTCAAGCTCCACCGGCTACATCGCGACCTCGCCCGAGCTCGGCTTCCTCTACCCCGCGTTCGACAACCGCACGGCGAACATTTACAATGTGCTGTTCTACTCGAAAAACGCCGCGGAGATCCATCAGGAGGTCATCGACGCGCTGTTCCACGTCGACCCGCCGATGTCTGCCGAGGAGCAGAAAAACGCCTTTGGCTCGGCGCTTGCCGACGCACTCGACAAGGATTGCAGCTACGATGTCGTCCAGTCCGTGCACGAGCAGATCAGAGCGCGCATCGAAGATCACAAGGAGAGCAAAGGCCCCGAGCCGCTTGAAATGACGGCGGGCGACGTCGGCGGCATCCTCGCCAACAGCGGCGTGAACGACGAGCAGATCGCAGCGTTCCAGCGCGAGTGCGATGAGCAGTACGGCGAGAACGCCGCGCTGAACCCGAACAACATCATCGAGAGCAAGAAGTTTGAGATCACGACCCCCGAGGTCAAAATTTCCATTGCACCGGAGAACAGCTATATGATCGAAGCGCGCGTCATCAATGGCCGCAAATACCTCCTCATCCCCGCCGACGACGGCGTGGAGGTCAACGGCATCGGCGTGAACATCCCGGGTCTTGCAAAAGAGGAATAAAAAAGGAGAGAAGCCGCAGCTTCTCTCCTTCTCTTTTTGACCATTTACGCCTTGCTCTTGTAGAGGTCAGCGATGATGTCGGCGCACTTGTCGATGCCGAGCTCGCCGCTGTCGAGCGTGATGTGGTAATTCTGCGCGTAGCCCCACTTCATGTTCGTGTAGAAGCGGTGATAGGCCGCGCGGCGCTTGTCCTTGTCGCGCAGGCGCTGCTCGGGCGACTGCTCGCGCTCGCCGTAGACCTCGACGATGCGCTTGGCGCGGAACGCCATATCCGCGTGGATAAAGACCTTGAGGCACTTGGCCTTGTCCTGCAAAATGTAGTCCGCGCAGCGGCCGACGATGACACAGGGGCCCTTTTCGGCAAGCTCGCTGATGACGCGGCACTGAATTTCCCATAGGATGTCCTCGTTCGTCGGGCCGAACGCGCGGTTCGAGAGCGCTGAGGACAGGAAGCCGCCGGGTGTGTACTCGCCCGCCTCCTTGACATAATTTTCTGCAAAGCCGCTCTCCTCGGCGATCTTCTGGATGAGCTCTGAGTCATAGCAGGGGATGCCGAGCTGCTCTGCAACCTTTTTGCCGACCGTGCGGCCGCCGCTGCCGAATTCACGGCTGATGGTGATAATATGATTCATAATACAGTTGCTCCTTCCGTATTGAGTTCCCGATACGTTTTTACAATCATACCCGCCGCGATGACGAAAGTCAACACATCCGACACCGGCATGGAGTACAGCACGCCGTCAAGGCCGAAAAAGCGCGGCAGCAGCAGTGCAAAGCCCACGCCGAACACGACCTCGCGCACCATGGAGAGCATCGTGGATGAGAACGCCTTGCCCACGGCCTGCAAAAAGATGAAGCAGGCCTTGTTCACGCAGGCGAGCACCATCATGCAAAGATACGTGCGGAATGCCTTGATCGCAAAGTCCGTGTAGTAGCTGCTCTCGTTCGCCGCGCCGAAGACGGCGATAAGCTGACGCGGGAAGCCCTCGGCCAGAACGAGCGCGACGGCGCCGACGATCGCCTCGCAGAGCAGGAGCTTTGTAAAGAGCTCACGCACGCGCGTCTTTTTCCCCGCGCCCATGTTGTAACCTACGACGGGAATGCAGCCCGCCGCCATGCCGACGACGATGGAAATGACGATCTGGAAGAACTTCATCACAATGCCGACGACGGCCATCGGGATCTGCGCGTACTGCTCCTGCGAGAATATCTCATCCAGCGCGCCGTACTTGCGCAGCATGTTGTTGATGGCCGCCATCGCCGCGACAAGGCTAATTTGTGACAAAAAGCTCGTGATGCCGAGCGTCAGCATCCGGGTACAGAGGCTTGCGCGCAGGCGGAAGTCTCCCTTCCCCGGCTTGACGGTCTTCATGCGGCAGAGATACCACACCGCGAGCGCCGCTGTGACGATCTGGCCCAACACGGTGGCGACCGCCGCGCCCATCATGCCCCACTTACATTCAAAGATGAAGATGGGGTCTAAAATGATGTTGAGCACCGCGCCCGCGAGCGTGGAGATCATGGCGAACCGCGGGTTGCCGTCGGCACGGATGACAGGGTTCATCGCCTGACCGAACATATAAAATGGGATGCCGAGCGAGATATAGAAGAAATACTCCTGCGCGTACTGAAAGGTCTCCTCGTTCACCGTGCCGCCGAACATTGAAATGATGGGATCGGCAAAACCAAGGTACAGCGCCGTCAGCACAAGGCTGCTCGCGACCGACAATACGACCGCGCTGCCGACGCTCTTTCTTGCCTCTCCCACTTCGCCCTTGCCGAGCGAAATGCTGACGAACGCGCAGCAGCCGTCGCCGATCATCACGGCGATGGCGAGCGCCACGACCGTGAGCGGAAAGACGACGGTGTTTGCCGCGTTGCCGTAGGAACCGAGGTAGCTTGCGTTGGCGATGAAGATCTGGTCGACGATGTTATAGAGCGCGCCGACGAGCAGCGAGATGATGCACGGGACGGCGTAGCGCCGCATGAGCTTCCCCACGCGCTCCGTCCCCAAAAACTGGTTTGTGTTTTCCATGGCGGTCTTCCTCCTGAACATAAAAAATAAGAGATGCGTTCTGCCGGATCAATCCGGACTTACGCATCTCTGCCGCACGATTTGACTATGAAGTTGTCCTCTCCCTCCTTTTGCCGTAAAAAAGCGTGCAGCGTTTCTGCAACCGGATTTACGCAGAAACGCCACACGCTGTGAATTGATTTTATCAAATTGTTTCGAGCATTTCAAATGTTTTTTGCGGCACGGGCCGCAAATTATTATTTAGTCCTGCTCCATGAAGCTGCGGATATAGGCGATCAGCATTTTCGCCGTGCCCTCGAAGCCGAGCACATCGCTCTTGACGGTCATGTCGTAGCCGCGGGCGTCGCCCCACTTCGTCTCGCAGTAGTAGTTGTGGTAGGACTTTCTGGAACGGTCGACCTCTTTGATCTCCTCGATGGCTTCTTCGGCAGATAACCCCTTCTTTTCCATCACACGGCCGACTTTGGCTTGCTGGTTGCCGCAGATGAAAATGCTCAGCATATTGGGGTTGCCCTTGAGCACCTGGTCGCTGCAGCGGCCGATGATGAGGAAGCTCTCGCCGTTTGCCGCCTTGTCGCGCAGCATGGCGAACGTCTTTTCCGCCACGTTGACCTCAAGAGAATTCGAATACTTGCCGATGCGGCGCGAGGCAAAGAAGTTGACGGGCTTTTCGTCCATCTTGCGGATCATTTCCCCGCTGTAGCCTTCGGAAACGATCTCCTTTTCGATGGAGTCCTTGTCATAGAGCTTGATACCGAGCTCTTGCGCGATCATGTCGGCAATGTAATGGCCGCCGCTGCCGTGCTCGCGGCCAAGGGTGATGATGATCTGGTTTTTCATGGGATCGCACTCCTTTCCTTTTTCCGTTTACAGATAGCGCAGGAATAAGTAGGCCGTGGAGACTGCCATGACAATGATCGTCGCGGGCACGCAGTACTTGCAGTAGCGGCCCCAGCCGATGGGATAGCCGCCCTTGGCCGAAGCCGAAGTGCCGACGACGTTGGCGCTCGCGCCGATGGGCGTCGCGTTGCCGCCGAGGTCCGTGCCGAGCGAAAGCGCCCAGGCAAGCACGCCGATATCCATGCCCTCTGTCGCGGCGATGGCGCGGATAACAGGGATCATGGTCGCGGCAAAGGGGATATTGTCGACAAAGGCGCTCGTGATGGCCGAGAGCCACAGAATGACGATCACAATAACCGCGATATTGCCCTCACTGACCGAGGTGATGAAGTTCGCGATCATGTTGAGCACGCCTGTCTTTTCAAGGCCCGCCACGGAAACGAACAAGCCGATGAAAAAGAGCAGCGTCTTATAGTCCACGCCCTTAATGATTTCTATAACAGATTTTTTGCCGCTGGTCAAGCCCAAAACGATCATCGTCAGAATCGCGACGATCACGCCGATGCACGCGACGGAAAGCTCCGTCTGCGCGTGCGTGATGAGCAGCACGACCGCCAGCAGGAAAACGCCTGCGCTCGCAAGAAATGCCTTCTTGTTCGTGATGGCCGTCGAAGGCTCGGGACAGGTGACGGGGCCGCCGTTGGCATGCTCGGCGCGCTCAAGTTCCTTGCGGAAGCAGAGCGTGAAGTAAATGAGCATGAACACAAAGCAGATCGCCACGACCGCGCCGGTATTTTCGATGAAGTCGAAGAATGTGTAGCCGAGCGAGGTGCCGATGATGATGTTCGGCGGGTCGCCGCACATCGTGGCCGCGCCGCCGAGGTTCGCGCAGAAAATTTCAGACAGGATCATCGGCACGGGGTCGAATTTCATCGTCTGCGCCAGTTCGAGCGTGACGGTGGCGAGAAACAGCACGACCGTGATGCTGTCGATGAACATCGACAAAAACGCCGAGAGCGACATAAAGCAGATGAGCAGCGGTACCGTGCGGTAGTGTACGAGCTTGGCAAGCGTCAGGCACAGCCAGCGGAAAAAGCCCGCCTTGCCGAGGCCCTCGACCATGATCATCATGCCGGCGATAAACAGGATCGTCGACCAGTTGATGCCAGCGGTGCTCTCCTCACTTGCGCCGTACCAGAATGTGCTCTGGAAAAACGCGCCGAGGTTGAGCGTCTCCCAAATGGCGCTCATCGAGCGCATGCAGACGCCGAACACCAGCACGAGCACGAGCGCGCCGCTCCCGAGCGTAATGTAATGCCGTTCAAACTTATCGAGGATAATAAGCAGGAACATAGTGACAAAAATGCAGATGGCAATGATCTGAGCAAACATGTTATTCCTCCCTGTGCTATGGAATTTCCAACGCGAGTCATTATATCGACCCTTTGCGCGGAAACGAAATGCTTTCTTGACATGGCGGATATATCATTTTGCTATGCCGCCGGAATTTTCCTGATTTCATGCGGCTTTTCGACGGTGTTTACTTTTCGTCAAGGTTCTGTTCTTTTTTCCCGAATACGCTTGCGCCGCCGCTTCGCTTCTGTTACAATCAGTCTTGCCGTCCGCAAGGAGCGGACGAATGCTTTTCTCTTCCGTCAAATTTTACGCAGTCAGGTTCCTCGCCGCCGCGCAGAACCCCAATCATTTCTTTTTCAGAGGAGCTTGCCCATGAACATCAGCTACGACAGCTATCGCGTCTTTTATTACGCCGCCAAATACCGCAGCTTCTCGCAGGCCGCCGCGGCGCTCTACAGCAACCAGCCCAATGTGACACGTATGATCCGAAAGCTCGAATCCGAGCTCGGCTGCGCGCTGTTTTTCCGCTCGCCGCAGGGCGTGCGCCTCACGCCCGAGGGGGAGAAGCTCTACACGCACATCGCCGTCGCGTTTGAGAGCATCGAGGCAGGCGAAGAGGAGGTCCTCTCCGACCAGAGCTTGCAAAGCGGTATCGTCCACATCGCAGCGAGCAGCCTTGCCCTGCGCACGCGGCTTTTGCAGGTGCTCGCGCGCTACCGGCGCGCATACCCGCACGTGCGCATCTGCCTGACGAACCACTCTGCCTCCCACGGCCTCGCCGCCGTGCAGAACGGCCTTGCCGACTTCGCCATTCTGGCAGAGGGCGCGTCCGTGCCGGATTCGCTCACGGCGCAGAAGATCGACGAAATTCAGGAGATCCCCATCTGCGGCCCGGCGTTTTTGGAGCTCACCGAGGAGCCCGTTTCGCTCAAAAGGCTTGCCGACTACCCGATCATCAGCTTGACGGAGGGAACATCGTCGCACGACTTTTATGCCGAGCTCTTCCTGCGCCACGGTCTTTCGTTCAGCCCCGATGTGGAGGTCGAGACCACGGCACAGGTGCCGCCCGTGGTGCAGAGCGACCTTGGCGTCGGCTTCGTGCCGCGCGAGATGCTTTACGGCACGCCGGAGGCAAGCGGTATCTACCCCATCATGCTCGAAGAGCCCATTCCCGCGCGCAGCGTCTTCCTCTTCCAGCGCAAGACGCAGCCGCTGAGCATCGCCGCCAAAAAGCTGCGGCAGATGCTGCTCGAAGACGCGCCGCAGGAGAGTGGAAAATAATCAGACAAAGTCCCCGGGACTCTCCTTTTCGTTTTACAGATTCAGCAGCGTTTCGCTCAGGCGCTTGCCGGCGCTTCCGGCAAAGTCCTCCGCCCGGCGGATGCGCAGGAACGACGTGCCGTAGATCATGCGCTCGTTTTCAAGCTCTCCGTCCTCGCCGAGGAAAATGCCGATGACGTGCGCGCCCTCGCGCCGGAGCTTTCGCACCTGAAAACAGGTGTCGCGGATGGCGGCGTCGCCGACGTAGACTTCCGGCGTGCCCTCGCGCTTGCGGCCGCTGACCATGTCGTTCGGTAAGCCGTCGCTGAACACGATGATAATTTTGTGCTCCTCGCGCCGCTTCTTGAGGTCGAGTCCCGCCGCGGCCAGCGCAAGGCCGTCGCGGTTATTCGACGTCGCGCGGTACTCCAAAATGCGGCGGTCGGCCTCGCTCTTGTCGTCGTAGTCGCGGAAGCGCCGCAGCACCGTGTAGTTGCCGTAAGTGCAGTAGCTCATCACGCGGTGCGGAATGCGGATGCGGCTGAGCGCCGCGCTGAAGAGGTAGCTTTGCAGCGCCACCATGCTCTGCCGCACGCTCTGCGAGCCGCTTGCGTCGATCAAAAGCTCCACGACGACGGCGGACGGTTCCTGCCGGACGATCTTTTCAAAAAGCTGCGGATTTTCGCAGCGGCTGACCTTCCAGAGCAGATCGTTTTGCAGCACGCCGTGGTCGGCGCGGTAAACGTCCGGCTCGCTGCGCAGGCTCAGCGCATTGCGAAAGGCCTGCTCGATGCTGCGGATGCCCTGACGTGCGGCGTCCTCGTGCTCTTGGAGCATTTTGAGGTTGCCGTCCCGACTGGCGCGCAGCGATTGGGCGCGCGGCTCACTGCCCTCGTAGGCGTCCGCGCTCAGGCCGTCGGTGAAGAGGAGCTTTCGCTCCTCGTGGATGCCGGTGCAGACAGCGCTTTCGATCTCCTCCATCGCCTGCTCGGTCTGAAAGCTGGGGCCAAAGTTGCGCATCAGATACTCCGGAATGCCGGCGAGCGCGTCGTCCGGCAGGACGAGGCCATCGGCCGATGCCTCGCCCGCCTTGTCGTATTGGAGTTCCATCTCCTCGGTCTGCGTCCACTCGATGTCCCCCGGTTCGGCTGCGGGCTCCCACTCTTCCGTCTCGCGCTCGGGTAAGATGTCCTGATTGTGGTCGGGCGCAAAATAGCGGATGAAAATTTTGCGGTACAA
>OLXH01000983.1_pt1 | contig 11871 bp, 9 predicted proteins | sample 1673391 | NCBI WGS metagenome assembly OLXH01 (sample SAMEA103958110, study PRJEB25191) | human gut metagenome | reverse complement strand
AACAAATTTAACCGAAAACTTTGATCCAATTTTATTTGGATTGTAACAGGAAAATCCGACTATGAAATCTTTGAGTAAAGCAACCTTCCATTTACTGTGTTGCATCCTGCTATTGGGAACTTTCCAGAGTTGTAAAGACGACGAAACGACGCCCCCGCCTCCCGGAGAAAGCGCCACGCTCACCATTTCCGACGTCAAGGCCGAAGCCAATACCGTAACTTTCACCATCACGCCGAAAAATGTAGATGTTTATACCTATACGATCAAATCCGCGACGGTAACGCCTCAAGCGACCGTTCAGGATCCGGCCGAAACCAAAACCTTCACATACAACAGTCTGCTTCCGTCGAGCGACTATACGATCGTGGCAACAGGTTTTACACAAGGCGGTCTGGAACTCACTTCTACCGAATACAAATTCCGAACGCTCGACACGCAGGATCCCGGACTCGAAGTACCTTCCGGAGAGGAGCCGTTCATCGAATACGGCGACCAGCGGATCGCCGCCAAATCGGTCTTCTTCTACAAGGAAACCGATCGGCTCTGGTTCTTCATCTCCCCGCTCGAAGGATACGACAACTACCAGGACATGCTCTATGGCAACGGCGGAAAAAACGATTACATATCCCTCAGCTTCACGCCGAACCAGCTAAATAAATCGATCAACATGAAGAGTGCGTCCGAACGGTATTCGCTGCTCAACTCCATGTCGTTCCAACACCCCATCGCATCGGATATTTCGATGGTGACCATCGACTACCATTCATTAATCACCGACGGCGGCTTCATCGTCACCCGCGACGGGGACAAGATCGAAGGATATGCCGAAATGACCTCGGCCGCAACCGGCAAGAAACTCCGCATCTACGGTACCTGCACCTACGACCAGCAGGACGCCGAGCGGACCAGCTTCATCAGCCTCAACGACCTGAAAACTCCGCTCGGAAGCGCCTATTACCAACCGCTCGAAGAGGAAACGATTTCCGAAATCCATCTCTCGCCGGCCAGCCCCGTCATGGGAGCGCTGATCGACCAGGTGGATGAATACTACGTTCGAATCCGCTTCGACAACGCCCTGGCGACGGCTAAAACTCCGATCGACATCACCCGGATCGACAAGCTGTTCGAACTCGAAATCGTCGATCCTGCCCAACAAAAGTCGGTTACCGTCACCAATACGGACCTTCAAGGCGCGACGGGCACCATCACCCTCTACAAATACGCCCTGCAAGACAACTACCGAATCTCGTTCGATCTGCAGGTTCATGATATGCACCTCGAAGGGTATGCGGACGGGGCGTTCGAACTATACTCCTACTACTCCGGCAACAGTTATACGGTCGGAACGAACGACCCGGTCGAACTCCAATCCGCCGTCATCGACCGCCGCAGCGACGATTACTACACGATCTATCTGGCACCCCAGGCCGGTCTGACCGATTTGGAGCAAATCCGGCAGGCGGAGGGCGTAGTAACCATCAAAGCCGCACCGCAGGCACTGGACGGTCTGCTCGTTTCCTTTGCCAACGAAAAGGATGCCGGACGAATACTGTCCATCGCATATGCAGGCAAAACCTACGACAACCAGGGTGACAACACCAAGAGTACCATCCACGGAGCCACCGCAAAGCAAAAGATCGCGCTGGCCTTCTATGAAGCGACCAACGAAATGAACGGTTATTATTGCGGACCGTTCGTCGATGTGCAATAAACAACCCCGGCAACCGAAGGTCCGATCGCATCTCAAACCCACGATTCGACCGGCAACCGGTTCTCCCGGAATCTTCATCAAGCCCCCTTTTCGAAGGGGGCTTTTTTCCCACGCTTCATCCGGCGAAAGCAAAAAACAGAGCTCGGACCTTTTACTTCCGAATCGTCATCAATTTTGCCGTATTACCGAAAATCCGGAATAAAAACCACCGTCACAGTAGATATTTCAAAAAAAAACGCTAAATTTGTCAGAAACCTAAGTTGCTTCCTTAAGCCGAGCGCAATGAAACCTTCGTTTCGATTGCCGAGGCGAAAAATAGTCGAAAGAAAATCAACGCTTTCGATAAACCGAGCGCAGAATCGGAGGTGTTCGAACTCTGCCAAAGCGGAAAACAACGGCGTAAAAACGAACTGTTTCGTAGAGCCGAGGATATAACCACCAAGCCCGTTCGGTTATACGAGGCGGGAAACGGAACTCAAAACAGCAATGAACCTAAAACAGACACCATGATAAAGAAAGAATTATTACTCGGCGACGAGGCTATCGCATGGGGAGCCCTCAACGCCGGTCTTTCGGGCGTGTACGCTTACCCCGGAACCCCCTCTACGGAGATCACGGAATTTATCCAGATGCACCCCCTAACGCGCGAGCGCGGCATCCACTGCAACTGGTCGGCCAACGAAAAGACCGCACTGGAAGCGGCCCTCGGCATGTCGTTCGTCGGCAAGCGGGCCCTGGTCTGCATGAAGCACGTGGGCATGAACGTCTGCGCCGACGCTTTCGTCAATTCAGCCATGACGGGTGCCAACGGCGGCCTGGTGGTCGTAGCGGCGGACGATCCCTCGATGCACTCCTCGCAGAACGAACAGGACTCCCGCTTCTACGCCAAATTCGCCATGATTCCCTGCTTCGAACCCGCATCGCAACAGGAAGCCTACGAGATGATCGGCGAGGCGTTCGACTTCTCGGAGAAATACCAGATTCCGGTGCTGATGCGCGTGACGACCCGCATGGCCCACTCGCGTGCCGTGGTCGAAATCGGCGAACCCCGCCAGCAAAACACGCTCCACTACCCCGAGCGGCCCCGCCAGTGGATCCTCATGCCGGGCAACTCGCGCGTACGTTACAAAACCCTCATCGAGGAGAACAAACTCTTCGAGCAGGAGGCCGAACATTCGCGCCACAACCGCTACATCGACGGACCGGACAAATCCATGGGCATCATCGCCTGCGGTCTGGCCTACAACTATATTATGGAGAACTTCCCGGAAGGCTGCCCCTTCCCCGTGCTGAAGATCTCGCAATATCCGCTGCCGACGGCACTCGTACAGCGCATGGCTTCGGAGTGCCGTTCGCTGCTGATCGTCGAAGAGGGACAACCTCTGGTGGAGGAGATGATCCGCGGTCTGCTGGGTACTCCGATTCCGGTCAAAGGACGTTTGAGCGGCGAGCTGCCCCGCACGGGCGAACTCACGCCCGACAACGTACGCGGCGCCCTCGGTCTGCCCCGCCGCGAGAGCGAGGCGGCCAGCCAGCTCACCATGCCCCGGCCCCCGGCCCTTTGCCAGGGCTGCGGCCACCGCGACGTATATACGGCACTGAACGACGTGCTGCGCGAGCACTACCCCGACCACAAGGTATTCAGCGACATCGGCTGCTATACGCTGGGCGCTGCCGCGCCGCTTGCCGCCATCGACACGACCATCTGCATGGGCGCGTCCGTTTCAGGTCTGCACGGGTTCAACAAAGCCTCCGGCGAAAAGAACGCAGCGAACACCGTCGCCGTCATCGGCGATTCGACGTTCATGCACTCTGGCGTGACAGGACTGATCAACATTGCGTATAACGAATCGACCTCGACCGTTATCATTCTCGACAACTCCATCACCGGCATGACCGGCCACCAGCAGAACCCGACGACGGGCTTCAATCTCAAGGGCGACCCCTGCACAAAGATCGATCTGGAGGCGCTGTGCCATGCCGTCGGCATCCGCCGGGTGCGGGTCGTCGACCCGTATGATCTGGCTGCCTGCGACAAGGCGGTCAAGGAGGAGCTGGCAGCAGACGAGCCGTCGGTCATTATCTCCCGCCGTCCGTGCGCGCTGCTCAAATACGTCAGACACCCCGGCCCCATCGAGGCAAAGCCCGAAAAATGCGTAGGCTGCAAATCCTGCATGAAGCTCGGCTGTCCGGCCATCAGCGTGATGGGCGGAAAAGTGCAGATCGACAACACCCTCTGCACAGGCTGCGGCCTGTGCCGCCAGCTGTGCCATAAGGGCGCGCTGGGCGAATGAGACAAGGAGGCACTGTCATGGAAACGAAAAACATCATGATCGTCGGCGTCGGCGGACAGGGCACACTTCTGGCCAGCAAGCTTCTGGGCAGAATTCTGCTGGAAAACGGCTATGACGTGAAGGTCAGCGAGGTTCACGGCATGAGCCAGCGCGGCGGCAGCGTCGTGACCTACGTGCGCTATGGCGAGAAGGTCTACTCTCCCATTATCGATAAGGGTGAGGCCGATTTTGTCCTCTCGTTTGAGCTGTTGGAAGCGGCCCGGTGGGCTGAATATCTGAAGGAGGGCGGCGTTCTGCTGACCAATACGCAGAAGGTCAACCCCATGCCGGTCATTACCGGCGCGGCGGAGTACCCGAAGGCGCTGGAGAAAAAGCTTGCGGCGCTTCCCATCCGCCTCGACGCGATGGACGCGCTGGGGCTTGCGCTCAGAGCGGGCTCGGCCAGGGCCGTTAATCTTGTGCTGCTGGGCAGGCTCAGCCGGTATTTCCACTTTACGGACGAGCAGTGGCAGGACGCGATTGAGAAGAGCGTCCCGGCAAAATTCCTCGAACTCAACAAGAAAGCCTTTGCGCTCGGCGCGGAGGCATAAGCATAAGGAGAACCCATGGAACGGTATTATCAGAAGGAAATCGAATGCGCCAGCCGGGAGCAGATCCGGACATGGCAGGATGAGCGGCTTGTCCGGCAGGTGCGCCACGTGTGGGACAATGTGCCCTATTACCGCGCGAAAATGGAGGCGGCGCACGTTGCGCCGGACGATATCAAGGGCCGGGACGATCTTTACAAGCTGCCGTTTTTGAGCAAAGCCGATCTGCGGGAGGCATACCCATTTGGTCTTCTGGCAGAGCCGCTGGAAAAGTGCATCCGCATCCACTCTACCTCCGGCACGACCGGAAAGCGCGTCGTCGCGTTTTACACGAAGGAGGATATTGACCTCTGGAACGACTGCTGTGCGCGTGCGCTGGCAGCCGCGGGTGCAGGCCCGGAGGATGTATGTCAGGTCGCGTATGGCTACGGCCTGTTCACCGGCGGCTTCGGACTCAACGGCGGCAGTCAGAAGCTCGGCTGCCTGACGCTGCCGATGTCCTCCGGCAATACTGACCGTCAGCTGCAGTTCATGGAGGATCTTGGCTCGACTATCCTTTGCTGCACCCCGTCCTACGCAGCGTATCTGGCGGAATCTATTCACGAGCGCGGCTTGCGGGACAAGATCCATCTGAAGGCCGGTATTTTCGGCGCAGAAGCATGGAGTGAGAAGATGCGTCAGGATATCCAGAAGAGCCTCGGCATCAAGGCGTATGATATCTATGGCCTGACGGAGCTTTCCGGCCCGGGTGTTGCGTATGAATGCAGCGCGCAGACCGGTATGCACATCAACGAGGATCATTTTATCGCAGAAATTATCGACCCGGATACCGGCGAGGTGCTGCCGGAGGGAACACAGGGCGAGCTGGTGTTTACGTCGATCACGAAGCAGGCCTTCCCACTGCTGCGCTACCGCACGCGCGATATCTGCATTCTGCGTCATGAGGACTGCCCCTGCGGGCGGACGCATATCAAGATGTGCAAGCCCATGGGCCGCAGCGACGATATGCTGATCGTCAAGGGCGTAAACGTCTTCCCGTCGCAGATCGAGACGGTGCTGCTCGAACAGGGCTACACATCCAACTATCAGATCGTGGTCGACCGCGTCAACAACTCCGACACGCTCGATGTGCTCGTCGAGATGACGCCGGAGCACTTCTCTGACTCTCTGGCCGAGATCACGCAGCGTGAAAAGAGCCTTGTCGCCGCGCTCAAGGCAATGCTCGGCATTTTCGCACAGGTGCATCTTGTTTCCCCGAAATCCATCGCCCGCAGTGAGGGCAAGGCCATCCGCGTCATCGACAAGCGCAGGATCTAAGGAGGAAAAGGCTATGGCGATTCATCAGATTTCCGTATTTTTGGAAAACCGGGCCGGGCAGCTGGCTGAGATCACGGCGCTGCTTGCAAAAAACAATATCGATCTACGCGCGATTAATATTGCCGAGACGAGCGATTACGGCGTGCTGCGCCTCATTGCCAGCCACGAGCCGGAGGCGTGCCGCGTACTGCGCGAGAACGGATTTATCTTCTCGGCCAGCGAGGTCGTCGCCGTCGGCGTGCCGGATGAGCCGGGCGGGCTGAGCCGCCTGCTGCAGCTTCTGGCAGAAAGGCAGATCGACGTCCAATATATGTATTCGATTTTCGGCCAGCCGAACGGGATGGCCTATATGATCCTCCGTGTTGCAGATCCGGCAGAAGTCTCGTCGCTGCTGCACACGAACGGAATGCAGCTTGCCGGTGCGGCAGAGCTCGGCATTGTTTCATCAGATCAGGAAAGGCAGGAATAAACGATGCAGGAAATGAGCAGAAAAAACAAATTATTCACCGACTCCGTCATTCGCCGCATGACGCGTGTGAGTCTTGCGTGCGGCGCGATCAATCTGGCGCAGGGCTTCCCCGATTTTGACCCGCCCAAGGCGCTCACCGACCGTCTGGCCGAGGTCAGCGCACTTGGCCCGCACCAGTACCCCATCACGATGGGCGCGCCGAACTTCCGGCAGGCGCTGGCCCGCAAGGCTGGTCGCTTCATGGGACGCACGCTTGACCCGGAAACGGATATGGTCGTGACCATCGGCTCGACCGAGGCCATGGTCGACACGATCTTTGCCCTGACGAACCCCGGCGACAAGATCATCATGTTCTCCCCGTATTTTGAGAATTACCGCGCGCAGGCCATCATGGCTGACTGTGAGCCGGTTTTCGTTCCGCTGGTACCGCCGGAGTTCAATTTCGACGCAAATGTGCTGGAAGACGCGTTCAAGCAGGGTGCGAAGGCCATTCTGATCTGCAACCCATCGAACCCGTCCGGCAAGGTCTTCACCTATGACGAGCTGAAGCTCATTTCCGAGCTGTGCATCAAGTATGACGCGTTTGCCATTATGGACGAAGTCTATGAGCATATCGTCTATGACGGCCACAAGCATATCTACATGAACAGCCTGCCCGGGATGTGGGAGCGGACGGTCAGCTGCTCAAGCCTGTCCAAGACGTATTCCATCACCGGCTGGCGGCTCGGCTACGCCATCGCGCCGCAGCCCATCATGGACCGCATCAAGCAGTACCACGACTTCAATACCGTCGGTGCGCCGTCTCCGCTGATGGAAGCCGCCGTTGTGGGCCTCGATATGCCGGACAGCTATTATCAGGAGTTCGGCGCGCATTATGCGCACATGAAAAAACTGTTCACCGACGGCTTAAAGCAGATCGGCATTCCGTTTACCGACCCGCAGGGCGCGTATTTCGTACTGGCTGATATCGGCCCATATATGCGCAAGGGCGAATCCGATGTGGATTTCTGCCTCGAAATGGCGGAAAAGGTCGGCGTGGCCTGCGTTCCCGGCACGTCGTTCTTCAATGAGAACATCAATCACATCGTCCGCGTCCACTTTGCCAAGAAGGACGAGACGCTCTATGAGGCGCTTGAACGCCTGTCCCATCTGAAGGAAAAAATGGGCTGATATCAAAAGCAGCGGCTTCCGAACCGGAGGCCGCTGCTTTTGCATAGCAGATGTTTTTTTCTCACATACTATCCCGACTTAATATTGGAAAGCGGGGATACGCATGAAGGGATTTGCAATGCTGAGGATCGGCGAGGTTGGCTGGGTGGAAAAGCCCCGTCCGGTATGCGGGCCGTTGGATGCGGTCTGCCGTCCGCTTGCGGCGGCAGTCTGCACGTCGGACGTGCATACGGTCTGGGAGGGCGCAGTCGGCGACCGGCACGACCTGATCCTGGGGCATGAATGCTGCGCGGAGGTTGTGGAGACCGGCGCGCTGGTAAAGGACTTTCAGCCCGGCGACCGGGTGCTTGTTCCGGCCATCACGCCGGATTGGAGTTCATTGGAGGCACAGGCGGGCTATGCGATGCACTCCGGCGGAATGCTGGCCGGATGGAAGTTTTCGAATATCAAAGACGGCGTATTTGCAGAGTATTTCCATGTAAACGACGCTGACGGCAATCTGGCGCATCTGCCGGAGGGCATGGACGTTCTGGAAGCCTGTATGCTCTCGGACATGGTGCCGACCGGCTTTCACGGCGCGGAGCTGGCGGACGTGCAGTTCGGCGATACAGTGCTCGTGGTCGGTATCGGCCCGGTCGGACTAATGTCTGTGGCGGGCGCAGCCCTTCGGGGCGCGGCCAGAATCCTTGCGGTCGGAACACGGCTCGTCTGCGTAGAAGCAGCGCGGCAATATGGCGCTTCCGATTTTATCAGCTACAAAGACGGTCCCATTGACGAGCAGGTTCTGGAACTGACAGGCGGCAAGGGCGTCGACTGCGCAATCATTGCGGGCGGTGATGCGGATACGTTCATTCCGGTCATAAAGGCTCTGAAGCCGGGCGGAAACATCGGAAATGTCAATTATCTCGGCAGCGGAGAATATGTGCGCCTGCCGCGTGCGGAGTGGGGCGTCGGGATGGGCCACAAGCAAATAAACGGCGGTCTCATGCCGGGCGGACGGCTGCGGATGGAAAAGCTGGCCGCGCTCATGACAAACGGGCGGCTCGATGTAAAGCCGCTGATCACGCACGTTTATGACGGCTGGGACGCGCTGCCGCAGGCGCTCCGGCTCATGAAGGACAAGCCGCGCGATCTCATTAAGCCGGTTGTGCGGTTATGATGGCTCGGAACCGGCTGTCAGATTGAGATAGTAATATTCCGTCTGCGCGGACAGCGGAACAGCGTTCCCCTGTCCGTCAAACTCAAAATTTTGCCCATAGATCGTAACCAGACCGTGCGTATCCAGACGCGCGGTCTGGTTTTGCAGTGTCAAAGCGCTTCCGGTTGTCATAATTCCATAACCGTCAACTAATTCATTATAAAATCCAAAGAAATCGAAGCTGTGCGGTTTGCGGAAAACAGCTTCAACGCAGACTGTGCCGCCTGCCGGGATGGTGATCTCCGCTGCGGCATAGCAGACACGCTGAACGGTTTCCGCGTCCTGGAGCAGATCGTCCAGCCGGCCCTCACTGTAACGTTCGGCGGGTGTGGCGGAGCAGACGCCGTACTGCGTCAAAAGCTCCGCGGCGGCGGCTGCAAGCCGTTTTACCTCGTCGGCAGAGGCCTCCGCGCCGAGCTGCGCGGCGGCGATCTGCCGCAGAAGCTCCGCAAGGGGCAGTTCCGTGCGCGTCACGGTTCCTTCGAGCGTATCCAGCTCCTTCCCCTGTTCGCAGCTGCCGTCCGTATAGCCCTGCATGGCGCAGCCGGTCAGATCCTGCCCAAGCACGGCAAGCAGATGCAATGACTGCCTGTGTTCGTTTGTAAAATAGCTGTACTGCGGCTGGCCTGTCGCTTCGTCCTGTCCATAACCGTTGATCCCGTAGGTCAGGATCGTTGTTTTTTCCGGGTCTGCGTCGACTGTGATCGCAAGGGTCGCCGCGTTTGCCGTCGTCTCGCCGGATGCGGTAAAGGAATAGACATAGATGGTCTGCTCCGGCAGTGTTTTCGGAGCGAGCGCGTCAGCCTGATAGCTGCCGGTCAGCAGCGTTTGGTACTCCGTCCAGCTTTCCGCGTGTCGAATGTTCCAGCGTTCCTCCGCAAGCTCCGGTTCAGCACTGGCCGGACCAAACCAGCCGGGGAACGCACCGGGATAGAGCGTGCTCCGCACGGCAGCTCCATCTGCCGTAAGCGACGGTCGGAGCGAATCGAGGTCACTGAGGCTGGAAACGAAGGGGTAGAGCACCGTCACGGTGCAGTCTTCGCCGGAATCATTGCGGATCGTGTACCGATCTGCCACAGTGATCGCGGCGGCATTCTCTTCGGCATAGGGCGCGCAGTCGAGCAATACCTCCCGGTCGGCGGAAAGCGCAGGCTCCGCCTGCGCCAGCGTCAGCGGGAAAACCGGGCCTGCGTAGGACATGAAATCCGCTGCGTCGACCGGTTTGGCAGGGCCGCTGCCGGGGGTACTGGCAAGCTGCGCGCCTGATGGAGAAGCAGCACAGCCGCAGAGCGCGGCGGCCAAAAGAAACGCAAGGAGCAGAGCTATCGTGCTTCGTACTGTTCGCATGGAATTTCCCTCCTGATTCTTCCTGATACTATCTAAGACGGAATTTGCGCGCGTTGGTTGCAGAAATGGAGCAAAAACGCCCTCGCAGTATTCTGCAAGGGCGTTTGGGGATATCAACAATAGAAATCCTTGATCTTTTTTGCGCGGGACGGATGGCGAAGCTTGCGGATGGCCTTGTTTTCGATCTGACGGATGCGCTCACGCGTAACACCGAAGATCTGACCGACCTCCTCAAGCGTGTGCGTGCGGCCGTCGTACATACCGAAGCGCATACGCAGCACGTCCGCCTCACGCTCGGTCAGTGTGCCGAGAATCTCGGTCAGCGCCTCGGAGAGCATGGCGTTGGACGTTGCATCGACAGGGCCAGGGGTATTATCGTCCTCAACGAAGGAGCCGATGGTCGTATCCTCTTCATCGCCGACGGGCATATCGAGAGAGAGCGTATCGGCTGCGGTGCGGTTGGCTTCGATGATTTTTTCAATCGGGAGGTTCAGCTCTGCGGCGATCTCCTCCAGCGTCGGCTCACGGCCCAGCTCCTGTACGAGCTTGCGGTTGCAGCGGGTCGCCTTGTTGATGACCTCGACCATATGCACCGGGACGCGGATGGTGCGCGCCTGATCGGCAATGGCGCGGGTAATGGCCTGCCGGATCCACCACGTTGCATATGTAGAGAATTTGTTTCCCTTTGTATAGTCGAACTTATCGACCGCACGGATCAGGCCCGTGTTGCCCTCCTGGATCAGGTCCAGAATGTGCAGACCCCTGCCGGAGTATTTTTTTGCGATCGACACGACAAGGCGCAGATTGGCCTCAGTCAAGCGGTCCTTGGCCTTTTTATCGCCCTCGGAGACGCGCTTGGCCAGCTCGATTTCCTCCTCGGCAGTCAGCAGCTTGACCTGACCGATCTCCTTGAGGTACATACGCACCGGGTCATCCAGATTGTATTCTGCAGCAAGCTCCAGCGGGTCTACAAGCTCTTCCTCGTCGTTGTCGGGAACCTCGTCCATGTCCATACCAAGATCGTCGGAGACGTCCAGCTCCAGCTCAGGGCTGACGATCTGGATGCCCATCGCATCAAAAGTATCGTAAATATGCTCGATCTTCTCGACCGGCAGATCCAGCTTTTCCAGCTCGGCAGTCAGCTCGCTCGACTGAATGCTTCCTTCGCGCTTTGCCTTTGCGATCAGCGCGGAAACCGTTGCCATTGCGTCCTCAGTCGAGGGCTTCTGGTTCTTTGTGTTTGCCATTCTTTCGCTCATCCTCATTCATCTGGTAACATTGCCGCGCACTCGCGCAACTGTGTTATTATAACCCCAACTTTATCGTTTTGACAATGCCTGATTTGACTTTTTTTCTGTTTTTTCTTGTGTTTCAGAAAAAATCGCGAGTCCGGCGTCCTCAGATCTCCATAATGACCGGCAGGATCATCGGATTGCGCTTTGTTGTCTTGAACAGATACCCGGACAGGTCGTTTTTGATGTTGGCTTTCAGCACACTCCAATCGCTGCGGCCATTCTGGCTGCACCGGTCGATGGCGTGCGCGGCGATCACACGCAGCTCTTCCATCAGGTTCTCCGACTCCTTCACGTAGACGAAGCCTCTTGTAATGATGTCCGGGCCGGTGATGACGCTGCCGTCCTCGCTGGAAATGTTGACGACCACGACGAGCATACCGTCCTGCGCCAGATGCTTCCGGTCGCGCAGAACGACGCTTCCGACGTCGCCGACGCCGGTGCCGTCGACCAGAATCCTGCCGGACGGAACGGTGCCGCCCCACT
>OLXH01000979.1_pt1 | contig 11895 bp, 9 predicted proteins | sample 1673391 | NCBI WGS metagenome assembly OLXH01 (sample SAMEA103958110, study PRJEB25191) | human gut metagenome | reverse complement strand
AGGGGAAAGAAGCCCTTGCCGTGTTCCATGCGTTTGAGAAAGCCTATGGAAATATCGAGAACGGGGATTCGCACCGTTATCAAAAGGTATTAAATGAAATTTCTACATATAAAGAGTGGGAAGATACCTCATACAGTCGAAGTTTTCAGTGGGATTTCCGGGGAAATATGCTTGAGCAGAAGGATTCCCTGGGTGGAACATGGAAGTATGCGTATGACCTTACCGGAAGACTTGCCTCTGCGACAAACCCGGTGGGTGATAAAACATCTTATGTTTATGACCGTTTCGGAAGGGAACGATCCCGTATCAACGGAATGGGAGACTGTGAATATACACTGGACTACGATGCGCTGGGGCGCGTGACGGCAAGAACGGATGGAGAGGGAAATACCACAACCTTCGCTTATCATCCAGGCGGACAGATCCGGACCGTTACCGCACCGAATGGAGCAAAGCTCTATCAGGCAGAGTATGATGTGTGGGGCAGACCGGACAGTGAAACCGATGGAAACGGGAATATAACCGTCTATGAAAAAGACCGCTGGGGGCATGTGACAAAAGTTACCCTGCCGGATGGCGGCATAGAGAAATACCATTATGATTTTGCCGGAAATCTAAATGTCGCAGAAGATGCCAACGGAAACCGGACGGTTTTCCGTTACCGGGGAGATAACCGGATCCGGAGCATCCGAAAAGAAAACAAGAGCATCAAATACTTTTGGTATGACAGGGAAGGACGGTGCAGCGGCCGTCTGGATGCCAATGCAAATCTGGTGCGGACCGTTTATAACATGGATGGGAATCCGGTGGAGAAAACCGGTTTCCACGGAGTGGATATCCAAAACATCCTGCGGGGTGAATTTTCAAGGACGGATCCGGAACTCCGGAGCCTGTATACCTATGATGCACAGGGAAATCTGGTGGAGGCATCGGAAAACGGCACGGATTATCACTATACCCATGATACAGAGGGAAGAGTCCTTAGCAAACGGGCATGGGGAAAGACGCTTTATGAAAACCATTATGATGCATGCGGCCGCCTGAGGGAACTTATTACGGGTGAACAGAAAACGTCATATGGTTACGATAAAGCAGGAAGACTTGCAGAAGTATGTGCCTCAAATGGCATCCGTGCACAGTACCGGTATGATAGAAACGATATGCAGACGGAAGTGCTGTATGGCAATGGCCTGCGGACTTCGTATACATATGATGAGAGAAGCCAGCTGACGGGGATGGAGTCCGTCCTTCCGGGAATGGCAAATCCGCTGTTCCGTGGCACATATGCTTATGATGCGAATGGCTGCCGGATCTCAAAAAACAGAACAGATCCGGATGGATGCTAAGACACCATTGAAAGTCATGGAAACGTGTTATGCCTATGAAAGTATGGAACGTCTGACGGAAGAAAATTATCATACAGCGTCCGGTGCATGGAAGATCTGGAGAAGTGACAGCCGGAAACATGCCAGCCCGAATTCTGCGCAGACCGAGAGTGCCTGTGCGGGAAGCCTTGGCATCCAGCTGGCAGGGGATGCCAATTATTTTGGAAAGACTGTAAAGAAACCGACGATAGGGGATGCCCTGCGTCCGGTGAAACCGGAAGATATCCGGTGTGCGAATGTGCTGTTGTACCGGATGGCATTCCTTGGCATGGCCGTTTGCCTGTCACTTTTGTATTTTCTGTAAACAATAAAAGCCGGACGTTGTGTAAACAGCGTCCGGCTTTTTGGCAGACAGAGTTATCCGAGTTCTTTGTGCTCTACGGAATCTTTCATATCTTCTGCAAGCATGTAAATATTCTCCAGAACTTTTTTACAGCCCTTCATATTGTCCACCGTGGAATCTGCCATACGCAGCCCTTCGGTGGAAGAGGCAGCCACTTCCTCACCGGTGGCAGAGAGGTGGGTAATATTATCGGAAATAACATTGGTGGCATCAAGGATTTTCTGGATATTTTCTTCTGCCGTATGGATGTCTTCCATCAGGTGTTCAACGGTTTCACCGACATTGCCGAATTTCTCCTGTGTATTTTCAATCAGTTTGTTCTGCTTTTCTACGGAAGCAACTGAGTTTTCGATACTTTCGTTGGCACGTTTTGTGTCATCGTTTAATTTGTCGATAATTTCTGTAATGTTGGCAGAGGCATTTTTTGTCTGTTCGGAAAGCTGGCGGATTTCATCGGCCACCACAGCAAACCCTTTTCCGGCTTCCCCGGCACGCGCAGCCTCAATGGAAGCATTTAAGGCAAGCAGATTTGTCTGGTTGGAAATTTCAATAATGGATCCGACAAAGCTCTGGACATCCTCGACTTTTGAAGTCAGGCTCTGGATGACCTGTACCGTGATATTGCTGGCTTCTTCCACGTTCTGTGCCTGTTCCTTTAATTCCAGGACGACCTGTGCACCGGATTTTACAGTAGCATCCGTTTCATGTGCGGCTTCAATCATCTGGTGGATGCCGGCTTCTGCCGCATCGGTGTTGCCCTGAATATTGGAACACATAACCGCCTGTTTCTGGATGGCTTCGGCGGTGCTTTCGGTGCTGTCTGCAATTTCCTGAATAGAACTGTGGCTGACCTCAATACTGTTTTCCAAACTGTCAAGCACAGTCATTGCTTCCCCAAAATGCCGGGAAATATTTTCGGCAACGAGAAGCATCTGATCGTGGTTTTTCTTCTGCTTATCCGCAGCTTCTGTAATCTCAGTCATGTTTTCATTAAAGAAAAGTACAAGCATCCGTGTAATACTGATAGAAGCGTATGCAACAAGGAGCAGGACAAACAGTGCCAGCACCTTGTTGGGCAGTGCAGCAGATGCGTGAGAGCCAAAACCGAGCAGCAGACGGACGATATTTACAAGCAGAAATACGCTGTTTATTATTTTCATAAGCCGTTCATCCAGATAAACCATGGCGGCAATAACGAGGGGAAGCGCGTAAGCCCATGTCCCTTCCGTGGTATTTAGTAAAGCAACAGCTGCATAACCGACCATCATGGCGGTTGTCAGGATGATGGCACAGGTGTGCGTCTCCTTTCGGGTCAGATAGCCCAATACGGAAATGATAATCACGCCGACCGAAACCAGACACTGGATCACAATCCGGACAAAGTGGTCACCGTGGTTGGCCGCCAGTGCAGCAAGCATGGTCAGCGTGATATAGGCAAAGATAATGGTGACAGCGAGAAATACCCGCTTGTTGGCTCGTAAATATTGTTTTTCGTTCATGTAATGTTCTCCTTCTGCCAAATATGCAAAATCGTTAAATTGTATAATAATCATACCTCTCATAAATACCGTTTGTCAAAGGAAAACAGGACCACAATTGAAAAATGAAAAAAATGAACTGGTGATAAATGGGAATATGCAGTAAAATAGGAAAAAGAAAAGCTACAGGAAAATCATATGGGGGATTACAGATGATGAAAGAATATATTATGGCACTGGATCAGGGAACGACAAGTTCCCGCTGTATCCTGTTTGATCATGCAGGAAAAATCGTCACGATGGCACAGAAAGAATTTACACAGATTTACCCGCAGCCGGGCTGGGTAGAGCAGAATCCGAGGGAAATCTGGTCCTCCCAGATGTCGGTTGCCATAGAGGCAATGGCGAATATCGGGGCATCATCCAAAAATATCCGTGCCATTGGCATCACAAACCAGCGCGAAACCACAATCGTCTGGGATAAAAAGACCGGGGAACCCGTATACAATGCGATCGTCTGGCAGTGCCGGCGCACGGCAGAACAGATTGACGAACTGAAAGAAAAAGGATATGGACCGATGCTGCAGAAGCGGACAGGTCTGGTGCCGGATGCTTATTTTTCCGCAAGCAAGATCGCATGGATTCTTGATCATGTGAAAGGCGCGCGTGAGGCGGCAGAAAAAGGGGAACTTTTGTTTGGTACGGTGGATACATGGCTGATCTGGAATCTGACCAAAGGAGCGGTGCATGTCACGGATTATACGAATGCGGCAAGAACCATGTTGTTTGACATACACAGATGCTGCTGGGATGAAGAGATATTAGAGCTGTTTCGCATTCCAAAAGAAATGCTGCCGGAAGTGCGGCCGTCGAGTGGTCTCTTCGGAGAGACACAGGAGCAGATTTTTGGCGGTAAAATTCCTGTGATGGGTGTGGCAGGAGACCAGCAGGCGGCATTGTTCGGACAGTGCTGTTTTGAAAAAGGGGATGTAAAAAATACCTATGGAACCGGTTGTTTTCTTTTGATGCATACCGGAAAGGAACCAATCATTTCCAGACATGGACTGCTTACGACCATTGCTGCGGGTACCTCCGGGGATGTGGAATATGCACTTGAGGGAAGTGTTTTTGTGGCAGGGGCGGCCATCCAGTGGCTGAGGGACGGGATGCGTATGATCCGTACCGCAGGACAGTCCGAGGAATACGCAAAGAGAGTCCCGGATTCCAATGGTGTTTATATTGTTCCTGCATTTGCCGGCATGGGGGCACCGTATTGGAATCCGTATGCGCGCGGAACGATTGTCGGGCTGACACGGGGATGTAAAAAGGAACATTTTATCCGTGCGACATTAGAGTCCATTGCCTATCAGGCGAAAGATGTCATTCACGCCATGGAAGAGGATGCCGGCGTGACGCTGAATGGTCTGCGTGTGGACGGAGGAGCCAGTGCAAATAACATGCTTGTACAGTTTCAGGCAGATATCATTGATGCGGCAGTGCTTCGACCGGAATGTATCGAGACAACAGCACTCGGAGCGGCATATCTGGCAGGACTTGCGGCAGGTTACTGGAAAGACAGGGATGAAATCCGGGAAAACTGGCAGCTGGGACGAAGGTTTGAACCGGTAATGGACTCAGGGGAGCGCAAAAAGCTGCTCAGGGGATGGCAGAGAGCCGTGCGGTGCGCACGGCTCTGGGCAGAAGATGGGGAATAATGAGATTTATTTGTTTAATTCCGTTTTGATATTTTCGATCAATGGATCAGCCTGTTCCATCATATTGGAAATGTCCTCATAGATAAATCCCTTTTCTGTCATCAGGCTCTTTAAGCCGTCAATATCGGACTGAACCTGGGCATAACGGGTTTCATGGGCTTCCATGTCTTCCCGGAGCTGATCCACCTGTCCGCTGCAGTTTTCCACAACCTCATTGATGCCGCGGTGAACATTTTCTACGCCGGACACAGAATCATTGATATGGGAAAAGATATTTTCGGTTGTGTCCATCTGTGTGCGGGAAGCATCCAGTGCATCCTGTACATCCAGCAGAGAATGCGTCAGATTTTCGGAGCTTGTCTGCAAACCTTCCATACTTTTGTTTACATCACCCACCAGTTCTTTGATGCCAATGGAAAGTTTTGTGACTTCATCTGCAACAACGGCAAATCCTTTTCCGTGTTCACCGGCACGGGCCGCTTCGATGGAAGCATTTAATGCCAGCAGGTTGGTCTGGTTTGCAATGCCGACAATGTTTTGCATGGTTGCATGGATTTCATCAAAGCGGGCCTGAAATTCATCGTAGATTTTATGAATCTCTGCGAACTGCGTTTCCACTTTGGCAGAGCTTTCTTTCAGATCACGGATATCCTGCATGGCATCATCGGATACGCTGGTCACACCGGTGATTACATCTGTAAATTGTCTGGAAATTTCTCCGATTTTCCCGAATTCTTTTTGCAGGGAATCAACAGCTTCGCGGATCGAGGCATTGTGTTCAATGACATCGGTGTAAGAGTCTTTTACTTTATCAATCTCGCGCACGGTCTTGATCTCTTCTTCTACGAGAGATTCCTTTTTGTCAATGACAAAATGGCTGAGAAAAGACATGGATGTCAGATAATCTTCTACTTTCTTTTTATTGGAAACCTGTGGAACAGGTGTTGCGGCTCCTGTGGTTTTCTTTTTTCCAAACATAAAAAGTTCCTCCTATTCAAATACCACGCAGACCATCGTCTGGTTTACATGCTGGTTATTATACTGTTCGCCACCGCCGACAATGCCAAGGTGTGGTCCGAGAACTGCCATGTCTTTTGCATATGTAGAAAAATATCCCTCTTTTTCGTAGAGCAGGTACCGGTAGATACAGTCAATGGATAAAACCAGGGAAATATGGGATGCGTCCTGCTGGATCTGTTGGCGTGTCTGCTGTTCCGTTGCTTTGTAGTCACCGAGGCTTAAGAAATAAATGCAGTCGTTTTTATTGATTCGTTTGTAGTTGGTCAGTGTGCCGTTTGCATCCATTCCGTTCATGGAAGAGATAAAAACCTGATCGCCCACCGCACGTCCCATAGGATTGACCAGTACGTTGTCGACGATTTTATCACGGGGAATGCCAAGTTCTGCGCTGTATACGTCTGCGGCGGGTCTGCCGTCAAGTTCGATGAGTGCTTTACGGGACACATCGACTTTTGTGGCAAAGTGACTCTCGGCTGATGTTTTTTCATAGATGTTTTCTTTGTATACACGTATTTTCCCGGTGGTATTTTTGATCAGGGCATAGACGCAGGCATCTTCATATAATTCTCCGTTATATGCAACGACCGGAGGTTTGCCGTCCGGGACACCGAAAACGGTGCCTCCTGCCAGATGGATGCCCTTTGTTTCCAGACAGGATGTAAACGTGGTTACCAGCTTTTCTTCGGAGCCGGTACAATATTCCACGCATACCGTATCGTCTGTGCCGGGAGAAATCTCTGCAATCTGCTTCAGAAGCTGCGTTGTGCCCGCAACCGGACAACGGCTGGCTTCGGTGATGATACCACAGCGGATCTTCACATCAGAAAAAAATCCAAGAACCGCAAGACCGGAATCATTCACCTGTCCGTTTACGAGTCTGGTTCCGATCGTTCCGATACACGGAGTATCCGGAAAAAGTTCTTTTAAGCGTGAGGCAGTTTCTTTGAAATGTTCATAAGAAGCCATAAAAAGAATTGCACTTGGGGATGTAAGTCCCTGTACTGCCTGATGCACGGCAGCTTCCGGCTGTCCCACACCTGTGCCGATGAATGTTTTCATGGAAAGTTCCCCCTTAAATCTGATCTGTTTTTCTTATAGTATATTTTTTCTGATTTAAAATAGCAACAGAATTTTATGTTTTCACCGACAAAAATGATTTTTTTCTTGCACTTGTTTCCTGTTTTGCGTATAATTTTTAATGTGCGCGTACAAAGCACATTTGTACGCAGGAGAAGCCTTTTGAAAAAGGAAAATAAGGAGAAAAATTATGTGGACAACAATCAATGCATTTTTAAAGACCGTGGACAACTTCGTCTGGGGAGTCCCGCTTATGGTATTGATCCTCTGCGGTGGTATCTTACTGACCGTGCGTCTGGGAGTCCTGCAGATGCGCAGGCTTCCGCTGGCACTCAAGTGGATGATCAAAAATGAAGAGGGCGGCAAGGGAGAAATTTCCAGTTTTGCGGCGTTATGTACGGCACTGAGTGCAACGATCGGTACGGGAAACATTGTCGGTGTGGCAACTGCGGTATGTGCAGGCGGCCCGGGGGCATTGTTCTGGATGATTGTGGCGGCATTTTTCGGAATGGCAACAAAATTTTCCGAAGGATTACTTGCCATCAAATATCGTGTAGTTGACAAAGACGGACACAGTCTGGGTGGCCCGTTCTACTATATTGAACAGGGAATGGGGTCGAAATGGAAATGGCTTGCAAAGATTTTTGCCTTTTTTGGAGTCTGTGTAGGTCTGTTCGGAATCGGAACATTCAGCCAGGTGAACGGTATAGCCAGTTCCATCCAGAACTTTTTTGATCCGAATAAGGTTCATACCGTGGCAATTCCGGGAATCGGAACTTATTCCTGGACGGTTGTAATCGCTTCCCTGATCCTTGCATTTTGTGTGGGTGCCGTGCTGATTGGCGGAATCAAGCGTATAGCAAGTGTCAGCCAGATTGTTGTTCCGTTTATGGCAGTTGCATATTTTGTATTTGCGTTGATTTTAATTATCTGTAATATTACAAAAGTTCCGGCAGCGGTTGTTACGGTTGTGCAGGGCGCATTTCATCCGCGTGCAGTCACCGGTGGTGTGGTAGGCAGTATGTTTGTTGCCATGCAAAACGGTGTTGCAAGGGGCATTTTTTCAAACGAGGCAGGACTTGGTAGTGCACCGATCGCAGCGGCAGCAGCACAGACACATGAGCCGGTGCGTCAGGGTCTTGTCAGCATGACAGGTACATTTATTGACACGATTGTGATCTGTACACTGACCGGACTTTCCATTGTACTGACCGGAGCATGGCAGGTGGATGGACTCGAGGGTGTTCAGGTTACTACATATGCGTTCCAGAACGGACTTCCGTTCCCTCATGTGGTATCTTCTTTTGTCCTGATGATGTGTCTGGTATTTTTTGCCTTTACAACGATTCTTGGATGGGATTATTACAGTGAGAGATGTCTGGAATATCTGACCGGTGGAAATATGAAAAAAGTAATGGTGTTCCGCTGGATCTATATTCTGGCAGTATTTATCGGACCGTATATGACGGTAAGTGCTGTCTGGACGATTGCCGATATTTTCAATGGTCTGATGGCACTGCCGAATATGATTGCGCTGTTTGCCTTAAATGGTGTGGTTGTATATGAAACAAAGAAATTTTTTGAGGCTGGTAAGCATAAGAAATGAAAATCTATTTGATCCGACACGGAGAGACCGACTGGAATCATGTGAACCGATTTCAGGGAAGGGAAGATATTGAACTGAATGAGGCAGGGATTGCACAGGCCGTGCGCTGTGGGCAGACGCTGCAGGGACTGGGGATAGAAGCTGTGTATACAAGCCCACTGAAACGTGCACACTGCACAGGGGAGGAGATTGCTGCACAGATCGGGTTAAGCAGAGACGGTGTAGAGCCGATGCAGGAGCTGATTGAGCGGGATCTTGGTCCGTTTTCCGGACAACTGGTAAAAGATAAAAAAGAGTATTTTGCACTTGCGGCAGGCGACCATGTCGAAGGAATGGAGCCGTTTGCCGATGTGCAGAAACGCATGGAGCATGCGATAGGGCTTCTTGCGGCAACGGGGCATCAGGCAGTGGCTGCGGTATCCCATGGAGCGGCAATCAATGTGCTTCTGGCAGGGCTTACGAATCATGAGATCGGAACCGGAAAGACAAGACTCTACAATGGGGCAATCAATGTGATTGAAGGGTCACAGACCGGAGGATTTCATGTCCTGCACTGCAATCTGCCGCCGGATGATCCCAAGACACGGCAGATTCTGCTGCAGGAGCGGTAAAGCAGATTTTAGCATGCAGTTTATGGATACAGGAGGACAGGATGGGATACGAGCGGCTGGAAAAAAGTCTGACGGACACGATCAAAGAGGAACAGGCAAAACTGGGATTTCGAAAAGAAGCCATCCGGTTATACTATCCCCTGTCCTCTCTGAATCACTTTTTTGACGTGCAGGAGGGAGAAGAGCAAATGCTTCATCGCCTGCAGCATCTGCCGGAAACCTGGCAGGAAAAACTCGGGGATGTAGGTGTGACGGCAAAAAAAGAGCGTTTCTGTTTTTATATTCCGGAACAGGGAAGTGTGTATGTCCATGAGCATGAAAAGCCGGATGAATTTATCCGGGAACTGGTGGAACTGGTTGGCAGGCATGGCTGTACCATGCAGGAGATCCGGGAACTGTTCTGTAAACATTCGTCCCATGTGGAATGTCAGAAGATCGAAAATGGGGAATTCGACTGGATGTTCCGGTTTGCGGAGGATGAGGAAGATCCCTATTATTATTGTTTTAAGGATGAGGGAATCCATATCATTTACCATCGTTTTTTGCCGGAGGATTACAGGGAGTTTGGAGTCTGATGAAAACAGACACAGATAAGGCAGCGGATCAGCAGGGAGAAAATTATGGCACAGACAATATTACTTTTTCGTATAAACCGGGATAAATACGCAGTGGTTCAGAATGTATGCAGGACATTAGGCATCCGTATCATAGATGTTGCCCGCAAGGATTATTCCCAGAAACTGGGCACTCTGGCGCAGATACAGGGATTTACCAGAGAGGCAAAAAAATATGACGGTCCGGAATTTCCGGCAGAAATGCTGATTTTTTCGGAAATGAATTCGGATCAGGTGGATGTATTTCTGGCAGAATATAAAAAGGCGGGTGTGGAACCAATTGCACTAAAAGCTGTAATCACAGGCAATAATATTTTCTGGACAGCAGAGAGGACGCAGAAAGAATTGTTGCGGGAACATTTATTTATGAGCAATATTTACAAAAGCAATATGTGATTTGCACAAAAATTTTACGTTATTTTTGTTGAATACTACCAAAGACGGTGTTATAATGTATACAAGAAATGAGAAAATCATTTCGAACATATCAGCCCATATGACATAAGATAATTGAGAAGGGCGCACACCAAAATAAAAAAGGAGGTGTATCGATGATGTATGCAATCGATCCAACCATGTCCTTTGCTCAGGTAGTTCAGTATTACAAGGATTACGTGAAACGGACGAAGAGCTACGGACGCAAACCGGTATCCTTCCTGCGATTTGTAACAGGCAGATACTAAAATCGGATGATCCGGTGGCAAAGAAGCCGCCAGCTCACCCGATTTTTCTTTTACTACGGAAATAAAACAAGATAAAAACGGCATAGCTGTGATCCGGTACATATTGCAGGGATCACAGGCTATGCCGTTTGCTGTTTAAACCGTTCCGGTATCCGGAATCACGGCTGGGCCGGATTCTTTTTCATACAACACATTCCGGTTTCGGATGATCCCTAGCAGAATCCCCACCAGAATGGAATTGGCAACTGTGCCGGTAAGTCCGTAAGATAAGAACGGAACAGAGGCGGTATAAAACAGATTGATGCCAAAGTTCGTCAGTACATAGTTGAACAGCTCAAGGAGAAGGACTCCGCTGGCAGCAGTACCAAGCAGCATTGCCAGACGGTTGCTCTGCCGCAGCGCACAGTGCATGCTGTACAGCGCAAAAAAGGTAAGTGCAGCGATGATTAAAATGCCGGCCGCAATGCCGAACCACAGAAAAATACTGTGCAGCAGATAGGTAGAGTAAAGTTCTTCCCGTGGAAGACGGTCACTGACAGAACTTCCACCGAACAGGGAAAAACGTGTCTGTTCATACTGCAGGGCAAGTCTCGTAAAGCCAGGTCCGTCGTCAGTATGCTGCAGTCCGAGTGCAGTCAACAGGCGGTCATACAGATAGGTTTGCGGACGTAAAAACAGGCTGCCTGCCAAAGCTGCGATTCCGATATAAGGAAGAAGTGTCCAGCACCAGAGAACCTTTTTGGAACCGGGCAGAATCCTTTTTTGGATACAGATTCCGGACAGCAGGACGGACAGAAAAACAAATGCCAGAACCGGCGGCCATACAAAACCACTGGTGTGGCTTAGGATCGCTCCGAAAAACAGGAGTGACAGCACATGCAGCCAGACAATGGTTTTCCATCCTTTTTCCCGGTTGGAGTATAGCAGCAGTGCATAGGGCAGTGGATACAGCAGACACAGATAATAGCTAAAGGTACGGGTCTGCCAGAAAGAGAACGTGCCCGGAAAGAAGCAGGCGAGCAGCGCGAATCCCAAAAACAGACCGTATAAAAACCAGCTGTATTTTGATAAACACATGTAATTGCTGAACATCCCAAACAGAATAATGCCGAAGCCAATCACCTGATAGAAAACGGCATGCTGCATAAACACGGTGTTGGAATAGGTGGTGTTAAGTGGTTCAGAACCATACAGGATATATTGCATGAAAATTCCGGATAATGTAAGAGCCACCGCAATGCCGAACAAAACACCCGGAAACCGGGGACGATGGATCCGGTTTAATTCCGTGCCGGCTGCAACCGGGTCTCCCATCTGCCGGACAGCTTCTTTTTCTGCTTTTCCCTGTCCACTCTTTGCGCCG
>OLXH01000968.1_pt1 | contig 11979 bp, 9 predicted proteins | sample 1673391 | NCBI WGS metagenome assembly OLXH01 (sample SAMEA103958110, study PRJEB25191) | human gut metagenome | reverse complement strand
CTTTTGCCTACTTTTGTCACTGTTGACAAAAGTAGGTCGCGCCGGAGCGCGAAATATCTTTTTCAGGCATAGCGGCATCCAAATTTTAGAAATTTCCCTCATAACGCTGCGTTGGGTATTGCTCATGACGCTGCGTCATATGCTACACTACCCCCTGTAAGGAGGTGAAACGCTATGTCCAAATACACCACGGGAGAGCTGGCCAAGCTGTGCGGCGTCACGGTGCGGACGGTGCAGTACTACGACACCCGGGACATCCTGAGTCCCAGTGAGCTGTCCGAGGGCGGACGGCGGCTGTATACCGACGACGACCTGCGGCAGCTGCGGATCATCTGCTTTCTGCGGGACATGGGGCTACCCATCGACGCCATCGGCCAGCTGCTGGCCGAGGAGGAGCCGGGGCGGGTCATCCAGCTGCTGCTGGAGCAGCAGGAGCAGGAGGTGCGCCGCCAGCTGGCTCAGAGCCAGTCCCGGCTGAAAAAGCTGGAGGAGCTGCTGCGGCAGGTGCGGCAGCAGGAGCAGTTCTCGGTGGAATCCATCGGCGACATAGCGTACTTGATGGAGCGACGCACACAATTGAAACGGGTGCACACCGTCATGCTGCTGGCGGGACTGCCCATGTCGCTGTTGGAGGTGACGGGCGTTGTGCTGTGGATCGTTACCGGCGTCTGGTGGCCCTGCGCGGTCTATCTGCTGCTGTCGGTTCCCTTTGGCATTCTGATCAGCCGGTACTATTTCCGGCGGGTGGCCTACCTGTGTCCCCAGTGCCACACGGTGTTCCGCCCGGCGCTGAAGGAGGCGTTCTTCGCCCGCCACACGCCGTCGGCCCGGAAGCTGACGTGCGGCTGCTGCGGTTATCACGGCTTCTGTGTGGAGACGCTGGGAGGTGACGGGGTATGAGGAAATTTCTGACCCAATACCGTGCGCCCCTGCGGTTCACGCTGGCGCTGCTGCCTGTCGCCGCGGCGGCAGGCTATCTGGTGATCCGCTATCAGCTGGCGCTGTACGATCCGGCCACGCTGGCGGCCATGCTGGCCCAGCTGGGCAGCACGGCGGTGCTGCTGGCTGTGGGCACGGCGCAGACGGTGGTCTACGCCGCCGTGTGCGGCTTTTTCGGGTATCTTCTGGCGGAAAAGCTGGGGCTGATGCGGCCTTTCCGGCTGGAAAAGCGTCCGCTGCTGCGGACGCTGGCGGTATCGCTCCCGCTGGGGTTGCTGTTCAGTCTGGACTACTGGACGTTCGGCGTGTGGCTGCCGGGTACGGCGGTGCAGACCAGCGCGGCGGCGGGGCTGACGGTGTGGGGCTGGCTGTCCGCCATCCTCTACGGCGGCGTGATGGAGGAGCTGTTCATGCGGCTGTTCCTCATGAGCCTGCTGGCATTTCTGGGGTGGAGGCTGTTCTTCCGCCGGGAGAAGCAGCCGCCCACCCGGGTGATCGTGGCGGCTAACGTGCTGGCGGCGCTGCTGTTCGCGGCGGGGCATCTGCCTGCCACAGTGGGCATTTTCGGCACGCTGACGCCGCCGGTTCTGGTGCGGTGCTTCCTGCTGAACGGCGGGTTCGGCCTGGTGTTCGGGCGGCTGTACCGGAGGTACGGTATCCAGTACGCCATGCTCAGCCACGCGGTGCTGCACATTGTCAGCAAGCTAATCTGGACGATCTTTGCATAAGAAAGGAAAAACGCAATGGCCGATATCACGCTGTACGCCGCGCCTATGGAGGGGCTGACCACCTATCTGTGGCGGCAGGCTCACCGGACGATCTTCGGCGGTGTGGACAAGTATTTCACGCCGTTTCTGTCCCCCAACGCCAACCTGTGCTTCCAGCGGAAGGAGCTGGACGAGATACAGGGCGAGCCGGACACCGTGCCCCAGCTGCTGACCAACCGGGGCGACCACTTCGTGTGGGCGGCGCGGGAATTGCAGGCGCGGGGCTATGGCGAGGTCAACTTCAACCTGGGGTGCCCCTCCGGGACGGTGACGGCTAAGCGGAAGGGCTCCGGCCTGCTGGCCTATCCGGAGGAGCTGGAGCGGTGTCTGGACGAGATATTTGATAGTCTGCCGGATATGCGGGTGTCCATCAAGACCCGCATCGGAAAGAACGATCCGGAGGAGTGGGAAGCGCTGCTGGCGCTGTACGGCCACTACCCCATCCACGAGCTGATCGTACACCCCCGGATCCAGAAGGAGTTCTATAAGGGTACGGTGCATCAGGACGCCTTTGACCGGGCGCTGGCGGTATATCCGGGGCGGCTGGTGTACAACGGCGACCTGTTCACGGCGGCGGATGTGGCGGCGTTCCAAGGACGGTATCCTCAGGTGGACACAGTGATGGTTGGGCGGGGACTGATGGCCGATCCCGCACTGGGACGGCGGCTCCGGGGCGGCGCGGGAGCCGCCCGGCAGGAGCTGGAGCAGTATCACGACCGACTGCTGGAGGGCTATCGCCAGCGGCTCAGCGGTACGCCGCCGGTGCTGCACCGGATGCGGGAGCTGTGGAACTACCTCAACGAGCGGTTCGAGGAGGTGGAGCGGCCCCTGAAGGCCATCCGCAAAGCCAACGATCTGACGGCCTATGAAGCAGCGGCCAAGGAGATCTTGCGGAATTGTCCGATGAAATAAAAAAGAGACCGGCGAAGGCTACAATCTCATAGGTACACATTGTGGCCCAAGGGTGACTGATGCGAAAAGCTTCCGCAGGAATTTCCTGCGGAAGCTTTCTTTCGTTTTACCATCCTTCTTCCCACTCGTCCCAGGCTTCATCGAGGTCATCGTAGCCACCGTCTTCGTAGAGGTCTTCCGGATCGCCATAGTCCTCACGGAGACTTTGGCCGCTGCCGAGGCCGGTGTCGGTGGCGCTGCCTGAGTGGAAGGTTTGTCCCTCATAGGGCTGCGTGGGATAGTATTGCGAGAAGGATTTCAGCATGAACTCACTGTCCCCCTCCCACTGGGCGCACATACCGGCAGCGATCATCTCGCCGGAGTCATCGTACCAGTAGACGTTGATGTACTTGCGGTTCAGCTCCAGCTTGTCAAATTTCTTGCACTTCAGCTCTTTGTCAGGCGCACCCAGCGAAGTATAGGACAACGCCTTCATAGGCATACCCTCCACCGGAAGTTTGCCGCTATATTGAGCGTAGCTGGCAATCGGAGTGGTCGCTGCGGGTGGGCTGGCAGTTCCGGAGGCGGCGGGAGCCACTGCGGCAGGCTGTGCTTTGGGGATGTCCTGTACGGCAAGGAAAACCAACCAGCCCATTAGCACCGAACAAATTACAATGATTGCGATTTTGCTATATTTTGGGGTTGCCTTTGTTGTATCCTGCGCCGTTTCCGTTGGTGCAGATGCGGCAGATTGTACTGGTTTCATTGGTTTTATGTGTTCCTGCTGCGGCATTGGCTCGGCAGCATCTTTTTTCACAGGCTCTTGCGGTTTGGGGAGTATCTCCAGTACACGCTTGGTTTTCTCTGGCGGCCACGGGGCAGTGTCGTGGGTATAGTTACCTACATCGTGAACAACACCCTCTTTTAGTTCGCTATTTTTGCCGTAAGGCACACGCACATGGTCACCTTTTTTCACAGGCAGTCCGGCGGTCAGGTAGGCATAGCGGCGGCCATTGCCCACTTGCACGAAGCAGTAGCAATACGTCGGTGTACTATCATCGGCGTTCGCGTATTCTTCCATTAGAGAATCGAACTCGTCCGGATTTTCATGCCACCCCTCTCGCGGCAGCGGATTTGATTGCAGCAGGGCATACAGATGCTCCGCCAGCCCTGTTTTTCCCTGTTCAAGGGCAGCTTGGATCAGGTATAGGTGCAGCGTACACACATAGTTGCTGCGAAATACCATTTCCGCAAGGGTATCATCTTTCCGGACAGCGTCCAGCAACGGAGCAAGGACATCTTCGTTATAGTCCTCATGCTCCCACAGAAAGTCCAGCAGATAGAAGAAATCCTCCGCACGATGTGAATCTCGCCACGGCTCCTGCTTTTCCGGCAGGGATCGCCACATGGCGATAGCCTTTTGCGGGTCGGTACGGTAGACTTTTTCCAGAAGCTGTGCCCCCATTATACCAGAAAGAGTCTCGCTTTCGTACTCGTCCTTCAGTTCCGGAAACTGCTCCACGATACGCTCTACAGCAGAGTCAAAGAAGATAGGATGCTCCGGAGTATCCTCATTTTCGCTGGGTTCTACCGTGAGAGTGAGGGTGATCTCCTTGGGGATATGGACGGTCTTTGCGGCGTTGCGCTGCTCAAGGATGTAACCGGGGATAAAACCGCTGTCGCCGCACCAGCCGCATTCCCATATGTCTTTGCGCAGGATCACATTCGGTGCGCCGCAGGTCGGACAGTTCATGGAAATACCTCCTTTTGTTCAGCATAGCACACAGCTACTCACTACGCAACGCCGAGATATTTCTCAAAGAAACGAGAAAGCCGCTGGATAACGCCCTGCTTCTTTTCGGTGCGGTTGCCGCCGCCGAAGCGCGAAACAGGCGGCATCAGCTTGTCGATGTCTGTGCCGGTGGTTTTCAGCGCACCATCACGGAAAGAGTTTGCCAGAAAACGGCGGGTCTCATCAGGCTTTAATCGCTCCTCTTCGATGATATTCTCCAGATCAGTTTCCTGCTGCTGGTGGACATAGAGATGCCAATCCCGGTCTACCTCGGTAGAAGCGTTGATGGTGTCGATAAAACCTTCGATAAGGTCTTTCTTGCTGCGGAGTTGGATGCTGGAGTCGATGGCACGGTCGATAGCGCCCAAAATCTCCTTATCTGTGCAGTTAGAGTCATGATACCGTGCCACCAGAATCAGGATATAGTCAATATTGATCTCCACCTGACGGATCAGTTCCATCTCGAACTCAATGTCGTCGTTGATGTTCTCCTTGTCCCCGTCGTCCTTGGGGCGGAACTTCTGGTAGAGGTCGATATACATACTTTGATAATCCTGAAAATGCCGCTCCGCCAATATCTCGCTCCCGGCGAATTGGTCGAAGGTGCTGAGAATATTTTTCAGCCGCAGGATCTTGCCGTAGAGCTGGATAAAGTCTTTCTGTTCCTGCTCTCCTATGATGGGCTGCCCCACAGGGAACTCGGTAACAAGCTGGTCGATCAAGTCCTGATACCCCGGAACATCGTGACCTCTGTTATCAACATAGCCGGAGTAGTAGGAATTGTAATCTTTCAGCAATACGATGCCGCTGGCATTCCGGTCGCCAAAGAGCGCCAGCGCGTCCTCGGTGGCTTTTTGCAGGTCACGGAAGCAGACGATGTTGCCGAAGGTTTTGACGGAGTTGAGAATACGGTTCGTGCGGGAAAACGCTTGGATCAGACCGTGCATTTTCAGATTCTTATCCACCCACAGCGTATTCAGTGTGGTGGCGTCGAAGCCGGTCAGGAACATATTGACCACAATGAGAATATCCACTTCGCGGTTCTTTACCCGCATGGACAGATCTTTGTAGTAGTTCTGGAACTTGTCCGCCGAGGTATCATAGTTCGTATGAAACGCCTCGTTGTAGTCCTTGATGGCCTCGTCCAGAAAATCTCGTGAAGGCTTGTCCAGCGCATCGGTGTCAAAGCCCTCTTCCGCCATCACGTCCTCAGGATCGTCCTCGTTGGCAGCAAAGCTGAAGATGGTGGCGACGGTCAGCTCACGGCCCCGCTCAGTCAACTGTCGCTTGAACTCCGTGTAGTATTTCATGGCCATGGGGATGGAGCCGACCGCAAAAATGGAGTTAAAGCCCGCCGTGCGCTGGCCTTTGAGTGTATAGAAGCTGTTGCGCTTTGTCTTTTGGTCAAAATGCTCCAGCGTGTAGCTGACGATCTCCCTGATACGCTCTGGCGCGCCCATTGCTTTTTCGATGTCGATGGCCCGCACCTGCGCGTCCTTGATGGTGTCTTTCTCCTTCACCGTGTTCACATAGTCGATGCGGAAGGGCAGAACATTGCCGTCGTTGATGGCATCCACAATGGTGTAGGTATGGAGCTTATCACCGAAGGCCTGGGGCGTGGTACGCATATCAGGCGCACCGCCGGAGGAGGCGTTGACGGCGAAAATGGGTGTGCCGGTGAAGCCGAAAAGATGATAGGTCTTGAATGCCTTTGTGATGGCCCGGTGCATATCACCGAACTGACTGCGGTGGCACTCATCGAAGATGATAACAATGTGCTGGCGGAAAACAGGGTGAGTCTTATTCTTCCGCACGAAGATGTCCAGTTTTTGGATGGTGGTGATGATGATATGTACGTCAGGATCACCCATCTGCCGCTGGAGCACGGCGGTGCTGGTGTTGCTATTGGCCGCGCCCTTCTCGAAGCGGTCGTACTCCTTCATGGTCTGATAATCCAAATCTTTTCTGTCCACCACGAACAGCACCTTGTCGATGTCGGGCAGGCGGGAGGCCAGCTGCGCCGTTTTGAAGGAGGTCAGCGTCTTGCCGCTGCCGGTGGTGTGCCAGATGTAGCCGCCGGCCTCGATGGTGCCACCTTTTTTATAGTTAGAGGACACCTCGATGCGGTTGAGTATCCGCTCCGTGGCGGCGATCTGATAGGGCCGCATCACCAGCAGCAGGTTTTCCGCCGTGAACACACAGTAGCGGGTCAGGATACTCAGCAGCGTGTGCTTGGCGAAAAACGTCTTGGTAAAGTCTACCAGGTCGGGGATAGTCTTATTGTTGCCGTCCGCCCAAAAGGAGGTAAACTCGAAGCTGTTGCTGGTCTTTTTGCTCTTATTGCGGTTCTCGTTCGTCTCCTTGATGTGGCTGTTGCGGGTGGTGTTGGAGTAGTACTTGGTGTGGGTGCCGTTAGAGATGACAAATATCTGCACATACTCATACAGGCCGCTGGAGGCCCAAAAGCTGTCCCGCTGGTAGCGCTTGATCTGGTTGAACGCCTCCCGGATGGCCACGCCCCGGCGCTTCAGCTCGATATGTACCATAGGCAGGCCGTTGACCAGCACGGTCACATCGTAGCGCACATCCCGGTGGCCCGCTCCCTCCTCGTACTGGTTGATGACCTGCAAATGGTTGTTGTGGATGTTCTTTTTGTCCAGCAGATAGATGTTTTTGCTGGCACCGTTGTCCTGGCGCAACACCTGCACATGGTCGCTCTGTATCTTGCGGGTCTTTTCCATGATGCCCTCGTTGGCGCTGGCAATGCAATCCTTGAAGAAACGCTCCCACTCCGCGTCGGTGAAGGTGTAGTCGTTCAGCTTCTCCAACTGGCGGCGCAGATTGGCGATGAGCGCCGCCTCGTCGTGGATGGTCAGGTATTCATAGCCCTGGGCGGTCAGCATATGGATGAATTCCTGCTCCAGCGCGGCCTCGCTCTGGTAGCTCTCCGACCGCCGCGTCTCCGGGGTATACTCCGCCACCACCGTACTCTCGCCGGTGGCGGCGATGAGGTTGTATTGGGACATAGGAATTTCCTCCTACTTGCAGCTTTTCAGCTTTTCATAACTCTCTTTTATCTGCGCAAGAGAATCTGGAGTAAGTTTTCCGCTTTCTTCGTCAACTTCGAGACTTTCAGGCATACAACTTTTCAAATCAGCAAATAGGTCATCCCGCATAACTTGTCGGCCAAGAGCTTGTACTAAGTAGTAGCGAACATCAACCACCTTAATATTGTTCTTTTCATCGCGCCCTGTGATAGTAAGTTCCATTTTTTTGTTGTATCTTACTCCACCATACCCGTTGTAAAAGCCGTCATCAGCCAAATGACGATAGTTTTTTCTTCCTTTTACGCCTTGTTTATAACCTTTTTCACCTTTTTGCCAATAAAGCTCTGGGTTTTTAATAATCACAATAGTCTCCTCCTCTATTCAGTTGCTTCCTTAAACGTCAGCAGTTTGTCGCGGTAGTATTCATACTGTTTTTGGCGGGCGGCAAGTTCCGCCGTGAGTTCCGCCGTGAGTTCCGTGAAGTTGTCCAAAATGCGGACGATCTCCTGCTGGACAGGCAGCGGCGGAAGGGGGATGCGGAACTGCTCAACTTGTTTCTTTGAAACAGCAGGTATGCTGCCCTTTTGCTGCTCTCCGAGCAATTTTGATTCTCCACTTTTTAGGCAGTAATAGACATAATTCCAATCAACATTGCTATCAGTAATGTCAACACTATAGCAGCTATTTCCAGACCAAAAGTTTGTAAATACTCTGTTGACATATCCTGCATTTGCACCACGCGCGCTAATAATGATTTTATTCGCGGTTCTGTTAAAATCATCGTAGAACCCCGTGTTAGCTGTACCTCCGTTGTAGACAGGATATTGTCCATCTATGGTCTGCTTGTTTTTGTGTACAAATTCGCCTATTGCAATTTTGGCAACGTCTTTAAGCTCAGAGTATACAACTCCATTAGGACAAAATTCCGAAATGAGATTTTCAAGATTTGTCATGCTTCTTACCTCTCAGTTTTTCAAAATAATCCCGCAAAGTATGGTGCATCTTTACCTCATACCGTAGGCTGTTACAGTACTCCTCTGCATCAGCAAACGCCTTGAACAAATTCTTTTGTGCCGACTTGACTCCTTTTGGGTCGCTTAAGGTAACAAATGCCTCTACAAAGGCTTTTAATGCTGATTTGACTCCCAAAAGAGGCGTATTTCCGTTCAAGCCAAATAACATCTGTATTGTTGTGAATAGTTCAATATCTTTATTGAGACAATCCATCGCGTATTTCCCGCCCATATTTCCAACTTGGCTCAATTGTGTGCGCTTTTCGCTGTCAAAAACTCCATGAATATTGAGGTACTCCTGCTGACACCGGATTCTCGGATTCAGGCCCGGTTGTAAATCAAACGAATCAAAGTTATTCGCAAAATCGGAGAATTCTTTCAGTATCATAAGTTTTTGATAACATTCAAGCCGCTTTTCAAACAATGAAATCCTATTTTGCTTTTTCGCTATAGAATTTGAGATACATAGTGCGACAATTGCCGTGATAACAGAGACGGTCGAAATGGCAATAGATGCAAAACCCTCGTTGGTGTTGCACCATTCAATAGCTTCGGCAATTAGCTGAGTGACCATTTCCTCACCCCTCGATCTCCGCCACGATTTTGCTGATCTCCTCCCGCAGCACCTGCTCCCGTGCCACGATCTGCTCGATCTCCGCGTTCAGCTTCACAATGTCGATGACCTCGCGGGTGTCCTCCTGCTCCACATAGGTGGACACGGACAGGTTATAGTCCTGCGCGCCGATCTCATCGTTGGGCACCAGACGGGCGAAGTGCTCCTTGTCCGTCCGCTCGGCAAAAGCGCCCAAAATGGTCTCGATATTTTCCTCTGTCAGCTTGTTGCTGTTCGTGACCTTGACGCACTGCTTGCTGGCGTCGATAAACAGCGTGGCGTTGTCCGCCTTGGATTTTTTCAGCACCATGATACAGGTGGCGATGGAAGTGCCGAAAAACAGGTTGTCCGGCAGCTGGATAATGCAGTCGATAAAATTGTTATCAATAAGGTACTTGCGGATCTTCTTTTCCGCGCCGCCGCGGTACATCACGCCGGGGAAGCAGACGATGGCGGCAGTACCGTCTGTTGCCAGCCAGCTCAGCGCGTGCATGATGAAGGCAAGGTCGGCCTTGGACTTGGGCGCCAGCGCACCGGCGGGGGAAAACCGGGGGTCGTTGATGAGGGTGGCGTTCTCGTCGCCCTCCCACTTGATGGAGTAGGGCGGATTGCTGACGATGGCCTCGAAGGGCTCGTCGTCCCAGTGCTGCGGCGCGGTAAGAGTGTCCCCGTGGGCAATATCGAACTTATCGTAGTCGATGTCGTGGAGGAACATATTGATGCGGCACAGGTTGTACGTTGTGATGTTGATTTCCTGCCCAAAGAAGCCGTTGCGCACGGCATCCCGTCCCAGCACCTTTTCTGCCTTCAGCAGCAGCGAACCGGAACCGCAGGCAGGGTCATAGACCTTGTTGATTTCCTTCTTGCCTACCGTACCCAGCCGGGTCAGCAGCTCCGAAACATCGGCAGGCGTAAAGAACTCGCCACCGGACTTGCCCGCATTGCTGGCGTACATGGTCATCAGGTATTCATAGGCATCGCCAAAGGCATCAATGTCATGCTCTTTCACATCGCCAAGGTTCATATCTGCCACGCCGTTCAGAAGTTTCACGAGCTTCTCATTGCGCTTGGCAACGGTCGCCCCCAACTTGTTGCTGTTCACATCGTAATCATCAAACAACCCTGCAAACTGCCCCTCGGAGGAGCTGCCCTTTGCGGATTCTTCAATATGTCGGAACACTGTTTCCAGCGTTTCATTGAGGTTTTCATCGTTGGCTGCCTGTACCAGCCCTTCCCGTGCCTGCTCTGCCTCTGCATCAGACATATCTTCATAGCGGAAGTCCGGGTTACCTGCATCAATTTCGCCCTGATTGATATAACTGGCAATGTTCTCCGAAATATAACGGTAGAACATCGTACCGAGAACGTAGCTCTTGAAATCCCATCCGTCCACTGCGCCGCGCAGATCATCCGCAATCGCCCAGATTGCACGGTGCAGTTCTTCGCGTTCCTGCTCTTTTTTGGTGTCTACCATTTTTATTTCCTCCATCAAATACGGATTCCCGCATTGTTTTCTTTCATTTTAACATAGTAAATGTACCACTATTGGTACATCATGGTGTTTTTTCTAAAAAGGATATATTTTCCCTTTATACTATCCTAGTAAAGCGTACCACAGCTTTTCCGTGATTGCAAGCCGATAAATATTGCTATTGCATTTTTTGTCGAATTATTACTTATATGTACAGACCCCCGCCAGCGGATGTTGGCGGGGGTCTGCTATGCTTACAGCTCTACGCTGTTCTGTCTGTTTTTCTTCTGGCTTTTATCTGCGCTCTGCTCCTGCTCCCTCATAAATCCAATGACCTGCTGCATCTTTTCGGCACCGAAATAGTTCCACACTCGCCTGAAATCACGTTTCATCGCATAGAGCTGCGAATTCTCAGCTTTTACCTGTTCCAGCTGCTGGCTCAAATGGCGGGTAGCTTTCTTCTCGTCCTGATAGAATTTCTGGTACTTATCCCTCTCGTTCTTAACCTCCCAGTACTTCCGATGGAGGGCAAAGAGTACCTTCACCAACTTCTGGATCAGCGGCATGGCCTTCTTCTCCCGATAGCTCTTGGCGGTCTCAAATGTGGCTGCTTCTGGCACCCATTCTTCTGGCCGCTGGGAGTATTGCGCTGACAGGTTTTCCAAACCTTCCATAATGGGAGCCAGCTTGTTCAGCTTCTGGCTCTGCTTCTGGTAGGTCAGCTCTGCTTTCTGTACCCGCTGTTCAGCGGCTTCTACGGCTGTCTGTACCGTTTCCAGCTGCTCCTGCATCTCGGTCAGGTCGGTCTGGCACTCCTGCTTGGCAGCTTCCAGAGCCGCTACCTCTTTACTACGCTCCTGCTTTTTGAAGTCCAGCACAGACAGGTGCTCTTCGTGGGTGCCTTTCTGTTCCCACTCGATGCCGTGCCGCTCCATCACGGCAGCAAGCTGCTCCTTCTCGGCGTTGATCCACTGGTTCAGCTCGGATTCTCGCTTGGAGCCGCCTGTAAAACCCAAGGCCTTCAGAGCCTGCTTCAGGGAGACCTTGGTGTCCAGTCCTTTGCCCTTCCAGCCGGACACATACGGCACGAAGTCGATGTGCAGATGGGGTGTAGCTTCATCCATGTGGAGGAATGCTCCGAACACCCGCAGTGTCGGGTTACGTTCTTGGAAGCCCTGCATATACTCGTCCAGCAGTTCCTTTGCCAGTGCGCCGTTCTCGGTCAAGACACCCATATCATCTTTGTTGCCGATCTGGACGATCAACTCATGGAAGAGCTTTTCCTGCTTGCCTGTCCGCAGGTGCTCATAGTAGTCGTTGATACAGCGGTCCTTGCGCTTCTGCTTGGCGTTGTAGCGGTTCACTGCCTCGTCAAAAAGTTCGTGGTACACCTTCTTCAAATCCTCGTTGAAAAAGGTGACATTCTGCCCCGACCTGCTTCGGTCT
>OLXH01000959.1_pt1 | contig 12050 bp, 11 predicted proteins | sample 1673391 | NCBI WGS metagenome assembly OLXH01 (sample SAMEA103958110, study PRJEB25191) | human gut metagenome | reverse complement strand
GGGCGTGACAGCTTCTGTCTGTAAAATTCGCGTTAAGATAGCGTCAAGAAAACGGGGTTTTCCTTGAAAATCCAAGCACAGAGTGCTATCATAAAATAATGTAGGGGGCGCGAGGTACAGGCCTCGCGCGACAGGAGGGAAGCTCCCGGGCGATAGATATCATCTGTTGCCCGGGAGCCTTGCTTTGCCTGCAGAAAAACCCCACCGGCCGCGTTCTTACGCAGCCGGTGGGTTTACCATAATGTATGTTATTGTTAACTTACAGATGCTTTTCCGGGGCCTGCATATCCCTGCTGATCTGCTTGGCGTAGCGGTCCTCTTCGCTGAACACGCAGCCGCAGTACTTCTGCATATACAGCCCCAGCTCGCGGGCCTCCTGCTGTCCCTGGCGGAAGCCGGGGCGGAAATCGCGGTACAGAAACGCAACACCGTACTGCGCGGACACCTCCTCGGCGGTTTGACGCAGCAACTCATGGTCCTGGTATGGGCTGACAAATAGGGTGCTGGAAAAGCTCTCAAATCCGTGTTCAGCCGCATAGCGGGCGGTCTGCTCCAGCCGCAGGCGGTAGCAATGACCGCAGCGGCGGTCGATGTTCTCCGCCACGGCGCGGCAAAAGTCCCGCAGGCCGTAGTCCTCCTGCACGATCAGTTCCACGCCCACAGACGGCGCGTAGGCCATCAGCGTGTCGCGGCGGGCCTTGTACTCCTGGTAGGGGTGGATATTGGGGTTATACCAATAGGACACCGGCTCGATACCCTCGGCCCGGAGCAGCTGGATACAGGCTACGGAGCAGGGCGCACAGCAGGTGTGCAGCAGCGTTTTCGTCATTTCTGTTTCCTCTTTCCAAAGGGCAGGCGGACGTTGCCCAACAATTCTTTCAGCGGCTTGCCGGCGTGCTCGCGGGGCTGAAGGGCGGACAGGAACCGGGCGCAGACCTGGCGGAAGGGCTCCTGCTCCAGCGCGTCGAAGAACCGGGAGCGATCCACGGATACCGGCGTAGGTGAGCGCAGCGCACGGTCGGCGGCCACGGCCTCGGCCAGGCCGCAGCGCCGGCGGTGAAGCGGCAGACTGTCAAACATCTGGGCGCCCTTAGCGGTATTGATGAGCAGCAGCGATACGCCCAGGCGCTTCTCCTCCGGGGTGATGGCGCCGCCGGTCATGTCGCACAGCGTCAGGTCACCGGTACGGTCCGTGCTGGTATAGCCGCAGGTGTGGCAGGCGGGCCGCAGGAATATACCCCGCGCCAGCCCGCGGCCCACCTCGGACCGCAGCAGCGGCGCGTCGTACTGTCCGCCGTTTTCAAAGGTCACGTGGAAACGGCGCGTGCTCTCACCGTTCAGCTTGCCGCGGAAGTCCACGGACAGGGGCTTCTGCTGCTTGATGTACGCCATGGAGCGCACGAATTTTTCCCACACGCCGGGGCTGCCCACGCCGCTGCAGGCCACGTCACAGGTGATGAGCCGTTCCGGGTGCTCGCCCAGATAGCGGTACAGGCCGTCCACCTGACAGGGCGTGCCGGAAAACAGCACCTGCCGGCCCTGATCCAGATACAGCCGTACCTGCTGATAGCTCTCACCCACGTCGCTCTGCACCGGCTTGCTCCCCCGCAGTTGGGGCAAATCGTGCAGGTTTTTCACGGCGATGTGGCTGACCCGCAGGTCGTTGTCCAGCGCCGCGCCGAACACCACGCCGCCGCCCTCCAGCACGTATTCCGCCAGGGCGGAGAACGCGCCGCCGGCGGTGGAGTCACGCCGCACGGCCTCGTCGCCGTTCCAAACGATAAACGCCGCCGGCTCCGTGCGCGGCTCCCGCTGCTTCAGCACCGGGCAGATATGCGTGCAGTGGCCGCACTGGACACAGCCGTCGGTCACCTGCGGGTACAGAAAGCCCTCCCGGTCCGGCACCATGCGGATAGCGCCCTTGGGACAGCCATTGCAGCACGCGGCGCAGCCGGTGCAGCGCTCCCGCGGGGCCAGCTGCGGCGCGGTATTCATCTCGGTCATGGCGGCCACCTCCTGGTTCGATTTCTCCCGCACATTGTACCACACGCCGGCAAAAAGCACAAGTGCGCCGAAGAACTGTCCGTTTTTTCGGACAGCAAACTTGGTAAGATGGGTACAGTCAAAGGAAGAACACTGAATTCATGATATTGGAGGTGCCGTATGCACAAGTTTTTTGACTATCTCGCGCCCGACCTGCCGGTGAAGACTATTGGTGAGTTGGCGGGCTACATTCGCCGCTTTGCGGCGCTGTTCAGCGGCGGCGTGCCGGTGGAGGGCCATATGGGCGGCGTGGCGTTCTGCGCCACGGAGCAGCCCGGCGGCGGCGTCCGCGTCCATTGGGTGCAGGTGGACCGCCAGCGCATCCCGGTGGACGCCACCGTTTGACGCGCTTTTCTTCGGGGTAGCTGCACGGCAGGGAAACAGGGAGACGCCATAGGCGTCTCCCTGTTTCCCTTGCGTTTCCGACAGCATGGGAGTATAATACATTTAATATGACTTTTTCCGCAAGGAGGTAAGGCGGCGTGATCGTGTTGGATCTGGAATGGAACCAGCCCTTTGGCGGGCGGCGCATGGAGGAGATCATTCAGATCGGCGCGGTGCGGCTGGCACGCCCCGGCGGCCCCGTGGTGGACGCATTCAACGCCCACATCCGGCCGTCCATCTACCGAAAGCTGTCGCCTGTGGCAAAAAAGCTGCCGGAATCCGCCCAGGCACTGACGTCTGAGCTGGACTTCCCCACGGCGTATCAGGCGTTTCTGGACTGGTGCGGCGAGGATACCCTGTGGGCCGAGTGGGGTGCTCAGGACCACGGCGTGCTGGCCGCCAACGCCGCCTATTGGAAACTGCCCGCGCCGCCGGTCACGGCGTGCATCGACCTGCAGGCTGCCTTCTGCCGGACGCTGGAGATCGGCCTGGGTAGGCGTATAGCGTTGGAGCAGGCGGCGGAGTACTGCGGCCTGCCGCTGATCTATGAGTTCCACAACGCCCTGCACGATGCGCTGTACGCGGCGCTGATCACCGCGTGGCTGACGGAGAGCTCTCTGCTGCCCACCGCGCCCCGGGCTGAAGCCAAGCATAAGCGCCGCCGCGGCGTTAAGTTCAGCCGTGAGACGTACCCCAAGCAGCCCCGGCAGAAGATCACACCGCTGCCGGAGCGTGAGCAGCTGCTCAACAGCCGTCAGGCGCGTATCGTGCCCTGCCCCTTGTGCCGCCAGCCCGGGGCCGTGGAGTCGTGGTATCCGCAGGGTGACGTGTATTACGGCGTGTTCCGCTGTGAAAATCACGGCCTGTTCCCCGTGCGGATGTCCGTGGTGCACCGTGAGGACGGTAGCTGGCAGGGCCGCCGCGTGGTGCCGCCCCTGACCGACCCGGAGCGAGCCGCCTTTGCCGCCGCCCGGGAGAACGAGCCCTTCCACTGCACCCGCGAAAAAGCCAAGCGCCGCCGCAGGCACAGAAAAACGAAGTGAACGAGAGAAGCCTTCCCCTGTCAGGGAGAAACGCAAAAGAACCGCCGCTCGGCGGTTCTTTTGCGTTTCTCTTCCCCCTGGGGGTGGTTTCAAAAGGAGGGGGCCGAAGCCCCCTCCTTTGTCGCTTCAAGGGGATAGGATCCTTAAGGAAAGGGGGAAATTCGAAATCCCCCTTTCCTTAAGTGGCGTTCTTTGGCTACTTTCTTTCGCCATGGAAAGAAAGTAGCTTGCGCCCGCAGGCGCAACACCCTCCCGCCGGAGGTAAGAAAAAGAGACCGCCGAAGCGGTCTCTTTTTTTGTTAACCTCGAAGCGGGTTCTGATTAGAACTCCTTTTTCTTGCCGATGACGACGGCGGAGCCGGCGACGGAGGTCAGAGCCATACCGACGTACATAGCGATGCCAGCGTCAAAGGTCTTGGGGGAAGTGGTGCCAGTGGTGGTGCCAGTGGTGGTACCAGCCTTCAGCTGGATATAGGTGTAAGTGTCAGCCTGAGTGGCGTTCAGATAATCCTTAGCGAACAGGATGTCGCGAGCATCGGCATCGTTGACCTTGGTGTAGGAGATACGGTCAAACTTAGCAACAGCATTCTTGTCGGCATCCTTGGTCAGGGTTCCATCCTTGACATAGGTAGCGCCGCACAGCACGCACTTGTAAACGGGAGCCTTGGACTCACCATAGGTATCGCTGGTCTTGATGATCAGGTGGCCAGCAGCAACCTTCACGGAAGCCTCGGCGACAGACTCATACTTCTCGATATTGTCAATGCTGGAACCGAAGAAGTAAGGATTGATAACAGTGATAGTGGTCTTGTTAGCGGTCTCATAAGCTTCCTTCTCGGAAACCTTGACATAGAAGCCGCCATTCTTGTCGATATACAGATTGACCTTCCAGCCATCAGCGGTGCAGGTCACGGCAGCAGCAGACTTGTACAGCTTGGGAGCAACAGTATTGTACTGACCGTACTTGGTGACACCCTGGGCGTCGGTAACAGCAGTAGCCAGCAGGTTGGCCTTCACAGCGGCGGTGACCAGCTTGGTGCAGTCGGCGTCGGTATAGAACTCATTGTTCTTCAGGTAGAAAGTCTCCTTGCCAGCGGTCTCGACGGTCGTGACGGTATCGTCAGCGAACGCCACGGTGCACAGTGCCAGAGCCATGACCATGGCCAGCACAGTTGCAATGATCTTCTTCATGTTTGTTTCCTCCATAAAAATTTGTTTGTGTCCGGTTCGGCTTCATTCTCCGAGACAGCGTTTTACAACGTAAACATCATTATGTTGTAAAAATTTTTACGGATTTTATTGCCAGTTATTTCCATTTTTGAGGTAGTGACATCGCGCCGCCAAAAATCGCCCGCAATTAGAAATAATTTCCATTTCTTCCATAATTTACCAGTAATTTACGCAATTTACTTGAGTGCCTGTAAAGCGTAATTCTTGTGTAACGCAGCATTTATGCAATTCAAATCGAGATTTTCAAAAAACGCAACAACTTAGCTGGAAAAATTTTCCAGTCAAAATCGAAAAGTCATTATGTAAACTATTTGGCCCGAAATGCGCCCCAAATCCCGTTCATAATTCGGTTACAATTTATTCAGCGAAAGCGTTGTCTGTGTTTTTGTGCGTAAAAGGAGCTTCGCTGTCCCGGCGGCGCGGAGGCTGGCGCGGCCACTTGCCCCAGCCACGGTAGGGACGTTTTCTTCTCCCGGGCGGGCGATTATCAAATCGCGCCTATTGCCTGCACTTTTCTGAACACACCGGCGTAGAGACGTTGAACAGCGCGAAAAATTGGCTAAAAATGCGAATTATACTTGAAAAACAGTTTGCGAAGTGGTATCGTACTATTTGGCCTTGCAGGGGGCTGCGGCATAGAGGTACGCCGCACGGCAGGGGGGATCAACAAGGGGACACGAAGCCGAGGGGGGCTCACTGCGCGGGAGAATGTACAGTGCACGAGCGCGCTTCGCAGGGGGCAAAGGCTCCCGGGAGACGGATATCCGTCCCCCGGGAGCCTTTTTCTGTGCAGCTTTTCGGTTCTCTTAAAAATTTCCTGCGGTTTTCTTGCTTTTATCGAAAAATATGGTATACTGATAGCACTTGTATTGCGCCGTATGGACCGAGCGCTGTCTGGACACACTATGTTTGGCGCTTTTGACGCCGGCACAGCGCCGCCGCATACAAGCACCGATGACTTGAAAAGAGGGAAACTGCCTTGAATAAATACATGATCCGCGGCGGACGAGAGCTTTTTGGTGAAGTGACCGTCAGCGGTGCGAAAAACGCCGCTGTAGCTATCATCCCTGCCGCCCTGCTGGTGGATGGCGTATGCCGTATCGAGAACATCCCCCAGATCAGCGATGTGACCCTGTTCTTCTCTATTCTGGAGGAGTTGGGCGCAAAGGTGCGCGTGCTGAACCAGCACGCCATTGAGATCGACTGCCACGCCATCCACTCCACCCGCCCGTCCTACGATCTTGCGCGGCGTATCCGCGCCAGTTACTACCTGCTGGGTGCGCTGCTGGGCCGCTTCGGACAGGCCACCGTGGCCATGCCCGGCGGCTGCAACTTCGGCGTCCGGCCTATTGACCAGCATATCAAGGGCTTCACCACTATGGGCGCTGAGGTGTCCGTGGAGGGCGGCTTCATCCACACCGCCGCCAAAAACGGCCGTCTGGTGGGTGCGCCGGTATATCTGGACGTGGTGAGCGTGGGGGCCACCATGAATATTATGATGGCCGCGGCACTGGCCGAGGGTACCACCACGATCGAAAACGCCGCCAAGGAGCCGCACATCGTGGACCTGGCTAACTTCCTGAACTCCATGGGCGCCGACATCAAAGGCGCGGGCACGGATTCCATCAAGATCCGCGGCGTGAAGCGCCTGACCGGCGGCTCTTACGGCATTATTCCCGACCAAATCGAGGCGGGCACCTATATGGCCGCCGTGGCGGCCACCGGCGGCCAGCTGCTGCTGAAGAACGTCATCCCCAAGCACATGGACTGCATCAGCGCCAAGCTGATGGAGATGGGCGTATCCGTCACAGAAGACGACGACTCCCTGCTGGTGCGGCGCAGCGGTCCGCTGACAAAGACAAACGTCAAAACGCTGCCCTATCCCGGCTTCCCCACGGATATGCAGCCCCAGATCACCGCGGTGCTGGCGCTGGCGGAGGGGACAAGCCTGGTGACCGAGGGCGTATACGGTGCCAACCGCTTCAAGTATGTGGATGAACTGAAGCGCCTGGGCGCACACATCCAGGTGGACGGCAAGGTGGCGGTTGTAGAGGGCGTGAAGCAGCTGGTGGGTGCCCCCATTCAGGCCTGCGATCTTCGCGCCGGCGCAGCACTGGTCATTGCCGGTCTTGCGGCGCAGGGCACCACCGAGCTGAGCCACATCAACTATATCGAGCGCGGCTACGAGGATCTGGTAGGCAAGCTCCGCGCGGTGGGCGCGGATATCTCCCTGGTGGACGTGCCCGATGAGGCTGACACCGAGACCCACGCAGGATAACACGAAGCCATCCAGCGCCCGCTGCGAGAGGCCGCAGCCAACTGCGGCTTGCCGCGGCGGGTGTTTTCGTTCAGAGAGGACATAGACCGTTGTTGACCGTACATATCTTAGCCAGTGGGTCGGAGGGAAACTGCCTGCTGGTCAGCGCCGGCGGGACCCACCTTCTGGTGGACGCCGGTATCTCCGCGCGGCGAATATGCGGCGCCCTGCAGGCGCTTGCCCTGTCCCCGGCGGATATCTCCGGCGTTTTGCTGACCCATGAGCACACGGACCACATTTGCGGCGTGGCGACGCTGACAAAGCAGCACCGCCTGCCGCTGTACGCCAGCCGTGGAACGGCGGAAGCCCTGTGCCGCAAGAGTTCCTGCGTGTCGGATGTACTGCGTGTCATTCCGAGGGCAGGCGCTTTCGACATCGGGAACGCCCGGATCACCGTATTCCCCACCAGCCATGACGCCACGGAGAGCATCGATTTTCGCGTGGACCACGGCGGAGCCGGCATCGGGATACTCACGGATACAGGCTTTGTCACACCGGAGGCTGAGCAGACGCTGGCAGGCGTTGACCTCATGGTGCTGGAGAGCAACCACGACGAGGAGTGGCTGCTCTCCGGGCCGTATCCCTATTACCTGAAGCGGCGTATTCTGGGTGCGCGGGGCCACCTGTCCAACGCCGCAGCCGGCGCGTTTGCCCGGCGGCTGGCAGAAGGTGGGACGCGGCAGTTCGTGCTGGCCCATCTGAGCCGGGAAAACAATACCCCGGAGCGGGCACGGCAGACACTGGAACGGGCGTTGGCGGGACTGGACGCCGCCGTGACCGTGGCGCCGCGGTCGGAGCTCAGCGGGCCGTACACGGCGGAGGTGTGCGTATGCAGCGAGTGACCATTCTGTGCGTAGGCAAGCTGAAAGAAAAATTCTACATCGACGCGGCGGCGGAGTACGTCAAGCGCCTGCAAAGATACTGCAAGCTGGACGTCGTCGAGCTGCCGGAATACCGCCTGCCGGAGGAGCCCTCCCCGGCGGAGATACAGAAGGCCCTGCAGGCCGAGGGCGCGGCCATCCGGGAGCGTCTGCCCAAGGGCGGCGCGGTGGTGGCCCTGTGCATCGAGGGCAAGCCCTGCTCCAGCGAGGAGCTGAGCCGCCGGATGGCGGACTTCGGCGTGCAGGGAAAGACGCAGATCACCTTTCTCATCGGCGGCAGCGTGGGACTCAGCGAGGACGTGAAAAAGCTGGCCGACTGGCGGCTGTCCATGTCCCCCATGACCTTCCCGCACCACATGGCCCGCATTATGCTGCTGGAGCAGCTCTACCGGGCATACCAGATCGCCGCCGGGACAAAATACCACAAATAGGAGGCAGACTATGGACAACTGGAATTTCACCGGAAAGCCGGACGTCCCCGCGTGGCCCAAGGACCCGCAGGGGCAGGACGAGAAGGCCGTGCTGCTGATGCAGACCTTTGATTCTCCCGCCGACACGGACATGATCATCTCCCTGCTGGCGGCCTACGGCATCCCCTGCTTCAAGTATTACGATCTGGACGGCGGCGCGGGGAAGGTCATCAACGGCTTTTCCGGCTACGGCGCCAGCCTGTATGTGCCCGAAGCGCAGCTGGAGGAGGCAAAGGACCTGCTGGCCTCCCGGCCGGTGGAGGACGAGGAAACGGAAGAACACGCCTGAAAGGAGTTTTTGAATATGCTGGACTATAAGAGGGAATACGAGCGTTGGCTGGCCAGCGACGCGCTGAACGCCGACGAAAAGGCCGAACTGCAGGCCATCGCCGGGGACGAGAAGGAGATCGAGAGCCGGTTCTACGGCCCGCTGGAATTCGGTACCGCCGGACTGCGGGGCACCATGAAGGTGGGTCTGCACCAGATGAACGTACACGTCATCCGCTGGGCCACACAGGGCTTTGCCGACGTTATCGCCGCCGAGGGCGATGAGGCCAAACAAAAAGGTGTGGCCATCTGCATGGACTGCCGCGTGAACAGCATGGCCTTTGCCCGCGCCGCGGCGGAGGTCTGCGCCGCCAATGGCATCCGTGTGCGTATTTTCGAGTCCCTGCGCCCCACGCCGGAGCTGAGCTTCGCCGTGCGGTACTACGGCTGCCAGGCGGGTATCAACGTGACCGCCAGTCACAACCCCAAGGAGTACAACGGCTACAAGGTCTACTGGGCCGACGGTGCGCAGCTGCCGCCCCAGCACGCCGCCGCCATCGCCGCCCGTCTGGAGCAGATCGACATTTTCACCGGCGTGAAGCGCATGGCCTTTGACGACGCGGTGAAGGCCGGTCTTATCACCCTTTTGGGTGAGGAGACGGACAAGATGTTCATGTCCAACGTCATGGCTATGATCAATGACCGTGCCTCCGTCGCCCAGGTAGCCGACAGCTTCAAGGTGGTATACACCCCCTTCCACGGCTGCGGCTGGAAGATGGTGCCGGAGGCCCTGCGCGGCCTGGGTGTGAAGAACCTGTACTGCGTAGAGCAGCAGATGGTGCTGGACGGCACGTTCCCCACGGTGGCCTCCCCCAATCCGGAGAACCCGGAGGGCTTCTATCTGGCCATCGAGCTGGCCGACAAGGTGGGTGCGGACTTCATTCTGGGCACCGACCCGGACAGCGACCGTGTGGGCATTATGGTCCGCGGCGCGGACGGCAAGTTCATCGCCGTCACCGGCAACCAGACCGGCGTGCTGCTGCTGGATTACCTGATCGGCGCCATGCGCCGGGCGGGCAAGATGCCGGAGCATCCCTACTTCCTCAAGACCATCGTCACCACCGAGATGGCCCGCAAGGTGGCCGAGAGCAACGGCGTCACCTGCTGCGACACGTTCACCGGTTTCAAGTTCATGGCCGAGAAGAAGAACGCGCTGGAGGCCGCCGGCGAGGGCCACGTCATCATGTCCTATGAGGAGAGCTACGGCTATATGCTGGGCGACTACGTGCGGGATAAGGACGCCGTCACCGCGTCCCTGCTGATCACAGAGATGGCTGCATGGTATGCCGCCAAGGGCATGACGCTGTATGACGCCCTGCAGGCACTGTACAAGAAGTACGGCTGGTACGGCGAAAAGACCCATAACCTGATCATGCCCGGTCTGGATGGTCTGGAAAAGATGGCGGCGCTGATGAAGCGCCTGCGTACCGCACCCCCGGCCAACATCGCCGGTGTGGATGTGGTGGTCCGTAAGGACTATCAGGACGGCAGCGCCGTGGACTGCGCCACCGGGAATGTCGGTAAAATGGAGCTGTCCGGCAGCAACGTCCTGCGCTTTGAGCTGGCCGACGGCACCACCATCCTGGTGCGGCCCTCCGGCACCGAGCCGAAGATCAAGGTGTATATCCTCACCAAGGGCGTCGACGCCGCTGAACGCGATGCCAATATCGAGAAGTATTCCGCCTGGGTCAAAACCCTGACAGAGTAAAGCAGACGATTCCCGGCCTATGGCCGGGGATCGTTTTATTCTGCCGCTCGGCGGTTCTTTTTAATATAATCCCTCGTATCCCTCCCGCGACAGCGGGAGGGTTATATATTTATCTCACCCCGTCAGGGGTGAGATATTATCTATCCCCGGCCGACAGGCCAGGGATAATTAAGTGCAAAAAAAAGAAGCACCCGGTAGGGTGCTTCTCTTTTTTGAGTTTAATTAGAACTCCTTTTTCTTGCCGATGACGACGGCGGAGCCGGCGACGGAGGTCAGAGCCATACCGACGTACATAGCGATGCCAGCGTCAAAGGTCTTGGGGCTGTCCTTGCCGTTGTCGGGAGTGACAGTGCCGTTAACGGGGAAGTACCAGTTGCCGGTAATAACCTGAGCGCCAGTGGGGATAGAGGCATAGTTGGGAGCCTCAACAGCGGCCAGCTTGCACTTGGAGCAGGTGTAACCAGTAATCTTGCCATCCTTGACGGTAGGAACAGCAGTGTGCTGAACCTTGGTAGCAACAATGGCGTTCGTGTTGTCAACACCAACCAGCTTACCAGCAACCATCAGGGTGCCAGTAGCCTCAGTAGCGGAAGCATACAGATAATCAGTACCGCCGAACTCGGCAACATAGTAGGTCTTGCTGGAGTCGAAAGAAGCGGGCTTCTCGTAGTCACCGCACTTATCACCGAAAGTGATGACGGTACCAACGATATAGGTGGGGATAATCTTGTCCAGATACATCATGACATTCTTGCCATCCTTGTCGCTGTAAACAACCAGGTCAGCCTCGCCCAGGGTATTGACAACAACATAGTCACCCGCATAGGCGGCCTCAGTAATGGTGTAGTAAGCAACGTTGCCAGCGGCAGTGGTCTTGCCATCAGTGGTTTTGGGGTCCTTGGCCGCAGTGAAGTCCAGCGTGACCTCGGCGTTGCTGATCACAGCGTCCTTGGTAGTAGCCTTAACAAAACCCTTGACCTCGCCAGCCGCGAACGCGGTGGTGCACAGTGCCAGAGCCATGACCATGGCCAGCACAGTTGCAATGATCTTCTTCATGTTTGTTTCCTCCATAAAAATTTGTTTGCGTCCGGTTCGGCTTCATCCTCCGAGACAGCGTTTACAACGTAAACATCATTATGTTGTAAAAATTTTTACGGATTTTGTTTCCAGTTATTTCCATTTCTGAGGGAGTGACACCGCGCCGCAAAAAATCGCCCGGAATTGGAAATAATTTCCATTTCTTCCATAATTTACCAGTAATTTACGCAATTTATCTGAGCGACTGTAAAGCGTAATTCCTGTGTAACGCAGCATTTATGCAATTCAAATCGAGATTTTCAAAAAACGCAACAACTTAGCTGGAAAAATTTTCCAGTCAAAATCGAAAAGTCATTATGTAAACTATTTGGCCCGAAATGCGCCCCAAATCCCGTTCATAATTCGGTTACAATTTAGCCGAGTGAAGCGGATTTTGCGTAAAGTGGAGGGAGTTGTTTTTTCTCTCCCCCAGTCGCCTACGGCGACAGCCCCCTCCCAGAGGAGGCCAAGGCGGCTGACGCCGCGACGAGCGGATTGCCACGCCAGTCTGCGGACTGGCTCGCAATGACACCTCATCCGTCAACGCTTCGCGTTGCCACCTTCCCCTCA
>OLXH01000956.1_pt1 | contig 12060 bp, 10 predicted proteins | sample 1673391 | NCBI WGS metagenome assembly OLXH01 (sample SAMEA103958110, study PRJEB25191) | human gut metagenome | reverse complement strand
CCGGCTGGATGCGGTATGGAAGATCCGCAATTGCGGAATAATCGCGGTTCATGATCTTCTGGAACGCCTCGAACTGTCGCTTCAGCGCGGCGCGGCCAATGAAATCGCCCTTTTCCTCTGCGAACGAGACGGCGAATTTGGCCAGCGGCACAGCATAGACCGGGATCTCGCCGCCAAACTCGCACTCCCCCATTTCATGGCCGTAGAGCGGCAGAGAAGCTTCCATTCGCAGCGTATCGCGCGCGCCGAGCGCGGTGGGTCTTGCCCCGAGTTCGATCAGACGGTCCCAAAAATACCGGGCGTCCCTTGATTCGCAATAGAGTTCATAGCCGATGGGTTCTCCGGTATAGCCGGTCTTGGCAACGCGGACGGGACGGCCCTCCATGGTGAGCGTCCCCAGCGCGTTCTTGACGTTTTCCCGCGTAAGCGCCTTGCCGCCCGACAGGGTCATGAGCAGCTTTTTGGCCTCCGGGCCCTGCACGGCGATGGCGGCATAGCGGTCGGAGACGTTGGTAAGCGTGACGTTATAACGCTCGGCCTCGCGCATCAGGTGGGCGAGGTCCTTGTCGATGTTGCCCGCGTTGATGACAAGGAAATACTTTTCCGCCTCAAAGCGGTAGAGATATGCGTCGTCGATGGCGCAGCCGTTCTGGTCGGGGATGATGCAGTACTGCGCCTGATTGATGTCAAGCGCCTGCACGTTGCTGGACAGGACGTGCTGCAAAAACCGGACCATGTCCGGCCCTTCGACGTCGATACGGCCCATATGGGACACGTCGAAGATGGCGCAGCGGCTGCGGCAGTAGAGATGTTCGGCGACGATGCCGTCCGGGTACTGGATGGGCATATCCCAGCCGCCGAAGTCGACCATCGTGGCCCCGGCGTCCAGATGGGCCTGATAGAGTACGGTTCGTTTCAGTTCGCTCATGGTGTTCCTCCCTTTTTCCTGATCTCGCGCAGGCTGTGCGCCTGCGGGTATGCGGTGCTTCGATAATCCTTATCCGCCCGGTCCGCCTCCAGCAGATCCAGCCGGTCCAGTTCCTTGAGTTTGCGGTAAATGCGCAGCCATGCGCATTCGTTTTCGGGGTTGACCTCGCAGCGGCCGTTCCGCTGTCCGCCGCACGGCCCGTGGACGAGCGATTTTGCGCACTGCGTCACGGGACAGATGCCGCCGGTCTGGCCGAGCATACAGTCGCCGCACATCCGGCAGGCCTCACGGAAAACGCCAGCACGTTCAATCTGCCCGAGAAACAGCGTGTCGTTCGCGGGGAAAACCGGAACCGCAGTATTGGCCGCGACAGTCTGTGTGCCGTCGCCGCAGGCCAGACAGACGATGGCCTCCGCGCCGCTGTCGCGCAGGGGCTTGAGATCGCGCTTGACGAGCAGCATATGGCAGCACTCGTCCGGCAAGACCGTACCGACTGTCTCGATCCCCTGCTCCTGCAGCAGCTGGCGCATCTGCTCCAGCTCCTTTTCTCCGCCGGTCTGACAGGCTGCGGCGCAGCTGGCGCAGCCGACCAGCGCGACGCGGCGGACACCGCGCAGCATCGCAAGCACCTGCTCCACGGGCTTTTTTCTTGTTACGATCATATGCTTCTCCTTAAAAAACAGAAAACAGAGCGCGCCAAAAGAAGGCGCGCTCTGTTCGTAAACCTGAAAGATTCTCCCGGCTGACCGGGATTGCTTCTTCGGTGCTGCGGATGCAGCTTTCCAGAGTTCCGTCCGGAATCAGTTTTTTTGCCTGAGAGTTCGTTGCGCGTTCCCCTTCGGCGGCATACGGGTATGCCCTCTCCTGATTCGTTCATCCGGCTGAATTCAGTTGTCTGAATTTGTACATTCTGACGAAAATCGCTTTTGTTCATCTGCGTATCTTATCTACTTTTTCAGTCTATCGTATTTCCAAGAAAAAAGCAAGCACTTTTTGGGAAATGCGCAAAAACAGCCCCCAACAAAGGGGGCTACACACAGCCGCCGGTGGATGGACACACCATCCGCCGGCGGCTGTGATACTTGCTGTGAGAGAAGACCAACTCCACACCTACGATGGGTATCGCTTGCTGAATCGCAGGTATATTCCCGCAGCTTGCATCGTCCTGCCTATATCTTCTATACGGAAGGACCGGGGCTCTTCCAGCCACGATCGTTTTCTTTGTGATCCACAGGGTTTTGCAGCCCACATCCATAGCTTGAGCAGTTTCCTGATTTCGGGAAACTGCTCTTTTTCAACGAGATAAAATTCAAGCGTCCGTTGGCTCAGAGCCTGCGGACGCTTTTTATCAGTGTACAGGAGCAGATCGCGCTGCTTTTGCCGCAGCCGGAACAGGAGCAGGGGTTCACAATGGAACAGACAATGTAATATTCGCAGGAAGCCGGGATTTTAGAAGTCCCGGCTTTTTTGCGTTCAGGAGGTCAGCTTAGTATAAAAACAGGGAAAATGCGGAAATCATATCCGCAAGGAGTGTGAGGCTATGGAAATGACCGTCAAGGACGAGTGGAAGCTGGTTGAGATTTGGCTGACGAATGCAGAAAAGTCAGACCCGGTCCTGCGCGCCGGCTTGCAGAGCGTCTATGACACATACAAAAAGAAAAAGTATCTGGTGGCCGTATTTGAATCGGGCAACGGCGACCTTTATGAACAGACGCGGGATCTGCTGCTTTATAACCGCCAGAGATTGGCGGAGCAGGAAGTCCAGCGTGAAAAGGCGCAGCAGATGACCATGTAGCGCCGGATACATTGGGGGCGAAGAGAAATTTTCTCTTCGCCCCCGTTTTCTTTTTATGCACCTCCCGATATACAGCGCATTTTTGTCTTGCAATCTCTATTTTGATGATGTACAATATTATCTACGATATCAAAACGAAACCGTAGATATTTGTGATAAGAGCGCGGCTGATTGGGGAGGACGAGAATGGACGAACCAATGAAAAACGAGATTCAGCTATTTGAAGACCAGAAGATCCGCGTGGCGTGGGACGCAGAACGGGAGGAATGGTATTTTTCCATTGTGGATGTTGTCGGCGTGCTGACAGACAGCCCCGACTATAATACCGGGCGGAAATACTGGAACAAGCTGAAGCAGCGGCTGAAAGACGAGGGCAGTGAACTGGTGACGAATTGTCACCAGTTGAAAATGCGGGCGGCGGACGGTAAAAACCGCCTCACGGACGTTGCCGACACCGAGCAGCTTCTGCGCATCATCCAGTCCATTCCCTCCAAGAAAGCCGAGCCGTTCAAGGCGTGGCTGGCGATGGTCGGCCGGGAGCGCATTGAGGAAACCATCGACCCCGAGCAGGCGATTGACCGTGCGCTGGAAACCTATCTGAAAAAGGGCTATTCCGAGGAATGGGTACATCAGCGGCTGCTTGCCATCCGCATTCGCAACGAGCTGATGGACGAGTGGAAAAAGCGCGGCGTGCAGAAGGGCAAAGAATACGCGATTCTGACCGGCGAGATCACAAAAGCGTGGTCCGGCATGAACACGCGGCAGTATAAGAATCTCAAGGGGCTGAAAAAGGAAAATCTCCGCGATAATATGAGCGATCTGGAGTTGGTGCTGACCATGCTGGCAGAAGCGTCCACGACCGATATTGCGAAAGCGGAACAGCCGCAGGGCTTTGACGAAAACCAGAAGGTCGCCCGGCGCGGCGGCAATGTCGCGGGTGTGGCAAGAAAAGCGTTGGAAGCCGAAACCGGCAAGCCTGTCGTTACCGCACAGAACGTCGAGAGCTTCCGCCAACTCGTCACGGACATAGTAACGGACGCGGCACAGCTGCCGGAGCAGACGGAGGAGAACGCAAATGGGAAATGAACCGAAAAGCAACTACCGAGGAATCCTCGGCAGCTGGCGGCAGACGGAACAGTATCTCAAGGGTGAATGCGAATGATAGAACGCTTTGACATTGCGGGGTATGCCCGCATTTCGGTCGATGAAGAGCTTGACCGCGACAATGTGTCGATCGAAAATCAGAAATCCATCATCGAAGATTTTGTAACGACGCACTTTCCAAACAGCACACTGACGTTTTTTGAAGACCGCGACCGTTCCGGCTACACGTTCGAGCAGCGCGAGGGGTATCAGGAGATGCGTCGGGGGCTGATGAGCCACAAGTACGACATTCTCATCGTCAAGGATTTCTCCCGCTTTTCCCGCCGCAACTCGCGCGGACTGGTAGAGCTGGAAGATCTGCGCGATGCGGGCGTGCGGATCATTTCGATTGGCGATAACATCGACTTCCCGAATGACGACGACTGGCTGAAGATCCAGTTCCAGTTTCTGATCAACGAAATGCCGGTCACGGACACGTCGAAAAAGGTGCGCAGCGTTGTCAGGCGGCGGCAGGAGGAGGGGCGCTGGCTCTGCGCCGCGCCGTATGGCTATATTCTGAACAAGCAGCAGATCTTTGAGGTCGTGCCGACGGAAGCCGAGGTCATCCGGACGATTTTCAAATTATATCTGGACGGCTGGGGCTACAAGAAAATTGCCAACTATCTGACGGACAACAACGTGCCCACGCCGCGGATGTCCGAATGTGAGCGCCGCGCCGCCGCGGGAGAGCCCGTCCGCCGCAGGGCGAGGGCGGCGTGGGCCATCGTCACGGTGCAGGGAATCTTAGATAACGATTTTTATATCGGCACGCTGCGGCAGGGAAAATTCACACGCGTGAAAATCAACGGCAGCGACCGAAAGCTGGACGAGCGCGAGCACCGCGTCTTTGAGCGCCACCATCAGGAGATCATCGACTACCGCACGTTTGCAACCGTGCGCTCTCTGCGCGAAAGCCGCTCAACGAACAACTATCGCGGGGTCAAGGTCAACGACAACGTGTACTCCGGCTTTTTGCAGTGCGGCGACTGCGGCAGTCCGATGTTCGCGATGAGCCGGAGCGATCTGGCGCCCGCCTATACCTGCGGAACGTATCACAGGCGTGGACTCAAGGGGTGCACGAGCCACCATATCCGCGTGGAAACGCTCGATGCGCTGGTCAAGGACTATGTGCGGAAAGTCCGTGACAATTCCAGCACCATGCTCGAGCGGCTGAACGCCGATCTGGAGAAAGAACAGACCGACATTGCAGAGACGAAGCGCACGGAAGAAAATCTGGAAGCCTTACTGCTTGACAAGCAGGAGGAGCTGAAGGCCACGAAGCGCCAGCGCATCCGCGACATCATGAAGCACCCGGAGCAGGAAGCACTTTTGGAGGAAACCTACGACGAGCTGGAAGCGGAGCTGACGCAGCGTATCGCGGGCATCCAGCACCAGATCGAATTTGCCAGCGACAAGCGCAATACCATCATCCGCATCAACCGCGTGGCGAAAACGGCAATGGATGTATTTCACGACATTCTGGAAAAGCCGTCACTTGACCGTAATGACCTGAATCTGATGATCGAAAAAATTCGGGTGTTTGAAGATCACATCGAGGTACAGCTCAAGGCGGACATCGACAGCCTGCTCAAGACCGGCGCGCTCCCGGAGGACGCCGTAAATTTTAATTGGGACACGGAAAATAGCGAATCCAAGCTTGTAGGGGCGGACGACTCTGTCCGCCTGCGGGTCGATGTGGGCATCGACCCCTACGAAACTGAAATTGTCCAAGGTGCGGCGCACCGAAAGGACAAGGTTTTCCGTGTCAGTGTTATCAGCAGCGGCGACCCGCTGGAGATTTATACGGAGAAGGACGGCGAGGTGATCTTTAAGAAATACTCGCCGATGGGCGATCTGGGGGAATTTGCGGGACAGATCTGTGAAGCGATTGGGAAGAACACCGGATATATCGCGGCGGTCTGCGACCGGGACGCGATCATTGCGGTGCATGGCGTGCAGAAGCGGGAGCTTCTGGACAAGCGCTGCTCGCAGGAGCTGGAGCAGCTCATGGAGCTGCGGCGCAGCTACCGCTATCAGGACGGTGATCTGCCCGTCCGGCCGACGGACGCATCCGACCGCTACCGCGTCGGCGCCGCAGCCCCCATTGTGACAGAGGGCGACTTAATGGGCTGCGTCCTGCTTCTGAGCGAGGACGGCGCGCCTGCGCTCGGCGAGGCGGAGCAGCGGCTCGTGCAGACCGTCGCGGGCTTTCTCGGACGGCAGATGGAGAGCTGAACAAGCAGGCAGGGATTCGGTTCCCTGCCTGTTTTTGCGGGTGGAGAAAAAACAGTAGCAAAGCGGCGGAAAATCTGTTATACTACTATGATATAAGGCGAAGTATAGGCCGAGAAAGGAACACCGAACATGGACTTTACCGGCTTTCTGGGAAATGACGCCGTCAAGGCGCGTCTGAGCGGCGCATTCGCCAGCGGACGCGTGGCGCACAGCTATCTGCTCTGCGGGCCTGCCGGTTCTGGCAAGCATATGCTCACGCGGATCTTATCGGCGGCAATGCAGTGCGAGGGGCGCAGCGGAGAGATCCCCTGCGGCGTCTGCTCCGGCTGCCGCAAGGCGCTTGAGGGTGTCCACCCGGATATCATCACCGTCGACGATCCCGACCACAAGGCCATGACCGTCGACCCCATCCGCGCAGCCAGAAGCGATATGTTCATCCGCCCGAACGAGGGAAAGCGCAAGATCTACATCATCCCGCGCGGGCAGGATATGAACGAATCCGCGCAGAACGCGCTGCTGAAGATTCTGGAGGAGCCGCCGGATTACGGCGTGTTCCTGATCCTGTCGACCAACGCGGAGCGGCTGCTGCCGACCATCCGCAGCCGCGCCGTGCAGCTGCAGCTCTCACCGCTCACACCCAGTGAAGCCCTGCCGGAGCTGCGGCAGCGTTTTCCGGACGAGAGCGAGCAGAACCTTTCATCTGCTCTGGAGCAGGCGGAAGGCTATCTCGGTCCTGCGTGCGAGGCGCTGAAGGACGGGCTTTTTTCAGAGCCGGCGCTGGGGCTTGCAAACGGCTTTGCCGCGCGGGACACACTGGCGCTGCTGCAGGTGCTGGTTCCGATGGAAAAATACAAGCGCGAGCAGGTGCTGCCGGTTCTGGAGCAGACGAGAAAGCTTCTTTCCATGGCGCTGCGCGCCAGAGCCGGGGAACGCGCCGCCTTCGGACCCGTGCAGGCACTTCTGCGCGGCAGAACGGGCGCGGAGCTTCTGCAGGCGGCGGAGCTTCTGCAGCAGGCGGCGGACGATCTGAACGGCAACGTCGGCGTCGGCGCCGTCATCGGCGGGCTTTGCGTGCACTTGCGATAGAGCGCTGCCGCTTTCATAATATTTTGGTTTCAGATAGATGGGAGACACTATGGACGAACAGAAATTGGATGTCACCGCGCAGCAGCCGGACGCGGCGCTGCACGCGCAGACAGCAGAAATAACAAACGAAGCGCTGCCGGAAGCGCTTCTTGAGCAGCAGGCGGCGCAGGCAGAGCTTTCGCAGGCAATCGAAGCCTCCGCGGAAGAGCTGCAGCCCGAGCAGGCAGAGCAGACCACGCAGCCGGAGCGTGTGACGGTGGTGGATATCCGCTTCCGCAACAACGCCAAGACCTATTTCTTTGACCCCGGCGAGCTGCGCCCGGTATCCGGCGATCATGTGATCATCGAAACCGCGCGCGGCGATGAATACGGCATCTGCGCCGGCGCGTGCCACGAGGTCAAAGCGTCGGAGATTGTGCCGCCGCTGCGTAAGGTGCTTCGCATGGCAACCGCGCAGGACGAGCGCATCAACCGCGACAATCAGGAAAAGGAGAAGCGTGCCTTTGAGGTCTGCCAGCAGAAGATTGCGGACCACAAGCTCGAGATGCAGCTGGTTTCCGCCGAGGTTGCGTTCGACGGCAGCAAGATCCTTTTCTTCTTCACCGCCGAGGGGCGCGTGGATTTCCGCGAGCTGGTCAAGGACCTCGCCTCTGCGTTCCGCACGCGCATTGAGCTGCGGCAGATCGGCGTCCGAGACAAGGCGAAGATGGTGGGCGGTCTCGGCGTGTGCGGCAGACCCTTCTGCTGCAAGGAGTTCCTCGACGATTTCCAGCCGGTCTCCATCAAGATGGCAAAGACGCAGAATCTGAGCCTCAACCCCACAAAGATTTCCGGCACCTGCGGCAGACTCATGTGCTGCCTCAAGTATGAGCAGGAGGCGTATGAGGACCTGCTCAAGACGGCGCCGAAGAACGAGTCGTTTGTCGACACGCCCGACGGGCGCGGCACGGTGACGGAGGTGAATCTGCTGCGCCAGTGCGTGAAGGTGCGCATGGAAGACAGCCCCGAGACCGTCGGGTGCTACAAAAACTGCGATATCTGCGTGCTGCGCAGCGGAAAGGCGCGCAAAAACGATCTCCCGATTCCGAAGGATCTTGCGCCGATTTCCTCGAAGCCGCGCAAGGTGCAGCCGAAGCAGGATGAGTTTGAGCCGCTGCCGGAGGTCATCTACCCCGATCAGGTGAGTGAATTTGACCAGCAGCGTGCGTTTGGCGCGCAGAACGAGCTGCTGAACGGACGGGAAATTTCGCTGACGCCGGGTGAGGCGGACAAGCCGGAAGCGGGCGACAAGCCTGCCGGGCAGAATCGCCGCCGCCGTCGCCGCGGACGCGGAAAGAATCCGGACGGCACGCCGGTGGAGGCAAAGCCGCAGGGCGATAAAGCGCCGGAAAAACCTGCCGAACGGCAGGAAAAGCCTGCCGAGCCGCGCCGGGACAAGCGCCCCAATGAGCAAAAGCCGCGCCCGCCGCGCCAGAATCCGGAGCGCAAGCCGCAGGGCGAAAAGCCGTCGGGAGAAAAGCAGCCTGCCGAACGTGCAGATGGCAATCCGGACGCGCCCAAGCGCCCGCGCCGCCGCCGCTATCGCGGAAACGGAAACAAGAACGGCAATCCGCAGCCGCCAAAGCAGGGTGAATGAGCATAATGAAAGGACCTTCCCGCAAGGGAAGGCCCTTTTTGTACAGGTCTTATAAATCGGCGGCTTCAAAGCGGCGGACGCTTAGGGTGAAGCTGCGCGCGGTCAGGAGCGAGAACACCAGAAGTCCTCCGAGCAGCACCGGAATCTGGCGCAGCTGATCGGCAGCTGCATAGCTGTCGCAGACGTCTTTGAAATAGGGCAGAATGTGCTGAAGCGTCTCCAGGACGAGAACACCCAGCGCCAGCGCGATGCTCGAAAGCAGGAACGGCTTTCCCAGATCGTAGGCGTTTTTGTAGTGCATCGGGAAGAAGATGCGGTTGAAAACGCCCAGCAGCACCAGAGATAAACCCAGAAACGCGGCGTTCGCCTCGATACCGACGGCATTTTTAACAGAGCCGTAGCTGGCGCGCAGGAGCATGAACGGAACGCATACCAGCACCTGCAGCGCCTCCACGCTCAAAACGAGCAGGAACCGCGCCCGGACCATCTCGCGCTTTGTCACCGGCAGCAGCGCCATATAGTAAAGGTCCCGGTTTTCGCGCGCGGACTGCATCATCAGAAAAATGCCGAGCGTGGTATAGAAAAACGTGACATAGTACGGATAGTTCGGAACCAGCACCAGCGCGCTCAGAAGCAAAAACAGCAGCGGCACCGGCATCATCACGAGCTTCCACTCTTTTTTAAGAAGCATCATACCGTCTCCACCTCCCGTTCCAGATACACCATGACGGTCTGCAGATCCGCCAGCTCTTCGCGGCAGCCCGCGGGGCAGGGCAGATCGCTGGGATAGAGCGCTTCAAATTCGCCCCGGTGCACCCGAAGTCCGCGCAGAGCGCCTCGAAGCGCCGGGGCAAGCGCTGTTTCAGGACCTGTGAGCTTTTTCCACGGTGCGGTGAATCCGGCAAGCGATACGCTCTGGGCAACGGTTCCGTTTTGCAGATACGTCACATCGTCGGCGCAGGCGTCCAGATCGCTCGTAATGTGCGTGGAAAACAGAATCGACACACCGTCTTGTTCGCACAGCGAACGCAGAAGATCCAGAAGATCGTCTCTCGATACGGGGTCCAGACCCGATGTCGGCTCGTCGAGAATCAGAAGCTTTGCCCCGTGCGACAGGGCGCAGGCAAGCTGGTACTTGACCTTCATGCCGGCGGACAGCTCGCACACGCGCTTGCTGTCATCCAGCGAAAACCGGCGCAGCAGCGCTTCATATCGGGCACTGTCCCAGGCAGAGTAGAAGCTTCGGGTGACGGCGGTCAGCTGCGAGAGCCGCTTTCTCGGGTAATAACAAAGATCTCCCGACACGTAGCCAGCCTCCCGGCGCAAGGCTGCCGCGTCGTCATCGACTGGCTGCCCCAGAAATTCGACGCTTCCGCCGTCCGGGCGGACGAGGCGCAGAATCGATTTGATCGTCGTCGTCTTGCCCGCGCCGTTTCGTCCGATGAGTCCCATGATGCTTGACGCGCGGATGGAGAAGCTCACGTCGTGCAGCTCGAACGCGGGATAATTCTTACACAGATTCCGGACCGTCAGAATTTCCGTCATTGCGGCTCACTTCCTTTCCCAATGCAAACAGCGCCGCGGGCGTATCGAGCGATTCCGACGGAACGAGCGCAATGCCCTTTTCTTCGTCGGCAAGCAGCAGCAGATTGTCTCCCGGCTGAATCGAAAACAGGTCGCGCGCGCCCTTGGGAATTACAATCTGCCCCTTCTCGCCGACCTTGACCATGCTGATGTATTTTCCCTTCGGAAATTGTATCGCCATAAAACTGCCTCCTTTGGAGTATAACTTTTCATACTTAGTATAACAAATCATACTACAAAATGCAAGAGAAACCTTCCCGGAAACGGGAAGGTTTTTTGGTCAGTGCGGAAGCTGCGTATCTTCTTTTGGGGTTTCTGCCTCTGCGTCGGAATCGTCTGAGTCTTCATCGTCTTGCTCCGCGTCACGCGAGAGCTCCTTCATCTTGCCGGTTTTCCAGACGAGCAGCACGCCGCCGCTTCCAAGCAGCAGCACTGCCGCAGCCACGGCAAGCATCCACCACTCGAAATTATCGGGGTTGAACTGGAATGCGGACGCGGACGATTCTGCCTCCTGCGGCTGCGCTGGCGTTTGCGCCGGTTCGGTGTCCGGCTCAGCTTCGAGCAACAGAACGTCACCGGTTGGTGCAGCTTTTTCTGCCTCCTGCGCGGCGGCAAGGGTAAGCCGGGCTTGCTCCGCGCGCGCTTCGGCGTCTTGCAGACGCGCCTGCTTTTCTGCTTCGAAGGCGTCCAGCTGCGCCTGCAGCGCCTGCTGCTTGTAAAGTTCCGTCTGCTGCGCGTTATAGTCGGCGGCAAGCCGCGCTGCGTCCTGCACAACGCTCTCGCCGACGTTCTGCGTATACACGGCGAGCAGGAACGGATGCTCGGCATAGAAAATGCCAACGTCGTTTTCCGCACCCTCGAAGCTGCCGTATTTGTGCGCGACCTCCATCTCGGTGACCTTCGCCTTGAAATAGCCGTTCTGCGGGTTCGACTGCTTCATGTAGTCGATCAGCTCGGGAAATTCATCCTGGCGCGCATAGAGGTATTTCAGCGTGTCCATCATCATGCGCGTGCAGTAGTAGTTGTCCTGATAGTATTTTGGGTCGATTTCATCGTCCGTCATGGTGAAGTATTTGCGCATTGCCTCTTTATATTCCGGGAAGGTCCCGATGCGGTACAAAAGCGCGTGGGAGATTTCGTTGTTCGACTCGACGATGCTTAAATAGTGGCACAGGTCCAGCGTCGCGCCGCCCTGGGTCATGAGCGCGTCGGACGCGATCTCGCCTGCATTTTCCATCTCATAATAATAGAGGTTCAGCGGGAGCTTGAAGGTGCTTGCTGCGACCATCATATGTGTCTCGTTCCAATTGTAGCTTTCCTGCGTGACGGTGTCATAGTAGCTGACGGCAAAATTCTGCTCCGTCAGATTGTATTCTGCGCGGAAGTCGTCAAACAGCGCGGCAAGCCCGGACGGCGCGTCTTCTTCCGATGCACCGGCTTCTTCGGCAGGTTCTTCCGGCGCAGGCTCTTCTGCCGCCGGTTCTTTTTGCAGCGGCGTGACGACGGCAGGCATTTCCACCACGTCCGGCGTATCGGCGGCAAGCGCAGGGCAAGCCAGAGGAACGCTCAGGCAGACGGCAAGCAGGATACAGAAAACTTTTCGCAGCATGATAAAAACACTTCCAGACATTTTTGACTTTCTTCATCATAGCG
>OLXH01000952.1_pt1 | contig 12117 bp, 10 predicted proteins | sample 1673391 | NCBI WGS metagenome assembly OLXH01 (sample SAMEA103958110, study PRJEB25191) | human gut metagenome | reverse complement strand
ACGGATTGCTTCCATGATCTCTTTTTCCGTTTTATCAATATCTATTTTTCCATTTTCGTCTTTATTTATCAAAATATCACCTCGATTTAACCATCTTAGCAATAAAGAAGCCATCCGAATTATATTTATCCGGAGTAATAGTAATTTTAAAACCACATTCTTTTCCAAAAAGATTTTCATCAAGATTGCAAGGTATAAAATCCTGATGATTCTTCAAAAATTTATTAACCACATCATCATTTTCCGCTTTTGAAAGAGTACAGGTTGAATAAACAAGAACTCCGCCTTTTTTTACGTACTGAGATGAAGTATCAAGTATATTATATTTAATTTCCGGCTTTCTTCTTATTACTCCCAGACCGGAACACGGTACATCACACAGAACCTTGTCTGCTGAAGGTATTGATGAATTAAAAACTTTACCATTATTGGTGTCAGCTAAGATAATTGATAATCCAAGTCTTTCTGCTCCTTGCCGAATAAGCCTTACTCTGTTTTCATGCAAATCGAAAGCGAATACACAGCCTTTATTATTCATCATTTCAGCAAGTGTAAAAGTTTTTCCACCGGGAGCTGAACATATATCAAGGACAATATCACCTTCCTTAGGATCAACTGCAGCACAGCATAACTGACTTGAAATATCCTGAACGTGAAACATACCGTTTTTGTATTGTTGAATGGATTCTACCGATCCGCTTGAAAAAATATTCAATGCATTTAAAATATTCTTATTAATTTCAGATCCTATATCACAAGAATCCAATTCCCTTTTTAAGCTTTCTGACGAACAGCTTACAGTATTGACTCTCACAGTAGTCGGAGCTTGTCCCAATGAAGTTTTTAACATTGAAAGCGCAACATCACTACTGTATTCATTAATCCATTTTTTCACCAGCCATTCAGGACAGGAATATTCAATAGACAAATCAGATATTTTATTTCCGCTAAATGGAATCTGCTTATTATCCCTTATAAAACTGCGAAGCAATCCATTTACAAAACCGCTTACAGCCGGATTCTTATTGTTTTTTGCAAGTTTGACACATTCATCCACCGCCGCAGAGTCAGGTACAGAATCCATGTAACAAAGCTGATATATACCCATTCTAAGGATGTTCAGTATTTCTATATTAAGCTTTTCAGAAGGACGATTTGAATATTTTTTTATTACTGCGTCTAAAGTTATCCGACGCTCAAGAACGCCATAAAACAAAGCTGACGCAAATTTTTTGTCCTGAACACTAAGATCAGATTTTGAAAGACCGTCATCAAGCAAGATGTTAGAATATGATATATTTTTTTCAAGCTTAGTCAATAGCTTTAAAACAATTCTACGGGCATTACCCATAATATATTAAACAACTCCCACAAATATCATGTCAAGAAAACAACTTGACGCAGTTTTCTTGTGCAAAAATCACTTAAATTAATGTAAATATATTAACTATGGAGGTTTTATTTTGAAAGAGAGAGAAAAATTCGGCTCGCGACTCGGCTTTATCTTAGTGTCTGCTGGCTGTGCGGTGGGACTTGGTAATGTGTGGAAATTTCCATACATATGCGGGGAAAATGGTGGTGCGGCATTCGTGCTTATCTATCTTGTATTTCTTGCAATTCTTGGATTTCCTATTATGTGTGCGGAGTTCACAGTAGGACGAGGAAGCGGTAAAGGTGCTGCAAGGGCATTTGAAGAACTGGAGACTAAGGGAAGTAAATGGCATCATTTCAAATGGGTATCGATATTAGGAAGCTACATATTAATGGCTTTCTATACTATGGTTGCAGGATGGATGCTTTATTATGCATGGCGTGAGGCAAGTGGTTCGTTAGCAGGTTTAGAGCCAGATGAGGTTTCAGGAGCATTTGGAACTATGCTTTCACAGCCTGGTACAATGACAATCTGGATGATTGTTGCAGTTTTACTTTCGTTTGGTGTATGTGTATTAGGATTACAGAAGGGCGTTGAGAAGATTACTAAGGTTATGATGGCACTTCTTCTTATCCTTATTGTGGTACTGGCAGTTCATTCACTTGTACTTCCTAATGCATCAGAAGGTGTTAAATTCTATATGGTGCCTAATCTTGATGCTATTAAATCAAGAGGTTTAGGACCGGTTATATTTGATGCCATGACACATGCATTCTTTACACTTAGTGTAGGTATTGGTGCAATGGAGATATTCGGAAGCTACTTAAAGAAAGACAGAACAATAGGTGGAGAGGCTGTTAATATCATTCTGCTTGATACATTTGTTGCTCTTATGGCAGGATTCATAATTATTCCTGCATGCTTTGCATATGGTGTTGCTCCTGGTGCCGGTCCATCACTTTTATTTATAACACTACCTAACATATTTAATCATATGGCGGGAGGAAGAATATGGGGAACAGCATTCTTTGTATTCATGTCATTTGCAGCATTATCAACTGTAATTGCTGTGTTTGAGAACATTATTGCTTTTTATATAGACCTTAAGGGATTTTCAAGGAAAAAGGTTGTTGCAGGTAATGTTATATTCATGATACTGCTTTCACTTCCTGCTGTATTAGGCTTTAACAAGCTTGCAGCTTTCCAGCCTATTGGTCCAGGAAGTTCAATTATGGATCTGGAGGATTTCCTTGTTTCATATAATCTACTTCCTCTTGGAAGCATGATATTTGTATTATTCTGTACCAAGAAGAACGGCTGGGGCTGGGAAGGCTTCAGAAAAGAAGCTAATGAAGGAAAAGGTCCTAAGCTTCCTGAATGGTTAAGATTCTATATGAGTTATATACTTCCGGCTATTATAGTAGTTGTATACCTTAAGGGTTATTATGATATATTTAAACCAAAGGGAACAGGTTACCTTGTTGGCTGGATGATATTTGCGTGTGTATTGCTTCTTGCAATATTCGGAATTGCTAATTATAAGAAGAAAGATGCGTAATCTATGACTAAGAAAGAACTTGCTTTAGAGGTTATAAGAAGATTAAAGGCAGAATATCCGGATTCGGAGTGCAGTCTTGATTACGATGATGCCTGGAAACTGCTTGTAAGCGTAAGACTTGCGGCACAATGCACTGATGCAAGAGTAAATGTTGTGGTTAAGGGGCTGTATGAGAAATATCCTGATATAGCATCACTTGCTGCAGCATCTCCAGAAGAGATTGAAAAGATTATAAGACCTTGCGGTCTTGGAAAAAGCAAAGCAAGGGATATATGTGCATGCTTCATGAACAGTATAATGATAAAGTTCCTGACAGCATGGAAGAATTATTAAAGCTTCCTGGAGTTGGAAGGAAGAGTGCCAATCTTATTATGGGTGATGTGTTCGGAAAGCCGGCAATTGTTACAGATACACACTGTATAAGGCTTTGTAACAGAATAGGTCTTGTAAAAGACGAGAAAGAGCCTAAGAAGGTTGAGATGGCATTGTGGAAGATAGTCCCGCCAGAAGAAGGAAGTGGATTATGCCACCGGTTTGTAGACCACGGAAGAGAGGTATGTACGGCGCGTACTACGCCACACTGTGAAAGATGCTGCCTTAATGATATATGTAAGAAAAATGGGATAAAAGTGTGATTGAATATGCATTTTTATTATGGTAGTATTTTATTGTGGTTCATACTAATGAACAAAATGTATGGGAGGGGAACATGGAATTAAAAGAATTAATTAAATACGCAAGAGATAACAGGTGTTCAGATCTGCATATTACTGCAGGAGAAGCGGTTGCAGTAAGAAAATATGGTGAACTTGAGCTTCTTGATATAACACCTTCGATAGAAGAAACAGAAGATATGATATTCTCAATTCTTGGTGATGAAGATATACAGAATGTTCAGGCAGGAAAAGATATTGATGTGGCATCTACTGATGAGTCTGGTGGACGATTAAGAATTAATATATATCATCAGAGAAGAAATCTTGCAGCAAGTATCCGTCTTCTGGATTCTGTTATACCGTCGTTTGAAGAATTGGGACATTCAGGAAAACTTTTTTCTAAGCTTGTTGAGAAAAGGTCTGGTCTTATTCTTGTAACAGGTCCTACAGGAAGTGGTAAGTCTACAACACTTGCAGCTATGATTGATTATATTAACAACAATATGTCAAGACATATTATAACAGTAGAAGATCCTATAGAGTATGTATATGGGTTTAAGAAATCTATGATACATCAGAGACAGGTAGGAAGAGATGTACCTGATTTTGCGACAGCACTTCGTTCAGCACTTCGTGAAGACCCGGATGTTATTCTTGTAGGAGAGATGAGAGATTATGAGACTATCAATGCAGCAATTACAGCTGCTGAAACAGGACATCTTGTATTATCAACACTTCATACAAGAAGCGCTACACAGACAGTTGAGCGTATAATCAGTGCATGCCCTATTGAGGCGCAGTCTGCACTTATAATACAGATTGCATCTGTATTAACTGGAGTTATAACACAGACACTTGTACCTCGTGCAGAGCAGGAAGGACGAATTGCTGCAACAGAGATTATGCTTAATAATACAGCAGTATCTAATCTTATTAAAGAGAAGAAGACTAATCAGATTCAGACCGTTCTTCAGTCAAATATGCAGACAGGTATGCACACAATGAATTATTCGCTTGCTAATCTTGTTAAGACAAGAGTTATTTCAAGGGATGTAGCTTTGAAGTATTCAGAGAATCCAACTGAACTTGCTAAAAGTATATAATAGTAACTTGTAGTGCTATGCAGTTTTAAAACTTTGCGAATAGTGTACAAAATACAGAACAACAAAAAATAATTTGAAAATAAAGCCATTCTACTGTATTATAGGGTTAGATTCATTACGGATAACACTATAGTACGGCTGAAAGGCTTTTTTTATGAAAAGAATTAAATTAATTAACAGGATTTTTTACTGTATATTTTTATTAGGATTTCTGCTTTTTATGGCTTCAGGATTTATATTCAGCACTGTAGATGAAGTGACACCGGCAGATAAAAGAACGAGTGTCATAGTTAAACCAGAGGATACAAGATATATTGGAAATGACACAATTGAATATTATGTGAAGATTAGAGCAGGTGCAGGAAATAATAATGCACTGGCATTTGTAAGCAGGCATCAGGAAGTAGAAGTATATGCAGGTGGAAGACTTATATATTATATAAAAGCGCATAGTTCTATATATGGAACAACCACTGGAACTAATTATACGATTGTGAACATTCCGCCATATACAACAGATATAACTGTAAGGCTTACTAATGTATATGCTGGTCATAAGATAAGAGGAACAACATTTGAATATGGCGACGAGACAAAACTTGTAAAAGAGCTTATTGCGAAATCTTTACCATCAGCAGTACTTAGTTCGTTTATAATAATAGTTGGATTTGCTATGATTATATTATGGATTTTCTGTAGAAAGAAGATTGCACAGACACAAGCACTGTTTTATTTTGGTATATTTGCAATGATTATAGGTGCATGGGCTCTTAATGAGACTGATATTGCAACGATTCTTGTGCAGGACAGGAAGATAGGTTCACTGATAGGATATGTACTGCTTATGATGATACCTATTCCTTTTATGCAGGCAGAGAAGAATTTTTTCCAGATAGGGAAAAGTGCTGCGAATAATATCTTGTGTGCCATATATGCTGCAACAGCTGTAATACTGCTTGTATGTCATATGACAGGTGTGTGTGAGTTTAAGAACAGCGTGTACATTATACATATGATGCTTGTTATGTCACTTGTATATTTCTGTGCAATTCTTATTAAAAGAGTATGGGTTAAAGGCTTTGACAGGAAAGTAAAAGCTAATATTATAGGTGCAGCTGCACTTGGAATTTCTATGATTGTTGATCTTATTGCATATTATAAGGGAATGCAGCAGACAGATCTTATAGGAAAACTGGGTATTCTTGTATTTATTATTGTGCTTGGTTATGAGAGCATATCAGAAGCATTTGAGAAGATTAAGGAAGGACAGAAGGCAGATTTCTACAAAGAGATGGCTGTAACTGATACTATGACAGGGGTTTATAATCGCTCTGCATTTGAGGAGTGGGAATATGAAACCTCTGATTATGAAGGATATTCTATAGCAACATTTGACCTTAATAATCTCAAGTGGTGTAATGATAATCTGGGGCATGCAGCAGGAGATGCCTATATTCAGGCATCAGCCAGAATTATTAAAGAGATATTTGGCAGACATGGTAAATGTTATCGTATAGGTGGGGATGAATTCTGTACTGTAATTAATCAGAAGCAAAAAAGTTTTGATATTGGAAGACATGTGAAGCAGCTAAGGGAACTTGAAAAGTATGCTGAAGAAGAGATTGGAATCAAAGACCTTAATGTGCAGATTGCATGTGGTTATGCTGAATATGATATAAAGACAGATAAGAACTTTGAAGATACAAGAAGCAGAGCTGATAAGAAAATGTATGAGAGTAAGAGAAGCTTGAAAAGAGAGTGATATATGGATAAATACGGAATTTTAAAGCATTATTTTGGGTATGATTCATTTCGTACGGGTCAGGAAAAGTTAGTTGATGCTATTCTTGCAGGGCAGGATGTGTTAGGAATTATGCCTACAGGTGCGGGAAAATCATTATGTTATCAGGTGCCGGCATTGTTAATGTCCGGCATTACTCTTGTTGTATCTCCACTTATATCGCTAATGAAGGATCAGGTTGGAGCGCTTAATCAGGCAGGGGTACATGCTGCTTATATTAATAGTTCACTGACAGATAATCAGATAGCTAAGGCACTCGCATTTGCAAAGCAGGGACGGTATAAAATTATATATGTTGCACCTGAAAGGCTGGAAACATGGGGGTTTCTTGATTTTGCCACACATGTAGAGATATCTATGATTACCGTAGATGAAGCTCACTGTATATCACAGTGGGGACAGGATTTCAGACCAAGTTATCTGAATATATTGTCGTTTGTTAAGAAACTGGCAAGGCGTCCAATAATAAGTGCATTTACAGCTACAGCGACAAGCAAAGTAAGAGATGATATATTGCAGATTCTTTCACTCGAAAGACCTGTAATACTCACGACAGGTTTTGACAGAAGCAATCTGACATTCAAGGTCAAGCATATTAAGGACAAGGATTCATACATACTTGATTACCTTGTAAGCCACAGACAGGATAGTGGGATTATATACTGTGCTACAAGAAAAAATGTTGAAAAAGTTTATGACATGCTTAATGCCAACGGACTTTCTGTGACTAAGTATCATGCGGGACTCTCAGCGGAAGAAAGAAAAGAAAATCAGGATTCATTTATATATGATATCAAGCCAGTTGTTGTTGCAACTAATGCATTTGGAATGGGAATTGACAAGTCAAATGTAAGATTTGTAATTCATTATAATATGCCACAGTGTATAGAGAATTATTATCAGGAGGCTGGACGTGCCGGAAGAGATGGAGAGGATTCAGAATGCGTATTGCTGTATTCTCCGCAGGATATTATGATAAATAAGTTTTTCATAGAACATAGAGAGCCTAATCCTGATATGGATGCAGAAGAACAGGCACGTCTTATGATTCTTGATAAAAGAAGGCTTAATGCAATGGTCGATTACTGCAAGACAACAGGCTGTTTAAGAGAGTATATACTTAAATATTTTGGAGAAAGACCAGACAATCCAGAGGGTGGAAGATACAACTGCCATAACTGTTCTAACTGCGTTATTGATGAGGCAGAACGGGAAGCAGATGAGGCTTATATGTATCCGGGAAACCGTTTCAGTGCACCTGTATCAAGGAATGCTGCAATGGTGGCAGACAGAATGAAGCGTTCTGCCGCTGCTGCAAAGTCAGCATATGCAACGCCCAAGTCAAAGAAGCCGGAGGATGCACTTAATGACAGAGGTGTTATGTTGTTTAACAGACTGCGTGAGTTAAGAAAACAGATAGCTGTTTCAGTAGGTGTTCCGCCATATGTAATATTTTCAGACAGGACGCTTATAGATATGTGTCTTAAAGTTCCGTTTAATGAGGAAGAAATGCTGTCAGTAAGTGGTGTCGGTGAGAATAAATATGAGCGCTATGGCAAGGTGTTTATGGATGAAATATATGATTTTCTCGATGGTATGAAGCAGAATCTGGCAAGATGATATAAAAGTGTTTATGGACAGAAGAATGAATGGGAGATATGAATGAAGAATTATAAGATGATAATTACTTATGATGGTACAAGGTATTATGGCTGGGAACATCAGCCGACTACTGATATGACAATTCAGGGCAAGTTAGAATCAGTGCTTTCTGCCATGACAGGAACTGAGGTTGAGGTTATAGGTGCAGGAAGAACAGATGCCGGAGTGCATGCAAAGGGAATGGTAGCCAATGCGCATATGGAAACTAAGATGAAGGAAGAAGAGATATGCGATTATATGAACAGATATCTTCCAGAAGATATCTGTGTGCAGGAGGTCCGTGTTGCATCTGACAGATTTCACAGCCGTTACAATGCGCAGGGGAAAACTTACTGCTATACATGTTATGTTGGGGATAAGAAGCCTGTATTTAACAGAAAATATGTCAATATAATTGAGGGTAAGCTGGATGTTGATGCCATGAAGAGGGCAGCAGACATACTTACTGGAGAACATGATTTTGCATCATTTTGTGGTAATCCCAAGATGAAGAAATCGACAGTCCGTGAGATATATTCAATAGATGTTTCTTTAAAGGGCTCATTCCTTAATCTTACATATCATGGAAGCGGATTCTTGCAGTACATGGTAAGAATCTTAAGTGGTACACTTCTTGAAGTTGGACAGGGAAAGAGAACACCAGAGAGTATGTATGAACTTTTAGAGGAGAGAAACAGAAGCCTTGCAGGTGCAACTGCGCCGGCGAAGGGACTGTGTCTTCTGAAGGTTGACTACTCGAAGGAGGTTTGATGGTCCGGACGTCGTACAGTAACTGTGGAAGGGTGTGTGGTGTCCTTAGGCATCTGCCCTCAGGATTCCTATGTCTAGTGAAACTAAATGCCGCATTCTGCTAAGTTTATAATGGGACTTGTAATCAAACGCGCTTCGCTTGAACGAGATTACAAGTCCCAACCTTTAGCAGATTGCGGCATTAACTTTCACACGACATAAGAATATTCGGGCATACACCTAAGGACACCACACACCTATCCCACAGCATACTGTACGGCTGACTTCTTCTTCACCAAGTAGTCAGCCTACGGACGAATGCTCGCCTGCGGCATTGCATTTTGGGTGTGGATATGTTTGTTTTGATGGACTTGAACAAAATTTTTCATAACTTTTTGCATATAGTGCAGGGATCTATTGCAGATAATGCAGAAGAAATATGGAATGAACATATGGGAATACCAATAGAGATGTAATATATACTGTACGGCATGTCTGCACTTATTTTGGCTACTTAGTAGCGGGGTGGTGGCTTTGAGATTGGGAGATGTTATGCAAGACCGATTTATGCCGAACCGTGTGTAAGTTAATGCCGTTATATACAAAAAGTGCTGTGTAAAAATCTCGTTCAAGCGAAGCACGTTTGATTTTTACACAGCTAAAAAACATTGTATATGACGGCATTTACTTACACTAGGTGCAGGCATCCATGAGGTCTTGTATAACATCTCCCTATTTCAATGCCCACCTTTGTACTAATTAAAGCACCTTCGACAAGAAATCCTTCAATCGCTCACTCTTAGGATTGCCAAAGAATTCTTCCGGAGCCCCCTCTTCATTGATGACTCCATCATAGAAGAACATGCATCTGTTGGCAACTTCTTTTGCAAATCCCATCTCATGAGTTACGACAATCATTGTCATTCCTGATGCAGCAAGTTCCTTCATGATTGCGAGAACCTCACCAACCATTTCAGGATCAAGTGCGGATGTCGGCTCGTCGAAAAGCATTATCTCAGGATTCATTGCGAGTGCTCTTGCAATAGCAACTCGCTGCTTCTGACCACCACTTAACTGGTTAGGATAAGCATCGGCTTTGTCAGAAAGTCCCACTCTTGCAAGAAGCTCATCAGCTTTCTTATCAGCTTCTTCCTTACTCATAAGTCCCAGCTTAGTAGGAGCAAGAGTTATGTTTCTTCTTATAGTCATATTAGGGAAAAGGTTAAAATGCTGGAACACCATTCCAATCTTCTCTCTTAATTCATCCACATTTACACTCTTATCTGTAAGATCCTGCTCATGGAATAATACATGACCTTCTGTAGGAGTTTCAAGGAGGTTAAGTGAACGCAAAAATGTTGATTTACCGCAGCCAGACGGTCCGATAATTGCAATAACCTCTCCTTTGCGGACTGTTGTATTGATTGATTCTAATACAACATGGTCGCCAAAAGATTTCTTCAAATCCTTAACTTCAAGTATGATTTCGTTAGTATTATCGCTCATTGTTTCTTAACCTCCTCTCAAGTTTCTTAACAAGCTGTGAAAGTCCCATAACCATTACAAGGTAGATGATGGCAACACCAATAAGTGGAAGCATTGGATCATAAGTTATGCTTCGGATAATATCGCCGCCTCTTGTAAGGTCGTTAAGACCGATATAACCGCTGATAGATGTTTCCTTTAACAGAACAATGAACTCATTAGCAAGTGCTGGGAGAACATTCTTGAATGCCTGAGGAAGAATAACACTTATCATAGTTGTTTTATAAGAAAGACCAAGGCTTCGTGCTGCTTCAAACTGTCCGTTATCAATAGACATAATACCTGAACGGAATATTTCGGCAACATAAGCACCTGAGTTGATACCAAATGCAAGTATCGCAACAATAAGCTTGTCAATATGTACAGAACTGAATATTACATAGTAGATAATAAGCAGCTGTACCATAGTTGGTGTTCCTCTGATTACAGTAAGATAAATGTTGCAAATGAAGTTAAGAATCTTCATGTGTCCTGTCTTATCATGGTTAGAACGGACAACTGCAATAAGGAAACCAATAACAACACCCATAAGTGCTGCAAAGAATGCAATAATTACTGTGTTTAACAGACCCTTTAGAAGATAAGTGTATCTTGCTTCTTTGATGAAGTCTGTCTTGAACTTCTCAGCAAAACTCATGCCTGATGCAGAAGCATTGTCGTCACGGACAATAATAACCTGCTTAGAAGTTGTATAAGTAGTTGTGAAATCGATATTTTTCTTACGCTCATCAGTAACTGTCATACCAGCCATACCGAAATCAGCTTTACCAGAAGATACGGCAGTGATAATTGAATCAAATTCCATATCCTCAATTTTTAAATTCATTCCGAGGTAATCAGCAATAGCCTGTGCAATATCAGCGTCAATACCAATAATAGAACCCCCTTCATAGTACTCGTATGGCTTGAAATAAGCATTTGTAGCCATAACAAGAGTTCCATTAGTACGGCTTATACCGTCTGGTGATTTGTAACCAGAAAATGTAGCATTATCGCCAACATAATCGTCAATAAGCTTCTGGATAGTTCCATCTGCCATAAGTACTTCAATAGCCTCATTGAGCTTTGCAGTAAGGGAATTGCCCTTAGCAACACAGATGGCATAATCCTCATTTGCAAATTCTTCTTCAAGAATTGTAAGGTCTGGATTAGCTTTAACAAATGCTAAAGCAGGCTGTTCATCAATAACAACAGCATCAGCTTTACCCTGCTTTAAAGCCTGTATAGCATCAGAACCTTTGTTGTATCTTGATACTGTTGTGCCAGAACCGTCAGTTTCGTAATCACTTACGAGAGTATCACCAGTTGTTCCTAACTGAACACCAATAGTCTTGCCTGCAAGATCATCTACAGAAAATACAGTGTTCTTAATCTTCTTGCCCTGACATGAAGTAAGAAGAACAGAAGAGAACAAGAGAGTGAGGGTCGCAAAAACCAAAAGGAATCTCGACCTGTACTTTTTAAAATTCATTAGTAACTCCTTTCCATGCGAACTGTGGTGTATACGGATGTTGCAAAGCGAATATATTTAGCTGTGGAGCACGCTTTCGCTTCTTGTCGCTAGTAACGGACACTAAGTTCACCGCAATTAGGCTTTCTTCAAAAGCCGCTTGCGGTTTACCAAGTGCCGGCTACTCCGAAGAGCATCCACAGCTAAATATATTCACTTTGCGACTGTGTATACAACAGTT
>OLXH01000950.1_pt1 | contig 12149 bp, 7 predicted proteins | sample 1673391 | NCBI WGS metagenome assembly OLXH01 (sample SAMEA103958110, study PRJEB25191) | human gut metagenome | reverse complement strand
CGGTGGTGACGGTGTTGCCCACGGAGGAGCCGGACACCATGCCGCACAGGGCGGACGAGATGACGGCGACCTTGGCCGGGCCGCCGGAGGTCCAGCCGGCGATGGCATTGGCCGCGTCGATGAAGAAGCTGGCGATGCCGGTGCGCTCGAGGAAGCCGCCGAAGATGATGAACACGGCGATGAACTTCGCACACACCTGCACGGGCGTGCTCAGTACGCCGGACGTGCCGAAAAACAGCGTGTAGATCACGCGGCCGAGCACCTGCTGGAACGTCTGCCCGGCGTTGAGCATGCTCACGAACGTGTACACGAGCAGCGCGCCGACGACCACGAGGATGGGCAGACCGACGCAGCGGCGGCACAGCTCTGCCAGCACGAGGATGCCGGCCACGCCGACGGCGATGAGAAACGGCGTCATCTTGGCGGCGCTGGTGAGCGTCTTGATGAGCACGGAGTAGTTAAAGCAATAGTAGAAAAACGCAGCCGCGCCGATGACCATGATGACGATGTCGTACCACGGCAGGCGGTTGGGGTGCACATGCTTCTTGCTGGCGGGATAGGTCAGGTAGCCCATGATGACGATCAGCCCGAGGAACGCGGTCAGGCGGATCTCGAGCGCGGCGGTGCTGAACAGCGTCGACCAGATGCAGTAGATCGAAAACAGCGCCATGACGACGGAGATGACGATCTTGGGCTTGCCCGTCCAGACGCGGGTGGCGGATTCGCGGTCATACTTACGCATGACGGCGTCCATTTCCTCCTGCAGCGAAGCGTTTGCCGCGGCGTCCGCGGCCTTCTTGGTGTCAGACATAAGGGGGAAACCTCCGTTCCGGTTAGGATGGAAAAACTACGGCGTCAGGGGTACTGACGCCGTAGCGAACATTTACGGGATGCGGCGCATCACCGGGTCGGGCATCAATAGGTGCCTGCCTTGATGGTGGCGGCGGTGTAGTACGGGGAGGCCGCGAGCAGAGACTGCACGTGGCTGTCGTCAAGGCTGACGAGGTAGACGCTGCCGGCGGTGGCGAGGTCGGTGATGGCCGTGGTGGGCGCACCGGCGACGATGAACGCGGCATCGATCTTGCCGTCCTTCAGGCTCTCGGCGCTGTCGCCGAAGCTCTGGTACACGGCGGAGATGTCAGACTCCTTGAGGTCGTAGGCGTTGAGCACGTCAATGGCGTTGAAGTACACGCCGGAGCCGGCAGCGCCGATGGAGACCTTCTTGCCGGCGAGGTCGGCAACAGTCTTGATGTCAGGGTTGGTGGTGACGATCTGAACCTGCTCCTGATACAGCTGGGCGACGACGGAGAAGCCGGTGACCGGGCTGTCAAACAGGCGCTGGCCGTTGTAGGCGTAGTTCATAACGTCGCTCTGCACGAAGGCGAGCTGGACGTTGCCGTTGGCCAGATCCTCGACGTTGGCCTGAGAGCCGCCGGAGGTGAGAGCCGTGACCTTGCAGTCGGACTTGCCGGAGACGAAGGAGGCGAGCACGCCGCCGAAGGCGTAGTACGTGCCGGACTCGCCGCCGGTGCCGAAGCTGAGGGCGGAAGCGGTGCCGTTGCCGGCGCCTTCCTTGACCGCGTCGACCTTGACGCCCTTCTCCTCAAAGTACTTGGCAGCGCCGGGGTGATACGGCACGCCCTTGACGGAGGCGGCAGCCTCAAGGCTCAGCTCCGCGCCCTTGGCGTGCTGGGCGGTGATGGCGTCGAGATTCTCAAAGATGGTGGACACGAACGCATAGATCTCATCGGTCGGGACATCGTCGCGCGCGATGACGACCGCGCCGACGGAGACGGTGTTGGTGTCGACCTTGGCGGTGGAGCCGGAGTCGTCCTTTTTGGTGTCGGTGTTGCCGCCGCAGGCGCACAGCGCGAACACCATGACGAGGGCGAGCGCCAGAGCCACGATTTTGTTGAACTTCATAGTTGGTTCTCTCCTTTTTGAAATTTTCCTCTTGAAAAGATTCAATATGCGTTCATTATACCTGCAATTCGTGCAAATTTCAAGCGAAAAATGAAACTTTATGCTTGCTTCTGTGCAAAAACTTTCACACACTAACGGATTTCTGATACAAACCGCCACATCTTGCGCCGCTTGGGCAATTTTTCCCACGCCGGGCACAAGATCCCTCACACAAGGAAGCAAAAATCCGGCCCGTGCAAAAATCGCACAGGCCGGATCGGCTTGTCGGAACGCGTTATTCGTCCCTGTCCTCAGGCGGGTCGGGCTGCACGAGCACGCGCTCGACGCGGCGGCCGTCCATGGCGAGGACCGTGACGGTGAGGTTTTCGTACCGGAAGCTGTCGCCCGGCTTCGGGAACGTGCCGAAGCGCTCGAGCGTCCAGCCGCCGACGGTGGTGCTGTCGGCGTCGTCGAGGGCGTCCTCGTTCCAGTCGAGCAGCTCGAGAAAGTCCGAGAGCGTCATGGCGCCGTCGAGCTCATAGCCGCCGTCGGGCCGCGCGACGACCTCCTTTTCCACCACGTCGGTCTCGTCCCAGATGTCACCGACAAGCTCCTCGAGCACGTCCTCCATCGTGATGACGCCGAGCGTGCCGCCGAACTCGTCCGTGACGACGGCGAGGTGCTTCTGCTCGCGGCGGAGCTTTGCCAGCACGTCGGGCAGGCGCGTGGTCTTGTAGACGAAGCACGGCGGGATGAGCTGCGCGCGCAGATCGTCCGGCCGGCCGTCCATCATGGCCTTGAAAAAGCGGTTGAGATACAGAAAACCGATGATATTGTCCACGCTGCCGGAGTAGACCGGCAGACGGGAATACGACGAATCGTCAATGATGCGCACGATCTCGTCCCAGTCGTCGTCGATATCGATGGCGACCATGTCGACGCGGGCGGTCATGGCCTCGCTCGCGCTGATGTCGGAAAAGTCGAGCGCGGAGCGCAGCAGCTCGCTGCGGTCCTCGTCGAGCACGTCCTCGTCCTCGGCGGTCTCGATGATGGACTGCAGCTCCTGCGAGGCGGCCTCCTCGGGGTCGCCGTCGCCGGTGTCGCCGTGCAGGGGGCGCGTGATGAGGTGCACGAGCCCGACGACGAGCCAGATGACGGGGTACAGGATGACCGACAGCGCGCGGATGACGTACGCATTGCGCAGGGCGATGCCGTTGGCGTTCTGCTTGGCGACGATCTTCGGCATCGTCTCGCCGAAGATGATGACCAGCAGCGTCAGCACGACGGTGGACGCCCACGTCCACTGCTCGCCCGCGAGCAGGATGACGATCACGGAGCCGAGCGACGACGCCGCGATGTTGACCAGGTTGTTGCCGATGAGGATGGCGCTGAGGGTGCGGTCGAAGTGATCGAGGATGCCGACGGCGGTCCTGGCGCGGCGGCTGCCGTCCTCGGCGGCGTTTTCGAGCCGCAGCCGGTTGGCCGACGAATACGACATTTCGGACGCGGAGAAGAACGCGGACAGCGCGATCAGCACGACGAGCGCGACAAAATACCACACGATGCTCATGCCGTCTCGCCCCCCTTCTCCGGGGCGGCCCCGGCCGCCGCGTCTGCCTCGGTCTCCTCCGGCAGCAGGCGCACGATGAGCTTGACGATGCGCTTTTGCTTCATGTCGGAGATGCGCACGTCCAGCCGATGATAGCGGAAGCCCTCCCGCTCGCGCGGGATGTAGGAAAACTGCTCATACGTCCACTCGCCGAGCAGCTTATACTGCAGTTCCTCGTCGTCCTCGGGGTCGGTGTAGTCGAGCCGGTCGAACACCTCGCCGACGGTCATCTCGGCATCGACCTCGTAGCGGCCGCCGCCGAGCGGCACGAACGACTCCTCGACCACGTCGTCCTCGTCCCAGATCTCGCCGACGAGCTCCTCAACGATGTCCTCCACGGTCACGATGCCGAGGGTGCCGCCGTAGTTATCGGTGACGATGGCGAGATTGGCCTTGCGGCGGCTGAGCTCGGGCAGCACCTCGGCGATGAGGGTGCTCTGGTGCACGAACACGGGCTCGTCGAGCAGGGGCCGGACGTCCACGGCCCTGCCGCCGTTTTTGATGCAGGCCTTGATGTATTTGCGGATCTGCAGGATGCCGATCACGTTGTCAATGCTGTCGGCGTACACGGGCAGGCGGCTGTGGCGCTGCTCGCGCACGTAGGCGAGGATGTCCTCCGGCGGATCGTCCACGTCCACGGCGGCGACGTCCACGCGCGCCGTGATGACGCTCTCGACCGGCACCTCGGCAAACGACAGGGCCGAGCTCATGAGCTCGCCGCGCTCGGCGGTCAGTTCCCCGTCGTCGGTCATGTTTTCGATGATGTCGGCCAGCTCATCCTCCGTCACGGTCACGGCGGGCTCGCTCTGGATGCGGCGGGCGGCGGCGTTGCCGAAGGCGGTGAGCATGGCGGACAGAGGCTTAAAGAGCACCATGAAAAACCGCAGCGAGCGCGCCGTGCGCATGGCCAGCCGCTCGGCGTATTTCTTGGCGATGCTCTTCGGCAGCATCTCGCCGGCGAAGAACACGACCACGGTCGTGATGAGCGTCGCGGCGGTGACGGCCCACATGCCCCACTGCCGCTGCACGGCCACGGTCACGAGCGTCGCGATCGTCAGGTGCAGAATGTTCGTGCCGATCAGCAGCGTCGTGATCGCCTGATCGAAGTGGTCGAGCACATACAGCGCCTGCTCGGCACGGCGGTTGCCGTGGTCGGCGGCGGCTTTGAGCCGGATGCGGCTCGCGGATGCAAACGCTGTCTCCATGACGGCGAAATAGGCCGCGCCAAGGAGCAGCACGATGATAACAGGCAAAAGATTCCATAAATCCTGCTTAGGGCCAGCGTCCATTGCGGATCATCACACTCCTGAATACTTCTCCCAGCCGGTGCCTATCCGGTCGGGAGATAAATTAACGTTCATGATACCATAAAATGCCCGGCGCGTCAACGGGGTTTCTCCTCCGTGACGGCGACGTTGCCGGGCCCGGCCAGCTCGCGCAGCTCCTCGACGAGCGCGGGGTGCACGATGCAGCGGGCGGCGGCGCGGCGGCCCGTGTCCTCAAACACGAGCACGAGCTGCTCGTCGCCGGGGAACATTTCAAGGATGAGCTCGATGCGCTTCACGGCCGGGTGGTCCTTATCCGGCAGGCGCACCCAGAGGCGGTGCCGCTTCGGCGGCGCGGGCCGGGGCGGCGGGTCGCGGCGCGGCGGCGTGCGCAGGGTCTCGAGCCCCTGCTCCGTCAGCGGCAGGACCTTGTCCGCCACGAGCTGGGGGTCGGATTCGTCGCGCGTCGAGATGCGCCCGGCCACGAACAGCGCGGGGTTTTCCTGCGCCAGCAGGTCACGGCAGGCATCGAGCGCGGGCGAAAACACGAGCACCTCCATGCTGCCGCCGTCGTCCTCAAGCTGGAGGTAGGCCATGCGGGTGTTCTTGCGCGTGGCGCGCTCGCGGCTGGCGGTGCAGATGCCGGCGAGCACGACGCGCTGCCCGTCGCGGTAGCGGTGCGCGGCCGTGGCCGGGGCGTGGAAGCTCGCGAGAATGTCGCCCATGGGCGCGGCCTTGGCCTGCTGCGCGAGCGCGCGGTAGTCGTCCATCGGGTGGCCGGTAAGGTAGAGCCCCGTCGTCTCGCGCTCCATAGCCATGAGCTCCGCGCGCGTGAACTCCTCCACGTCCGGCAGCACGAGCTGCGTCGTGTCGGCGGGCTCGCCCCCGTCGTCCGGCGCGCTGAAGAGGTTCATCTGGCCGGTGAGGTTCATGCGGCTCTCGCTCGCGGCGCCGCCCAGCACGCGGTCGACCGACTGCATGAGCGCCTTGCGCTTGTAGCCCATGCGGTCGAAGCAGCCGGCGCGGATGAGGCTCTCGACGGCGCGGCGGTTGAGGTCGTGCCCGTTCATGCGGCGGCAGAACTCGTCAAATGCCGTGAACGGCCCGCCGATCTCCCGCTCGCGCATGAGCGCCTGGATGAGCCCGCGCCCCACGCCCTTGATGGCCACGAGGCCGAAGCGCAGGTCGCCGTTTTCCACGGTGAAGTCGGCGTCGGACGCATTGATGTCCGGCGGCAGCAGGCGGATGCCCAACTCGCGGCACTCGGCGATGTACTCCGTGACCTTCGGCGTGTTGTCGAGCACGGAGGTCAGCAGTGCCGCCATGTATTCGTGCGGGTAGTTGCGCTTCATGTACGCCGTGCGGTAGGACACGATGGCGTAAGACACCGCGTGCGCCTTGTTGAAGGCGTAGCTCGCGAAGGCGAGGATCTCGTCGTAGATCTCGTTGGCGGTCTGCTCCGGCACGCCGCGCGCCACCGCGCCGGGGATGTTCCGCTCCGGGTCGCCGTGTACGAAGGCGGTGCGCTCGGCCGTGATGACGGCCTCTTTCTTCTTCGACATGGCGCGGCGGATCATGTCCGCCTGCCCGAGCGAGAACCCGGCCAGCTGCCGGAAGATCTCGATGACCTGCTCCTGATAGACGATGCAGCCGTAGGTCACGGACAAAATCGGCTCGAGCAGGGGGTGCTTGTAGGTAATGCGCTCCGGGTGCGCCGAGCAGGCGAGAAACCGCGGGATGCTCTCCATCGGCCCGGGGCGGTAGAGCGCGATGACGGCGGTGATGTCCTCGATGCTGCGCGGGCGCAGCCCCATGCACACGGCCGTGATACCCGCGCTCTCGAGCTGGAACACGCCGACGGTGCGCCCGGCGGCGAGCATGTCAAACGTTTTCTTGTCATCGAGCGGGATGCGCTCGACCTGGAACCCCGGCTCGCGGCGGCGCACCTGCCGCGCCGCGTCCTCGAGCACGGTGAGGTTGCGCAGACCGAGAAAGTCCATCTTCAGCAGCCCGAGCTCCTCGAGCGTCGTCATCTGGAACTGGCACACGAGCGCGCCGTCGTTACTCGCCAGCGGCACGTAGGCGTACACCGGCTGCTCCGTGATGACCACGCCCGCCGCGTGCGTGGACGCGTGGCGCGGCATGCCCTCGATGGCGCGGGCCGTGTCGATGAGCTGGTGCAGCCGGTCGTCCCCGTCGTACATGGCGCGCAGTGTCTGCGACTGCTGCAGCGCCTCGTCGAGCGTGGTGTTGATGCCGCCGGGGATGGCCTTGGCCACGGCGTCCACCTCGGCGTAGGTCATGTTCATGACCCTGCCGACGTCGCGGATGGCCGCGCGCGCGGCCATGGTGCCGAACGTGACGATCTGCGCCACGTGGTCGGCGCCGTATTTGCGGATGACGTAGTCGATCACTTCCCCGCGCCGCTGCACGCAGAAGTCCACGTCGATATCCGGCATGCTCACGCGTTCGGGGTTGAGAAAGCGCTCGAAGTAGAGGTTATACTGCACGGGGTCCACGTCCGTGATGCCGAGGCAGTAGGACACGACGCTCCCGGCCGCGCTCCCGCGCCCCGGCCCGACGGGGATGTGCTGGGCCTTGGCGTAGCCGATGAAATCGCTCACGATGAGAAAGTAGTCCACAAAGCCCATGCGCCGGATCATGTTCAGCTCATAGTCCAGCCGCTTTCGCACCTCCGGCCGGTCGCCGTAGCGTTTGGCAAAGCCGCGCGCGCACAGCTTCGTGAGATAGGCGTCCGCGTCCGTCTCCCCCTCCGGCAGCAGGAAGCGCGGCAGGTGGTAGTGGCCGAACGTGAAGTCAAATTGGCACCGGTCTGCGATGCGCTGCGTGTTTTCCACCGCGTCGGGGTATTCGTCAAAGAGCGCGCGCATCTCGGCCTCGCTCTTGAGGTAAAACTCGTCGTTCGGGAAGCGCAGGCGGTCCGGGCTGTCGAGCGTCTGCCCGGTCTGGATGCACAGCAGCACGTCCTGATCGTAGGCGTCCTGCTTTTTAATATAGTGTACGTCGTTCGTCGCCGCGAGGGGGATGCCCGTCTCGCGGTGGATGCGCAGCAGCGCCGCGCGCACGCGCGCCTCGTCGGTCATGTGGTGGTTCTGCAGCTCGAGGTAGAAGTTCCCCGCGCCGAACAGTTCCTGCAGCTCCACGGCGCGCGCCTTGGCGGCGTCATAGTCGCCGCGCAGGATCGCGCGTGGAATGTCGCCCGCGACGCAGCCGCTCAGGCAGATGAGCCCCTCGGCATGCTTGTGCAGCAGCGGCCAGTCGATGCGCGGCTTGCCGTAAAACCCGCGCTCGAACGCCGCCGACACGAGATAGCACAGGTTGTGGTAGCCCGTCTCGTCCCGGCAGAGCAGGATCAGGTGCGTGTAGGCATCGTCCACGCCGTGGACGCGGTCGGTCATGCCGCGCGGGGCGACATAGACCTCGCAGCCGATGATCGGCCGGATGCCGGCAGCGGCCGCCGCCTTGTAAAAAGCGACCGCGCCGTACATGACACCGTGGTCGGTGATCGCCAGCGCGGTCTGGCCCAGCTCCTTGGCGCGCTCGATGAGCGGCCCGATGCGGCACGCGCCGTCGAGCAGGCTGTATTCACTATGTACGTGCAGATGTGCAAACCCCATCGTGCGTTCCTTTCAGTCGTCCATGTGAAATTCCATGAGTTTTTTCAGCCGGTAGTTCAGGCAGCTCTTCGTCACCGGCGGATACGAGAGCGTGGCGAGGTCGGCAAGGCTTGCCTCGGGATTGGCAATGCGCAGCAGCGCCGCGCTCTGCAGCTTTTCCGGCAGCGCGTCGAGCCCGTAGTCGCGCTCGATGCGGCGGATGGCGTCGATCTGCTCCTGCGCCGCGGCGACGACCTTGTCGGCGTTGGCGGTGTCGCAGTTGACCTTGCGGTTGATGGAGTTGTTCATGGACTTCTCCACCTTGGCGGACATGATGTCCATGGCGGCGCAGGGCGCGCCGATCTTGGTCAGGAAGTCCTCGATGGCCTCGGACTTTTTAAAATAGAGCACGGTGTTGGCGCCGCGGTCGATGCTGCGCGCGGCAAAGCCCAGCTCCGTGAGCAGGGCGGCCGTCTCGCGGCTGACGCTCGCGTGCGCCGTGATGAGCTCGAGGTGGTAGTTCTTGCTCGGGTCGGTGACGCTGCCGCCCGCGAGAAACGCCCCCCGCAGGAACGACGCCCGGCAGCAGTCGTTTTCGAGCACGGCGAGGTTGATGTGGTGCGCGACCGTGCGCGAGAGGTCGGCGCCGAAGGCGGCGAACACCGTCTCGATGGCGGCGCGGTCGGTGATGGTCAGCACGTGGCGGCCGCCGGTCTTTTCCCCGGCCGGCAGGGCAAAGTGCGCGCCGAACGCGCGGCGAAACAGCTTCGGCAGCCGCTCGGCGAAGGCATCGCACGCCGTGACGATGCGAATCTCCCGCGTCGTGAACGTGTGGCAGTACAGCAGCACGCCGTAGGCCTCGGCCACGGCGCAGCAGTGGCGGCCGAGCGGCACGCGGCACAGCTCGTTTTTCACATCGGATGCAAAGGACATGGCGCGCCTCCGTCAGGTCGTCTTGGGAAAGTCCCGGTTGCGCAGGCGGACGTTGGCGTCGCGCGCGGCGAGGTAATCCGTCAGCGCCTTGGCCACGGCCACGCTGCGGTGCTGCCCGCCGGTGCAGCCGATGCCGATGGTCAGCGCGTAGCGCCCCTCGGCGGCGTACTGCGGCAGGAGAAAGTCGACCATGTCGGTGAGCTTCGTGAGAAAATTTTTCGCCACGTCGCTGCGCAGGACGTATTCCTGCACCTCGGCGTCCATGCCGCTCAGGGGGCGGAGCTTTTCGACATAAAACGGGTTCGGCAGAAAGCGCACGTCGAACACGAGATCGGCGTCGATCGGGATGCCGTACTTGAAGCCGAAGGACACGACGTTGATGAGAATGTCGCGCCGGGTGCCCCCGTCGGCAAAATACTCGCAGATGCGCTTTTGCAGCATGGCGAGCGTGAGGCCCGTCGTGTTGATGACATAATCCGCGCGCTCGCGCACGGGGGCGAGCAGCTCGCTCTCGCGGCGCACGGCCTCGGGCAGGGAGCAGCCGCTCTCGGCCTGCAGCGGGTGCGGCCGGCGCGACTCCTTGTAGCGGCGCACGATGGCGCTCTCCGACGCCTCGACGAACAAAATGCGGTAGTCCACGCCCATGTTTGCGAGCTCCCCGAGCGCGGCAAAAAGCTCGGAAAAGCTCTCCTGACTGCGGATGTCCGTCACGAGCGCGACCTTTTCATACCTGCCGCGCGTGGCAAGGCACAGCTCTGCAAACTTCGTCAGCAGCGCCGTGGGCAGGTTGTCCACGCAGTAAAAGTCCAGATCCTCCAGCACGTCGGCCGCGCGGCTCTTGCCGCCGCCGGACAGGCCCGATACGATCAGAAATTCCATCCCGTCACCCCCGGATGATCTTCACTTCCGGCTCAAGCTCCACGCCGGACGTGCGCAGCACCTCGCTGCGGATGTGGTCCATGAGCCGCAGCACATCGTCAAACGTGGCCCCGCCGCGGTTGACGACGAAGCCCGCGTGCTTTTCGCTCACCTGCGCGCCGCCGACGGCATAGCCCTTGAGGCCCGCCTGGTCGATGAGCGCGGCGGCGTAGCCCCCTGCGGGGCGCTTGAACGTGCTGCCCGCGCTCGGCAGGTCGAGCGGCTGGCGGCTGCGGCGGCGCTCGCTCAGATCCATCATGCGCGCCCGGATCTCCGCCGGGTCGCCCGGCGTGAGCGCGAGCGTGCTGCCGAGCACGACGCAGTCCGTGTCGGAAAACACGCTGTGCCGGTAGCCGAAATCGTGCTCCGCGCCCACGGCCTCGCGCAGATTCAGATCATGGTCGAGGTAGCGCGTCGCGGCCACGACGTCCTTCATCTCGCCGCCGTAAGCGCCCGCGTTCATCGACACCGCGCCGCCCAGCGAGCCGGGGATGCCGTGGGCAAATTCCAGCCCCGCGAGCCCATAGCCCAGCGCCGCCTGCGCCAGCCGCGCGAGCGGGATGCCCGCGCCCGCGCGCAGGTGCGTCGCGTCCGTGCGCTCCACCTCCGCCATGCGCTCACCCATCTGCACGACGATGCGATTGACATCCCCGTCGGTGACGAGCAGGTTCGTGCCGTTGCCGATGATGAGCGGCTGCGCGCCGCCGTCTCTCACGATGCGGCAGACGGCCGCCGTCTCCTCCGCGGACGCGGGGCGCACGAGCGCGCGCGCCGGCCCGCCGATGCGAAACGAGCAGTGCGCGCGCATCGGTTCGTATTCCAAAATCTCCAGCTCCGGCAGCTGCTCGCACAGCGCGCGGACGATGGGGTCCAGATTCGTCATAACTTCCTGTTCCTTTCCGGGTCAGAACCCGATGCCGAGGTCGATGCCGCGGTCGTGCTCGTCGGCGAGCTTCTGTGCCGCGTTGTAGCCCATGCCCTTCTGGCGGTTGTTCATGGCGGCCAGCTCGAGGATGACCGCGAGGTTGCGCCCCGGTCCGACCGGGATCGTCACGCACGGCACGCGCACGTTGAGGATCTCGCAGTATTCCGTCGTCAGGCCCAGCCGGTCGTAGGCCCTGCCGTCCTCCCACGGCTCGAGCTGCACGACGAGGTCCACGCGCGTCTCGGGCTTGACGGCGCCGACGCCGTAGATCTGCCGCGCGTCGATCACGCCGATGCCGCGCAGCTCCATGTAATACCGGATAAGCTCCGGCGCGGTGCCGACGAGCCTGTCGCGTCCGATGCGGCGAATATCCACAGCGTCGTCGGCAATGAGCTTGTGTCCGCGCTTTATAAGCTCAAGCGCCGTTTCGCTTTTGCCTATGCCGGAGTCGCCGGTTAAAAGCACGCCCTCGCCGTGTACCTCAACGAGCACGCCGTGCATAGTCGTGCGCGGCGCAAGGTGCGTGTGCAGCGAGCTTATGACATCGGCCATGAAGTCGGAGGTATCCTCGGGCGTTACGAACAGATTGCGGTCGTATTTCTCCGCAACCTCGAGGCATTCGGGGAACACCGACGCGCCGTGGCAGATAACAAGCGCCGATATGTCATAGCGCATAAGCTCCTCGAAGCAGCTGCGGCGCTCGGCCTCGGTTTTCAGCTCAAGATATGTGCTCTCGACCCGGCCGATTATCTGGAGTCTGTTGGGGTCAAAGTAATTATAAAATCCGGCAAGCTGAAGCGCGGGGCGGTTTACGTCCGCCACCGTCAGAAGCCGCGTGTCATAATCGCTGGAGGTGTGCAGCGGCTCAAGGCCGTTTTCCTTCACGATCGTCCGCAGCAGAACAGAATATTTACTCGCCATTGCCGATCTCCTTTAAACTATATTATTTCATTATTAATATTAACCTCAAATGCATTATT
>OLXH01000940.1_pt1 | contig 12223 bp, 9 predicted proteins | sample 1673391 | NCBI WGS metagenome assembly OLXH01 (sample SAMEA103958110, study PRJEB25191) | human gut metagenome | reverse complement strand
CAGGGCAACGCCCTTTCCTGGGCTTCCTCCGGCGGCCTCGGCTTCCGCGGCAGCAGAAAGTCCACTCCGTACGCCGCGCAGATGGTCGCAGAGACCGCTGCAAAGGCAGCTGTGGAAAACTATGGTCTGAAGACTGTTGAAGTCTTCGTCAAGGGCCCCGGCCAGGGCCGTGAATCCGCGATCCGCGCGCTGCAGTCCGCAGGTCTCGAGGTCACGCTCATCAAGGACGTCACCCCGATCCCGCACAACGGCTGCCGTCCGCCCAAGCGCCGCCGCGTTTGATGAAGGAGGAGAATTGATATGGCAAAGAATACACAGCCTGTTCTGAAGCGCTGCAGAACGCTCGGCGTTTCTCCCGCAGCCATGGGCTACTCCAAGCAGTCCAACCGCAATCCCGGCGGCAAAAGAAGAACCAAGAAGTCTGAGTACGGCACGCAGCTGACCGAAAAGCAGAAGGTCAAATTCGTGTACGGCATTCTCGAGAAGCAGTTCCACACCCTCTATGAGAAGGCCGAGAGCATGAAGGGCAACACCGGCGAGAATCTGCTGAGCCTCGTCGAGCGCAGACTGGACAACGTTGTTTACCGTCTTGGCTATGCTTCCACGCGCCGCGAGGCTCGTCAGCTGGTCAACCACGGCCACTACACCGTAAACGGCAAACGCGTCAACATCCCGTCCTACACGGTCAATGTCGGCGACGTCATCGCCGTCTGCGAAAACAGCTGCTCCACCACCCGCTTCAAGAAGATGAAGGAAGACGACGCCTTCGTCGCAGCTCCGAAGTGGCTGGAAAGAGACAAGAACACCCTCAGCGGCAAGGTTATCGCACTGCCCGCAAGAGACGATATTGACTTCGAGATTGCAGAAAATCTGATCGTCGAATTGTACTCCAAGTAACGTTTCACCCTCGTTTATTGGTAAGCTGAATTCGGCAACGAAACAAGGTTTCGTAGTTACAAGGAGGGTAATTTATTCATGGTAGAAATTGAAAAGCCGCGTATCGAGTGTATCGATTCCCAGGATGACGTCTCCTACGGTAAGTATATCGTAGAGCCTCTGGAGCGGGGATACGGCACCACGCTCGGCAACTCCCTGCGCAGAATTCTTCTTTCCTCGCTGCCCGGCACCGCCGCGACCTCCATCAAGATCGCGGGCGTGCAGCACGAGTTCTCCACGGTTCCTGGCGTCAAGGAAGACGTCACGGAGATCGTGCTGAACGTGAAGAAGATCATTGCGAAGCTTCATTGCCAGGGCACCAAGACCGTCTACATTGACGCTGCGGGCGAGTGCGAAGTCACCGCCGGCGACATCAAGGCCGACGGCGAGGTTGAGATCCTCAACCCTGAGCAGCACATCTGCTCGCTTGGCCCCGACGCAAGCTTCAACATGGAGATCACGCTGAGTCATGGCCGCGGATACGTCCCGTCCGACAAGAACAAGACGCCCAATATGCCCATCGGCACCATCGCCGTGGATTCGATCTATACGCCCGTCTACAAGGTGAACTACACCGTAGAAAACACCCGTGTAGGCAACATGACAGACTATGACAAGCTGACGCTGGAAGTCTGGACCGACTCGACGATCTCTGCAAGAGACGCCGTCAGCCTCGGTGCGAAGATCCTCTCCGACCATCTGAGCCTGTTCACGAATCTCTCCGAGACCGTGGCCAGCAAGCCCACGATGGCCGAAAAGGCGGAAACGCACCGCGATAAGGTCCTCGAAATGACCATCGAAGAGCTTGATCTGTCTGTACGCAGCTTTAACTGCCTCAAGCGCGCCAACATCAACAACGTCGAGGATCTGATCTCCAGAACCGGCGAGGACATGATGAAGGTACGCAACATGGGCCGGAAATCGCTCGAAGAGATTCAGAACAAGCTCGCGATGATGGGCCTGAGTCTGGCAAGCGACGATTCCGCAAACTCTAATAATTAAGCGATAACCTTTCAAAGAAGGAGGAAGTAACCCTATGTTTGGTACCAGAAAGCTTGGCAGAACCAGCGACCAGCGCAAGGCGATGCTCCGGGCTATGACCACATACCTGCTCGAAAACGGCAAGATGGAGACGACCTTTACCCGCGCGAAGGAAGTCCAGCCTGTCGTCGAGAAGATGATTACCCTTGGCAAGAAGAAGGGTCTGGCCAACTACCGCAAGGCTCTGTCTTATATCACCAAGGAAGACGTCGCGCACAAGCTGTTCGAGGAGATCGCTCCGAAGTACGCTGAGCGCAACGGCGGCTACACCCGCGTGACCCGCATCGGGCCCCGCCGCGGCGACGCAGCCGAGATGGCCGTCATCGAATTGGTCTGATTCGGTCCCTGAAAAAAGAGTATCCCCTTCGGTCAAAACCGAGGGGGTTCTTTTTTGCGCTGGAAAAGGGCTGATTTATGGTGTAGAATAGAGAAAAGAGATCGGAGGCACACGGTATGGCTGAAAACAGGAAAAAGAAAAATCAGCAGAAGTTCCCATGGTGGCTGACGCCCGTGCTCTTATTGGCGGTGCTGGCCATCTGGTTCGGCGGGGAGGCGCTGGGGCGAGGCTTCCAGTGGTTATCCGATTCGCAGACCTCAGAATCGACCACCACAGCGCAGAAGGTGCCGTCTGATGAGACGCTGACGGTGCGTTTTCTCGACGTCGGACAGGGAGACAGTATCCTGCTCTCCTGCGGAGAGGACACGATGCTCATTGATGGCGGGCCGGTCGAGGAGGGGCAGTTTCTGGTGTCCCGTCTGAACCGGCTGAACGTGACGGAGCTGACCTATGTGGTCAATACGCACCCGGACGAGGATCACTGCGGGGGACTGGCCGCCGTGCTGGCAAAATACCCGGCGGAGCACGTCTATTCCAGTGTCACAGAGTATACGACGAAGGTTTTTTCCAACGTGGTCAAGTATACGGAAGAGCAGGGCAAGCAGATCGAGGTGCCGCAGACCGGCACGCACTGGAGTCTCGGCAGCGCAGCGGTGACGGTCATCGGGCCGGTGCAGGAATATTCCGATCCCAATAACGGCAGCCTAGTCCTGCGCGTCGATTACGGCGGGACGAGCTTCCTGTTTACGGGCGATATGGAGCAGAAGGCCGAGGGGGATCTGCTGGAATCCGGCGCGGATGTGCACGCTGACGTTCTGAAGGCCGGTCACCACGGCAGCCCGACCAGCTCATCCGAGGCGTTTCTGACAGCTGTGCAGCCCTCTGTGGCGGTGATCAGCGTCGGAGCGGACAACGACTATGGTCATCCCAGTGCGGACGTGCTGGCGCGACTGGAGGCGCTGAACGCGGAAATATACCGCACCGATACGCAGGGCGAGATCATCATCGTTTCCGACGGGGAAACGCTGTCCATCACAACAGACCCCACCAGCCGCGAACCGGCGGCCGGGAAGGACGCGCCGTTCGTCGGCAACCGCAATTCCATGATCGTCCACAGCGCAAGCTGCGCCAAGCTCCCCGGCGAGGAGAACCGCATTTACTTCAATTCCGCCGAAGAAGCGGAGGAATACGGCTACAAAAAGCACACGTGCATCAAATAACTGCCTTGTGTGCGGCAAAGCAGCTTTCTTGATTACAACTGAAAAAGGGGCGCTTCCCGGATGGGAAGCGCCCCTTTTGTGCGGGGAATTATTTCAGCGTGATGTTGACGCGGTAGGATGCGTCGTACATCCGGACGAGGATCGCGGCAGCTTCGCTGCGGACGATGGTGCTGGCCGGATGGAACGTGCCGGCGGCATCGGAGCCGGTGAGGATGCCTGCACGATAGAACGTATAGATCTCATCGCCGTAGCTGTCCGTCGTCTTCACGTCGGGGATGCTGTTGTCCGCGACAGAGTTGATCGTCTTGTAGCTGCCTACAGCTTTGAAGAAGATGTGGACAAACTCGCTGCGGGAAACAGGCTTGGTCATCTGCTCGTAGCTGAGCTTCTGGTAGCTCTCGTCAAGGATGCCCTCGCGGACGCCGTAGTTGACGTAGGTTTCGTACCAGTAGCCTCTGCCGTTGGTCAGCGTGACCTTGCCGTCCTTGATCATCTGATGCAGCGCGGAGGCCAGCTTGATGGCTTCAGCGACGGTCAGCGTGCCCTTCGGATGATAGGTCGTGGCAGTCACGCCATTGATCAGACCGTTCTCCCAGGCGCCCTTGACTGCGTCATAGAACCAGTCGCCCGTGGTCACGTCGGTGAACGGGAATCTGCCGGTCGTCGGGGTCTTCGTGGCGGGGATCAGTGCCGGGAGGATGGGGTCGATCGGCTCGTTGATGAGCTTCCACTTTGCGGTCAGCGTCAGGTCGGACAGAACGGGCTTGCTGAAATCATAGAGCGTGCCGTCCAGATACCAGCCTTTGAACGTGTACAGACTGCGCGTGGGCTCGCCGGGGTTGGAGGCAGTCTCGCCGCGGATAACCAGCTGCGATTCGACCGGCGTGCCGCCGTCAGAATCGAAGGAAACGGTATAGATCGGATCAAAGACTGCCGTCAGCGTCACGTCGGAAACAGCCGTGAAGGTGTAGTCCGCATCCGTGGAGACGATCTTGCCGTTCTGCATCCATGCGTAGAACTCCTCGCCCTCGGCAGGCTGCGCCTGTGCGGTCACTTCTTCGCCGGACCAGACCTCAACGACGTCCTTGGCAGCGAAGTCATCGGTGTAGGCTTCCTTAACAAGACCCTTATCTGCATTGTAGGACTGCAGCGTCACGGTGCAGTTGGTGAGTTCGCCGTCGGAAGCAGCGTCCAGATCAACAACGTATGCGGTGTAGTTGGTCGCATAATCGAACAGATAGAGAACTGCAATGCCGTTCGTGACGCTCGATGCGTCCAGCGTGACCGTGGACGTAGCACCGGCAGTCTCCTCTGCGAACAGAGCAGAATCTCTTGCGGTAAAGTCGGGATAGGTGTCAAGTTCGACACTGGCCAGATACTGGTTGTCCTTGACCTTAACAGTCAGTTCCTTGGTATCCGGGTCATAGCTTGCCGTGAGTGCCTTCGGAGCCTCGGAGTCAACCGTGCAGACATAGTTCCACTCCAGATACTTCTGGCCCTTCGTCTTAAGCGTGCTGTAATCCGTGCCGCCGTTGGTCAGCGCGCCGAGTTCGTCCGCGCCGTAGGCAATGTTGGCATAGTAGTTGACATCGACCTTGGTGTCGTTCGGAACTGCGTTGCCGTCCAGATCGGTGCCGTCCCACAGGAACGAGCCGGTGGCTATCCAGCCGTTATCCGTGTCATAGATGGCCTTCGGCAGATATTCGGTGTCTTTCGCATAGTAGACCTCGCCGGTTTCACGGTTGGAGACAACCATGATCAGGTGACGGGCATTGCGGAGCGTCATCGGCTGCATGAACAGCGTCCGCTCGAGCGCATATGCGGCATCCGGGCTGGAAACTGCGATTCTGTCCGCATCGAACGGGAGATTCAGCTCCGAGTCGAACGGGTTCGTACCGGCCAGAGAGCTGCTGGTGATGGAGTTGCCTCTGATCGCAACCAGATAGGCCAAATTCGGCCAGGTGTTGCAGGAAGCGTCAGTGTTGTCGGTCATAACGTCGATCCAGTCAAGCTGTTCCATGACGGGAGCCTGTGCCCAGTCGCCATAGAAGCCCATGAACGTGCCATGGAAGCAGGCGGTCGGGTCATAGGTTGCAGCGGGACTCGTGAAGTTGATGTAGCCCTCGATGTACGCGCCGTTCGGATAGATGGCGTCAATATCGGCCATGAAATCATCCGTCAGCTGTACGTCGATCACGACTTCTGCCGTCTGGCCGGGACCGATGACGAGAACGTCGTCTTTATAGTTAGTGGTAACAGTGACCTCGTCCTCTGTCAGACCGAGCGTCGTCAGTGCGTTGTAGTAGTTGCCTTCCTCATCTGCTGCGGGCTCGTCGAAGCAGAACTTCCACGAAATGTTGAATTCCTTGCCGGCCTCTTCGAGATCCCAGCCCGGGAACTCGTTTCTCAGATCCTTGACGGTGTAGCGGATCTGGAAGTGGCCGTCCTTGGAGGGGTTGTCGCCGATGTTGGCGATCGGGTTGGTGATGTACGCCTTTGCACCACCGAGAACAAGCTGCTCGGCATGGAAAGCATCGACCAGACCAGCGCCCTGCTTTCTCGGACTGAAGGTGTAGTTGTTGGGAATAACCGTCTGCGCGGAGGACGCCAACAGAGCCTCTGCCATGTCAGCCAGTTCCTTCTTGCTCAGATCCTTGTACTTCGATTCGCTCTTCAGATAACTCAGGATGGTCGCAGTAACACCCGCGACATCCGGCGTCGCCATGGAGGTACCGGACATGACCTGATAACCGTCCGTCGTGTTGCTCTGTGCAGACAGAACGCTGCCGCCGACGCCGGAGATCTGCGGCTTGAGCGTCAGGGACGGGGTGGGGCCCCAGGAGCTGAAGGACGAAGACTGCCAGCCGGTGGGGTTGTCAACAGAGGCCATCTCCGCGAGGAATGTGACCTTCTGTTCCTTTGCGTTAAGCAGCTTGGATGCGTCCTCGCCGGAAACGGAAACAGCGGGAAGCTTCGTGCCGTCCAGCGCCATGTTGATGATGCCGGATTCGTTGTTATAAACGATTGCAGCAACTGCACCCTTTGCATCCGCATTGTTGACCTTGTCAACGAAGGAAATGCTGCCGCGCTTGATGACTGCGACCTTGCCGGTAACGTCGATGCCCGCATAGTCGGACGTTTCGCCATTGCCGGGAACCACGACAAAGTCATACGTCTTGCCAGCCAGCGCATTATAAGCGTTGACCGTATCTCTGTAGCCGATCTGAGCGCCGTCAACTTCAATCGCCGGAGAGGCGTACTTCGCGTTGTCAACAGACGCAACAGACAGGTTGCCGTCATAGGTGGACGGGGAACCGACAACGCCGTAGTCCGCATAGTCGGACGTGACATAGCCGGCAGGAACGCCGGTGATGCTCTCGCCGTCTGCCATGGAGCCTTCGTTGCCCGCTGCGATGCAGCAGATGACGCCCGCGTCGTCCAGCGTGGTGAAGATGCCGTTCAGGACTTTTTCCTCGCTGCCGTCATAGACGAAGCCGTTCTGTGCGCCAAGGGACATATTGATGACGTCCGCACCCAATGTGTAGGCGTCTTCAAGGGCTGCGAGATAAACGTCGCTGGAGGTGCCTCTCTCCGCCGGGTCGGAGGAGAAGACCTTCATGGCAAGGATCTGCGCGCCGGGCGCGGAGCCTGCGAATTCATAGCCGCCGTCATCCGACAGGACGCAGCCGGCTGCGATGCCGGAGACGTGCGTGCCGTGACCGCTGACGTCGTCGGTCGCGTCGTTGTCCTTGTCATAATAATCATAGGAGAACGGAACCTTTGCCGACAGATATTTGCCGCGGCCAAGCTTTTCAATCGCGGTCTCGGCCTGCTCCTTGCTGATGGCAGCCTTGTTCAGCATACTGTCATACGCTGTGAACGCCTCGTGGCCCGGGGTGATGCCGGTATCGATGACCGCAATGACGGTGCCCTTGCCGGTGTCATAACCGCGAACCTTGGTGATGTTGGTCATGTCGTTGGCCGAATCCATGCTGGGCATGACGACAGGCTCGTCGTAATAGTTGGCCAGATAGACCTCCTTGACGCCTGCCGTGCTGGCCAGTTTCTCAAGGTCGCCGAACTTGACGTCTGCGGACATACCGTTGAGCAGCGTGGTGTACTCGTACTTGACGTCATAGCTGACAGCCTTGGACTGGATCGCAGTCTTAATGCGGCTGTGCTGCGCCGTGAGGGTCTTCGACGCGGCTGCGACAGCGCGCTGCGTAGCGACGCCGGTGCTCTTCAGCGCTGCGGGGACAGCGCCCTCGCCCTCAAAAATAACGATCGCGCGGACGGTATCGCTGTCCGCGTAGGCCTCTTCACCATTCTGCAGCTTGAATTTGTTCTGCTGAATTGCGGTGCTCAGCTTGCTTGCATCCGGAGTCGTCGGGGTCAGCTTGACATTGTATGCCGAGGAGGCCGAAGCCATCGGGACCATGCCAAGAACCATGACGAGCGCCAGCAGCAGACTCAGCACGCGGCATCTTGTTTTCTTGCTCATGAAAGTTTCTCCTTCCTTGTCGTTCATTTGTGTCTGAAGTCCGGCGATCAGCCGCTCTCCACCACAATATGTTATAGCCATTATAATCCGGAGCAACCGATTTTTCAATACTCTTCGCTTACAATTCAGCAATTTCTCCCAAAAATGTTTTTCCATAAACTGCCTTACGGCAGCTTTACAGAAGCCTGCGCGCTGAACCGCGATCTGAAGTGCTTCTTCGATGAAACCGGTACGGAATACCCGGTGTGGAAGCAGCTTGAGCAGGACGCCGGGAAATACCTGATACCTTAAGACCGTTCCAGCCGTTGCCCGTTCAAAACGGCCTCTGTGAGCGTATCGCCCGCGTAGACCAGCTTCAGCGAGAAAAACGGCACGTGCTCGTCCATGAGCCGCAGAAAAATGCGGTCGCCCTCCCACTGCTGCAGGGCGGCAAGCTGCCGCTTGTCGATCCAGGCCAGCTCACCCTCGTCGCAGTCCTTCGGCGTGCCGGTGAAGCCCGTGGCGTGGAACAGGTGCATATACTCGGTCCAGTCGCCATTTACGAACGTGACGATGCCGCAGTAGCGGTAGTCCGTCAGCCGGAGCCCGGTTTCTTCGAGCACCTCGCGGCAGACGCAGTCCTCCGGGCTCTCGCCGGGCTCAAACTTGCCGCCGATGCCGATCCACTTGTCTTTGTTTTCATCGTTCTCTTTTTTCACGCGGTGGAGCATCAGATACTGCCCGCCGCGCTCCAGATAGCAAAGCGAGGTGTTTTTCATGTGTGCCTCCCGATGGTTCGTTGTGCCTTCTATTGTATCAGGCTGCGCGGCGAGTTGCAAGAGAAACCGGTCTTTGGCGGAATGCTGTAAAAATGCAGTCGGTTTTTGTAGAAAATCACGGTCCCAGTCCGCCCGCTTTTGTGGTACAATATATATATTCTGGTCAGGCTGGTTCCAAATCCACATTCTTGGCAGCTTGATAACAAAAAAGGAGGGTAAACCCATTGTCCGGGAGACTCCCGGTGCGGCATTGTGGAGACATGCCGTAATACGTTCGCCAAGCCCGGCGTTCGTGAGAATGCGCCTTGCGGAGGCAGCGCAGTCAGAGTCAGAACCTATGGCAGAAGTCAAATTGGTAAATGTCAAAAAGATCTATCCGTTTATCAGCGGAGAAGAGAAAAAGAAGAGCAAAAAGAAGAAGGACGACGAGCCCGTCAAGGAGAAGGCAAACCTTCAGATCACCGACAAGGGCGTCGTTGCGGTGCAGGAATTCAACCTCGACATTGCCGACAAGGAATTTATCGTCCTCGTCGGTCCGTCCGGCTGCGGCAAATCGACGACGCTGCGTATGATCGCAGGTCTGGAAGAAATCACGGAGGGTGAGCTCTACATCGACGGCAAGCTTGTCAACGATGTTGCGCCCAAGGACCGCGATATCGCCATGGTCTTCCAGAACTACGCCCTGTACCCCCACATGACGGTGTACGACAACATGGCGTTCTCCCTGAAGCTCAAGAAGGTCCCGAAGGCAGAGATCGACCGCAAGGTCAAGGAAGCCGCCGAAATTCTCGACATCACGCAGTACCTCGACCGCAAGCCGAAGGCGCTTTCCGGCGGTCAGCGGCAGCGTGTCGCGATCGGCCGCGCGATCGTCAGAAGCCCGAAGGTCTTCCTGATGGACGAGCCGCTCTCCAACCTCGACGCCAAGCTCCGCAACCAGATGCGCGCCGAGATCATCAAGCTGCGCGAGAAGATCGACACCACCTTCGTCTACGTCACCCACGACCAGGTCGAGGCTATGACGCTCGGCGACCGGATTGTCATCATGCGCGACGGCTTCATCCAGCAGATCGGAACGCCGCAGGAGGTCTTCAACCATCCGGCGAACCTCTTTGTCGCGGGCTTTATCGGCACGCCGCAGATGAACCTGTTCGATGCGACGCTGGCAAAGAAGAATGACAAGTACGTCGCGACCATTCTCGGTCATGACTTCGAGCTGCCCGAGGCAAAGCAGGCTGCGCTCAAGGCGATGGACAAGGTTCCGTCCGATGTGATCGTCGGCGTGCGCCCGGTGCACGTGCATCTGGCAGACAACGGCATCGACGCAACGGTCGATGTGTCCGAGCTGATGGGTTCGGAGCTTCACCTGCATGTGAACTCCGCAGGCAAGGACGTCGTCATCGTTGTTCCGACCACGGATATCGACATCGACTCCGTCCACGGCGGTCATAAGGCCGTCAAGTACTCCTTCCGCCCGGACCTGATGCACTTTTTCGACAAGAAAACGGAGAAAAACCTCTTCTGAGATCTTTGATTTTTATAAATTCGGGGCGCGCCGCTTGCGGTGCGCCCCTTTTCTGCGCACCGGGCTGGACTTTTGCCGCGCAGTTTGTATAATAAAGAGCAGAAAAAGAAACGAGGACGCGAACATGGACGAAATCAGAATCAGCCACGTGGAAAAGAGCTACACGACCCTGTCGACAGACCTTGTCATCGGAGGCGCCAAGCGCCCGAGCCGGACGCGCAAGGTGCTGCAGGACGTCAATCTGACCTTCCCCGCCGGAAAGCTCTCGGTGCTCGTCGGCAGAAGCGGCTGCGGCAAAAGTACGCTCTTGAAGCTCCTCGCCGGAAAAGAAGCGCCGGACGCGGGGGAAATCACGCTCCCCGAGGGCTGGCACACAGCACTTTTAAGCCCCGAGCCGTATGTCATCACCTGGACCAACGTGCGGCAGAATGTGGCGATGGCGTCCGGCGTCGGCAGAACGCCCGAGGAGCGCTATGAGCACGCGATGGAGTATGTGAAGCTCGTGGGGCTGGAGGACTACGCGGACTTATCGCCTGTGGAGCTGTCGACCGGCATGAAGCAGCGGCTGGGACTGGCGCGGGTGCTGGCGAGCCAGGCGGAGGTTTTACTCATGGACGAGCCGTTTGCGTCTCTGGATTTTCTCACGCGCGCGGAACTGCAGCATCAGGTCCTGCATCTGCAGCAGAAGCTGCCGCGCACGATTCTTCTTGTCACGCACCAGCTCGATGAGGCGCTGCTGCTCGGGCAGTCGATCACCGTCATGCATCCGCTGGGAAAGACCGAAACCTTTGACCTTTCGCACCTTTCCTATCCGCGCGATCTGGAAGACCCTGCGCTGAAGGCGCTCCGATGCGCCGTCACCGAAGCGTGCCGGAAGGATTGAGGCGGCAATCTCAAAAAAATTGTGTGCCCGCGCAAAAAAGCATTTGCAAAAATGCGTGGGGTGTGCTAAGATACACTTGAACTTCATAGAAGGACAGCGCGTGTGCTTTTTGCACAGGCGGAATGGGGTGAGAAGCCCCGCGAGTCGGTCACTGTGATGCGTTTACGCTAAGTCAGATCTGCCGAGCGCTGCCCTGAACCCACGCCGTTACCGGGGTCGAACGTGTATCTCTCATCGGGGGAGTATATCCGTGCGGCTGCGTAGATGGCTGTGCGGATTTTGTTTGTATTTGCCGTCTTTTTGGGAGAAGGCGGTGATTGCAATAGATGTCTCTCTTGACTCCGGCAGTTAAGACCACTTGCGCTCCCCCTGCGTGAGATCTGCCAATAAGACCGGGCTTCGCCGGGTGCGCCGGCAAAATAATTTACAATTTCGCACTGGATAGCGGGCGCGTGTTTGTGGTATGCTATGGGGCACAAATCGAACAAGGAGGCGCTGGACATGTGTACGGCGGCAACATATCAGACAAAGGACTTTTATTTTGGACGCAATCTCGATTATGAATTCCCCTACGGCGAGGAGGTCTGCATTGTACCGCGCAGCTTCCCGATTCCGCTGCGCCATCTTCCGGCGCTGCAGACGCACTACGCCATGATCGGCATGGCGCATGTGGAAGACGGATTTCCGCTGTTCTACGACGCGGTCAACGAGACGGGGCTCTGCATCGCGGGGCTCAACTTCGTCGGCAACGCCGCATACGCAGAGCCGACAGACGGAAAGACGAACGTGGCGCAGTTTGAGCTGATCGAGTGGCTTCTCGGCACGTGCCGGAATCTGGAGCAGGCGCGCCGGGCGCTTGCAGGCTGCAATCTCGTCGGAACGCCGTTTTCCGGAAAGCTTCCCACCGCGCAGCTGCACTGGCTGATTGCCGACGAGACGGGCGCTATCGTGCTCGAAAGCATGGCAGACGGACTTCACCTCTATGAGAACCCCACGGGCGTGCTGACCAACAATCCGCCGTT
>OLXH01000933.1_pt1 | contig 12259 bp, 10 predicted proteins | sample 1673391 | NCBI WGS metagenome assembly OLXH01 (sample SAMEA103958110, study PRJEB25191) | human gut metagenome | reverse complement strand
GTGTGTACTGGCTCATGAGGCTGAAGAGCACCTGCCCGGGGGCGAACGTCTGCCCGACCCAGTCGATGACGCGGCGGGTGTTTTCCCCCTGCTGCGGCAGGATGAGGTGCCGGATGAGCACGCCGCGCCGCAGCATGCCGTCCTCGTCGAGCCGGAACGGCCCGGTCTGGCGGTACATCTCACGAATGGCGGCGCGCGCGACCTGCGGATAGTCCGCCGCGGCGGAGTAGCGCGCGGCCGGTTCCGGCAGGGCGTACTTCAGGTCTGGCAGGTATACCTGCACGAGCCCGTCGAGCATATGCAGCGTCTCAACACATTCATAGCCCGAGCTGTTCCACACGACCGGGATGCCGAGCTCCAGCCCGGAGAGCGCCTCGGCGATCTGCCGTGTATAGTGACTGGGCGTGACGAGGTTGATGTTGTGCACGCCCTCATCGCGCAGACGCAAAAAAATGTCGCGAAGCTGCGCGACGGTGATCTCTTTTCCGTGTTCTCCGCGGCTGATGGTGCGGTTCTGGCAGAATACGCACCGCAGGTTGCAGCCCGAGAAGAACACAGCGCCGCTGCCGCGTGTGCCGGAAATGCACGGTTCCTCGCCGAAGTGCGGTGCGGCCCGCGCCACGACCGGCGTGTCCGGCACGGCACAAAAGCCGAATTGCCCGCCCGCGCGGTCGACGCCGCAGCCGCGCGGACAGATGGAGCAAAGTTGTGTCATAATGCCTCCCGCGCATAGGATCTTGCGCGAAATCAATGGATTCTGTGGATATTATAAAGTTTTTTCATCCATTTCGCAATGGTCTTAGGCATGTTTCACGAAAAGTTCAGAAATGCAGCGCTTTCCAGTGGTAGCTTTATTTAAAAGGGAGATTGCAAAAAAAGCGGCTTCGGGATAAAATAAGAAATGATAAAATAGAAAAAATATGTATGAGGAAAGCACTATGGTAGACATCGTTTTGGTGGAGCCGGAGATCCCGAACAACACCGGCGCCATCGCCCGCACCTGTGCCTGCACGGGCTCGCGGCTGCATCTGGTCAAACCGCTCGGGTTTGACATTTCCGACCGCGCGGTCAAGCGCGCCGGACTCGACTACTGGCATCTGGTCGATATCTCGGTCTATGAGAACATCGACGACTATTTTGCCAAAAACGGCGATGAGAATCTCTGGCTGCTCACGACGAAGGCAAGCGTGAGCTATGTGGACGCCGATCTCTCGACGCCGAACGTGACACTCATGTTCGGCAAGGAGACAAAGGGTCTGCCGGAGTGGCTGCGCGAGCGCTATGCCGATCATTGCCTGCGCATCCCCATGCGCGCGGAGGCGCGCAGCCTGAATCTGTCCAACACTGCAGCGATTTTGTGCTATGAGGCGCTGCGCCAGCAGAACATGCTCGGGCAGATCGATTTGAATGTCTGAATACCATATCACACGCCTGTGTGAAATCACAAAACAGGAGGAAGCAAGATGAACTACAACAAAAAGACCGTCAAGGACGTCCCGCTTTCCGGAAAAAAAGTGCTCCTGCGCTGCGACTTCAATGTCCCGCAGGACAAAACGACCGGCGAGATCACGAGCGATAAGCGCATCGTGGCCGCGCTGCCGACCATCCGCTATCTGCTCGACAACGGCGCCGCCGTGATCGCCTGCTCGCACCTCGGCAAGCCGAAGGGCACGTGGAAAGAGAGCCTCACGCTCGCTCCGGTGGCCAAGCGCCTGTCGGAGCTGCTGGGCATGGAAGTTATCTTTGCCAAGGACATCGTCGGCGAGGATGCCAAGGCCAAGGCGGCTGCACTGCAGCCGGGCCAGCTCCTGCTGCTGGAGAATCTGCGCTTCGATCCCCGCGAGGAGAAAAATGACCCCGAATTTGCCAAAGAGCTTGCCTCGATGGCGGAGCTCTATGTCTCCGATGCGTTCGGCACGGTGCACCGTGCGCACGCTTCCACCGCCGGTGTCGCGGCGTATCTGCCCGCGTATGCCGGACTGCTGATCGAGAAAGAGCTGTCCGTCATGGGCAAGGCGCTCGAGGATCCGAAACGCCCGTTTGTGGCCATCCTCGGCGGTGCAAAGGTGTCCGATAAGATTGGCGTCATCAACAATCTGCTCGAAAAGGCCGACACGATCATCATCGGCGGCGGCATGGCCTATACGTTCGTCAAGGCGCAGGGCGGTGAGATCGGCACGTCTCTGCTCGAGGCCGACAAGATGGACTATGCGCTTGAGATGATCCAGAAGGCGAAGGACCGCGGCGTGAAGCTGCTGCTCCCGGTGGACACCATGGCCGGCGACCAGTTTGCCGCCGACTGTGCGCGCAAGGTCGTGCCGACCAATGCCATCCCGGCCGACTGGATGGGCCTGGACATCGGCCCGGAAACCATCAAATTATTTACGGAGGCCGTCAAGGGCGCCGGTACGGTCGTCTGGAACGGCCCGATGGGTGTGTTTGAGTTCCCGGCCTTTGCCACCGGCACGGAAGCCATCGCGGCGGCGCTGGCGGAGTCCGGCGCGGTCACGATCGTCGGCGGCGGCGACTCGGCCGCTGCGGTCGAAAAGCTCGGCTTCGCCGATAAGATGACGCACATCTCCACCGGCGGCGGCGCCTCGCTGGAGTTCCTGGAAGGTAAGGAGCTGCCGGGCGTTGCGTGCCTGCTGGATAAGTAAGCCGCGGAAAGGAAGCATAAAACATGAATTTGAAAGAGAGAAAAGCAATCATTGCCGGCAACTGGAAGCTCAATAAGCGCGTGGCCGAGATCCCGGCCTTCACGCAGGAGCTGCAGGCGAATCTTCCCGCCGAGCGCTGCTGTGACGTGGTCATCTGCGCGCCGTATCCGCTCATTGCCGCGCTGGAGACGGCGGGGCAGGGCTGCCACCTCGGCGTCGGCGCACAGGACGTGTCCGAACACCAGCACGGCGCGTTCACCGGTGAGGTGTCCGCCGAGCAGCTCAGCGACCTCGGCGCGCAGTATTGCATCGTCGGCCACAGTGAGCGCCGCAGCTACCACGGCGAGACCGACCTGCAGGTCAATGCCAAGACGAAGATCCTGCTCGAAAACAGCATCACGCCGATCATCTGCGTCGGCGAGAGCCTTGCGCAGCGTGAGCATGACCTGACCGAGACGTATGTCGCCTATCAGGTTGCGGCGGCCTTCTCCGGTCTCACGGCCGAGCAGGCCATGCACTGCGTCATCGCCTATGAGCCCCTGTGGGCCATCGGCACCGGCAACACCGCTACGAGCGCGCAGGCGCAGGAAGTCTGTGCGTCGATTCGCGCCACGCTCGGCAAGCTCTATGACCTCGAAACGGCCAAGACGATCAGCATCCTTTACGGCGGCTCCATGAACGCGGGCAACGCGGCAGAACTGCTGGCTCAGCCGGATATCGACGGCGGCCTGATCGGCGGCGCGTCGCTCAAGCCGGTCGATTTCTCGAAGATCGTCGCCGCGACAGCGCAGGGAGCCTGCGAATGAGCAACGGGAAAGTCGCACTCATCATCCTCGACGGCTACGGCATCGGCGAGCCGAACGACGGCAACGCCATTTACACGGCAAAAACGCCGGTCATGGACGGCCTCCTGCAGCGCTGGCCGCATACGAAGCTGTCCGCCTCCGGGCTGGATGTCGGCCTGCCGGACGGCCAGATGGGCAACAGCGAGGTCGGCCACACGAACATCGGCTCCGGCCGCGTCGTGTTTCAGGACCTGCCGCGCATCACGAAGGCCATTGAGGATGGGACGTTTTTTGAGAATCCGGTCTATGCAGCCGCTCTTGACAATGCGGCGAGCGGCAAGGCGCTGCACATCCTCGGTCTGCTGTCCGACGGCGGCGTGCACAGCCACATCCAGCACATTTTCGCCATGGTGAAGATGGCGCATGACCGCGGCATCGAGCGCGTCTATCTGCACTGTTTCCTTGACGGGCGCGACGTCGCGCCGACGAGCGGCGCGGGCTATGTCCGGCAGCTGCGCGACTACTGTGCCGAGCTCGGCACCGGCAAGATCGCGACGCTGCAGGGCCGCTTCTACGGCATGGACCGGGACAAGCGCTGGGACCGCATCGAGGCCAGCTACAACGCCATGGTCTGCGGCGAGGGTATACAGGATCCCGACCCCGTCCACGCGATGGAGACCAGCTACGCTGCCGGTGTGACGGATGAATTCGTCAAGCCCGTCGTCTGCGTTCCGGACGGGAAAATTCAGTCCGGTGACAGCGTGATTTTTATGAATTTCCGCCCCGACCGCGCCCGAGAAATGACCTACGCGCTCACGCAGCCGGACTTTGACGGCTTCGCGCGCAAGGCCGTTGCGGAAAACCTGCACTACGTCTGCACGACGCGCTACGACGAGAAGCTCACCGACCTTCCGGTCGCGTTTCCGCCCGAGGAGCTGCACGATACGCTCGGCGAGATCGTCAGCGCCCACGGCCTGCGCCAGCTGCGCATCGCGGAAACGGAGAAATATGCACACGTCACGTTCTTCTTCAACGGCGGTACGGAGACACAGTACCCCGGTGAGGACCGCGTGCTCATCCCGTCACCGCGTGAGTATCCGACCTATGACCTCATCCCCGAGATGAGCGCCGTCAAGGTCAAGGACGAGCTTGTTAAGCGCATCCGCACCGGTACATATGACATGATCGTCTGCAACTTTGCCAACTGCGACATGGTCGGCCACACGGGCGTGATGTCGGCCGCCATTCAGGCAGTCGAGTGCGTGGACCGCTGCCTCGGCGAGGTCGTCGCGGCGGCGCAGGAGATGGGCTACACGCTGCTCGTCACCGCCGACCACGGCAATGCCGACCGCATGGTCGAGCCGGACGGTTCGCCGAACACGGCGCACACGACGAATCTCGTGCCGCTGGTGCTTGTCGGCAGAGATCTGCCGCTGCGCCTGCGCGGCCGCCTTTCCGATATCGCACCCACCATGCTCGAGCTCATGCACATCGAGCCCAAACCCGCAATGACAGGCGAGAGCCTTATCGAAAAATCATAAAGGAGTATGAACATGAAGGACTATTTTGAAATTGTAGACGTCAGCGCCAGAGAAATTCTCGACTCCCGCGGCAACCCGACCGTGGAAGTGGAAGTCACGCTCGACGACGGCACCGTCGGCCGCGCGGCCGTTCCGTCCGGCGCTTCCACCGGCATCTACGAGGCCTGCGAGCTGCGCGACGGCGACAAGAGCCGTTACCTCGGCAAGGGTGTGCTCAAGGCTGTGGAGAACGTGAACGTCGAGATCGCAGAGGCGCTGCAGGGCATGAACGTCCTCGATCAGACCTCGATCGACAAGCTCCTCATCGAGCTCGACGGCACGCCGAACAAGACCCGCCTCGGCGCCAACGCCATCCTCGGCGTGTCCCTCGCGTGCGCGAAGGCCGGCGCGCTGGCGACCGGCCAGAGCCTGTATAACTACATCGGCGGCTGCAATGCCAAGACCCTCCCGGTGCCGATGATGAACGTGCTCAACGGCGGCGCGCACGCCACCGGCAGCAACGTCGATATTCAGGAATTCATGATTATGCCTGTCGGCGCCAAGAGCTTCTCCGAGGCGTTGCGCATGTGCTCGGAAGTGTTCCATGTGCTCAAGAAGGTCGTCCCGGCCTCCGGTGTGGGCGATGAGGGCGGCTATGCGCCGAACCTCGACAGCGACGAGGACGCGCTCAAGGCGCTCGTCAAGGCCATCGAGCTGGCCGGCTACAAACCGTATGACGATTTCATGATCGCCATCGACAGCGCCTGCTCCGAGTGGTTCAACGCCGAGGACGGCCGCTATCATCTGCCGAAGCGCGGCATCGTCATGACCCGTGAGCAGATGGTCGACATGTATGCCGACTTCGTGGAGAAATACCCGATCATCTCCCTCGAGGACGGCATGGCCGAGGATGACTGGGAAGGCTGGCAGATGCTCATGGACCGTCTCGGCAAGAAGATCCAGCTCGTCGGCGACGATCTGTTTGTCACAAATGTCCAGCGCATCAAGAAGGGCATCGAGCTCGGCGCTGCCAATGCCGTGCTCATCAAGCTCAACCAGATCGGCACCCTGACCGAGACGCTCGACGCCATCCAGATGGCGCACCGCGCCGGCTGGACGGCCGTTGTTTCGCACCGCTCCGGCGAGACGGAGGACACCACGATCGCAGATATCTCCGTCGCCGTCAATGCCGGCCAGATCAAGACCGGCGCGCCGAGCCGCACCGACCGCGTCGCGAAGTACAACCAGCTCCTGCGCATCGAGGACGAGCTGTTTGACGTGGCGCAGTATCCCGGCAAGGACGCATTCTTCAGCATCAAAAAGTAATTTTCCCCAACCGGTATAAAAGGTGTTTGCGTGGGTGACAATACCCATGCAAACACCTTTTTTCTTGGAGGGAAACACGATGGAACCGAACAAGGACAAGAATCCGGAAAAGAAATCCGTACGCTTCATCGAAGGCAAGGGCTTCTACATAGCCCTCGTCCTGTGCGCAGCGGTGATCGGCGTTTCCGCCTGGTCACTGCTGTCGGGTACGAAGACTATGGATGACGGACGCGATCAGAACGCGGTGCTGGAAGTGACGCCCGCGCCGACGATCCCCATACCGGCGACGCCGGCGCCCACGCCGGAGATGACGCCGGAGCCGGAAATTCCGGCCGAGGACGCAGCCGCAACGGCGGCGCAGGACAAGTACGTCTGGCCAGTGGACGGCGCCGTGCTGCGGCCGTATGCCATGACGGCGCTGGCCTATGACGAGACCATGTCGGACTGGCGCACGCACGACGGCATTGACATCGAGGCCAAATACGGCACGGTCGTCTCGGCCATGGCGGCCGGCACGGTCACGAAGGTGTATTATGACGATCTATACGGCACGACCGTCGTGACTGAGCGGGAGGACGGCCTGCGGTGCACGTACGCCAATCTCGAGTCGATCCCGACGGTGAATGTCGGCGATCAGGTTTCCGTTGGGGATACCATCGGCTCGGTCGGTGATTCCGCGGGCTGTGAGTCGGCACAGGAGAGCCACCTGCATCTGTCGGTTGCGGCCTCCGGCCAGAGCGTGTCGCCGCTGGACTATCTGCCGCAAAAAAATTAAAAATTCGCCGCAAAACTTATTGACAACAGGAGCATTGTTTGGTACAATGCTCCTTGCGTTTGGCAGTTGTCGAGACGCGAACAACATGGCGGCATAGCTCAGTTGGCCAGAGCATTCGGTTCATACCCGAAGTGTCCCCGGTTCGAATCCAGGTGCCGCTACCATGGGGATGCTGCACCCGCAGCATCCCATCTTAGGCCCGTTGGTCAAGTGGTTAAGACACCGCCCTTTCACGGCGGTAACATGGGTTCGAGTCCCGTACGGGTCACCATTTGGAGGCTTAGCTCAGCTGGTTAGAGCGCATGCTTCACACGCATGAGGTCGATGGTTCGAGCCCATTAGTCTCCACCAGCAAAATCCTGTGTTCTTTGAACACAGGATTTTCTTATTTCAGGAGGTGCTTATGAAGCTGATCGCTCTGGATCTGGATGGGACCCTGCTCAATTCGGACAAGGTTGTTTCGCAGCAAAATTTTGCCGCGCTTTCGCGCGCAGCAGAGCAGGGGCACGTGATCGTCCCCGCGACCGGACGCGCCCTCCGGGCGATTCCAGAGCAGGTGATGGCGTTCCCGTTTCTGCGCTACGCTATTACGATCAATGGTGCGAAAGTATCGGACACGCGCAGCGGGGCGGTGCTCCTGCGCGCGGAGATTGCGCTCGACACTTGCCTGCGCCTGCTCGATTTTGCCGCGCGCTATGATGCGATGTATGACTGTTACTGGAACGACACCGGTTGGGTGGACCGGCCGTTTCTGGAGCGGGTGCGCTATTATAATTCCGACGAGGAAGTGGTCGCGCTCCTGCGCCGGACCCGCGCCCCGGTGGATGATCTGAAGGCTTTCCTGCGTGCAAACGATGAACCTGTCCAGAAGGTGCAGCTCTGCTTTCGCGACATGGCCGAGCGCGAGACGGCTCGAACGGAGATCGCGGCGGCGTTCCCGGAGATCCTGGTCACGTCGTCCTTCCGCAACAATCTGGAGCTCAACGCGGCCGATGCGGACAAGGGCAGGGCGCTGCTGGCGCTCGCGCAGCACTTGGGCATCCCGGCTGCGGACACCATCGCCTTCGGCGACAGCTCCAACGACCTGCGCATGCTGCGCGCTGCCGGCACGAGTGTTGCCATGGGGAATGCCGCGCCCGAGGTGCGCGCTGTCTGCGACTGCGTGACCGAAACCAATGATCGCGACGGCGTGGCAGCGTTCCTCCATGCACACGTTCTGCACTGAAAAATGAGAGAAAAAGACCGTGTTCCGGAGAACACGGTCTTTTTTGTGTTGGGAATTACTTTTTGAGGTTGGCCTTGATGACCTCGCCCAGAATGGTCATGCCTTTTTCGATCTTCTCTTCGGGCATGCAGGAGTAGTTCAGGCGGATGCAGTTGTTGTGGCCGGCGTCCGGGAAGAAGCCGTCGCCCGGGACGTAGGCAACGTTGCGCGCCAGGCACTGCTTTGCCATCTCGTTGGTGTTGATGTACTCCGGCAGTTCGACCCAAGTGAACAGGCCACCGTTGGGGTGCGTGAACTTCGCCTCGGGCGGGAACTCGCGCTCCATGGTCGCCATCATGACGTCGCGGCGCTTGCGGTAGCACTCCTTGATGGCGGCAACGTGCTCGTCGAGGTCGAACATGTCGATGAACTTGGAGACAACGAGCTGTGCCTCGGTGGAAGCCTGCAGGGAAGCGGCCTGCGCGAGGAAGTTGTACTTCTGGAGGATCTCGCCGTCGGCGCAGACCCAGCCCAGACGGTAGCCGGGCGCCAGGATCTTGGAGAAGGTGCCGAGGAAGACAACGAGGCCCTTGGTGTCCATGCTCTTGAGCGCGGGCAGGTACTCGCCTTCAAAGCGGAGTTCGCCGTAGGGGTTATCCTCAACGACGGGGATCTCGTACTTATTGATGATGTCCATGAACTGCTTGCGGCGCTCGAGCGGCCAGGTGCGGCCGGACGGGTTCTGGAAGTCGGGGATGACGTAGATCATCTTGACGTTCTCGGTCGTGGCAAGCACTTTCTCGAGCTCTTCCATGATCATGCCGTCGCCGTCGGTGGGGATGGCGACAAAGTTCGGCTCGCAGGCCTTGAAAGCGTTCAGAGCGCCGAGGTAGGACGGGCTCTCGATGATGACGACATCGCCCTTATCGCAGAAAACACGTGCCGAGTAATCCAGACCCTGCTGAGAACCGGAGGTCACGAGGATGTTGTCAGCGCTGGTCTTGATATTGAGCTTCGCTTCCATGCGATCAGCGATCTGCTGACGGAAGTGCTCGAAGCCGTTGGTGCTGGAGTACTGGAGCGCGACCTTGCCCTGCTCCTCGAGGACAGCGTCGGTCGCAGCCTTGATCTTGTCAACGGGGAAGAGCTCCGGAGCGGGCATGCCGCCGGCGAACGAAAGCACTTCCGGTTTGTTGGCCAGAGCAAGGAGCTCGCGGATCGCAGAACCCTTCAGCTGACTCATTCTGCTGGAAAACTGTACCATTTCTTAATTTCCTCCTTATTTTGCAGGTAATGATGAACAAAATCATCGATTACATCTCAACTTATTTAAGCACATTTTCATAGGAAAGTAAACCGTTTCCACGAATTCCGACGAAAATTTTCGTTTTCATAATTTTTGATGTCACTTTTATTTCTTGACATAGAACAAAAAATTCGATATGATGATGTGGCAAAGGAGTGTTCAGCATGATCGGAACCACGCTCAAAAAATTGCTGGATGAACGCGAGATCAAGGTCAACGAGTTCGCGCGGCAGATCCAGGTGCCCGCGCAGACGCTTTACAGCATCATCCGGCGCGACAATATGAAGATCGATTTTGAACTGCTGCTGCGCATTTGTGATGCGCTGCATGTTCCGTTGGAGACATTCTGCGGCACCGGCAGCACCGACCAGCCGGCGCCGGAGGAGTGGGAGACGCTCTGGAAGCTGCGCCGTCTGGACGACCACGGCCGCTTTGTGACCCTGCAGCTGCTGGACGCCGAATGTGCGCGTCTGCAGGCTGCCGAGCAGCAGCCGGAGCAGAATAAGATCATTCCGCTGTATATGACGCCGGCCGCCGCCGGCTACGCCTCGCCCGCCTTTGGGGACGACTATGAGGATTATGCTGTCGCGGCAGATTCGGAGGCAGATTTCGCGGTCCGCATCGCGGGCGACAGCATGGAGCCGTATATTCATGATGATTCCATCGTGCTCGTCAAGCGTGGTGCTACGATCTGCGACGGGGACATCGGCCTGTTCTTCGTGGACGGCGATATGAAGTGCAAGCAGTATTGTCAGGACTACCTTGGCAATGTGTATCTGTTTTCTCTCAACCGCGCGCGCAAGGACGCGGATGTGACCATCAGCGCCTCGTCCGGCATCACCATTTGCTGCTTTGGGAAGGTGCTGCTCAAGGGCAAGATCCCGCTGCCGCAGGACTGAAGAAGAAACGGCCATCCGCCGATCGGCGGATGGCCGTTTTGCATTTTGCATATCGTTTATGTATCAGCGGTACATGAACGAGTAGTCCACATTCAGGTCGCTGCCGGTCCAGGAGCCGTCGAGCTTGCTGAGCGCACGTGCGTAGCCCTCTTCGTCCTCTTTGTATGGGCGCGGGCGGTAGTCGTTCTTGCTGCCCGTGCTCGACAGGCGGCAGGGGATGAGGTCGTAACCGTCGACGGTCCAGCTGTCGCCGTCTTTTTTCACGGTCACCTGCGCGATCGCCGTGTCCACGTCACGCGGGGCGGTGTTGCCGCCGAAGCTGAAGTTGCCGAGGCTGTAGAAAATATAGCCGCCGTTGTAGGCTTCCATTTTCTGCAGAACGTGCGGGTGCGTGCCGAAAACGATGTGCGCGCCCGCGTCAATGGCCGCGTGAGCGAAGGATTCCTGATTGGCAGTCACCTGGTAGCTGCCCTCCGTGCCCCAGTGCGGCGCGAAGATCAGGATATCCGCCCCGGCATCCTTGAGCTTCTCAATACCGGCGGTGATGTTGCTCTTGCTCAGGCCGGTCCACCCCGGACAGTAGATGCCGATCTTCAGCCCATGCTCGGTCGTGACCACCTTGGATTCCCCGGCGGCCGCCCACGGAACACCGGCGGCGTCCAGCGCAGCCTCCGTATCCGTGACGCCCTTGGCGCCAAAGTCGTCCGTGTGGTTGTTGCCGAGCGTGACACACTCCACACTGCCCTGCACGAGAATGTCCGCATAGGACGACGGGCCGCGGAAGTAGAACAGGGAAGAGGACTTGAGCTTTTCATCCGAAAAAGTGCACTCAAGGTTCGCAAGCGTAAATTCATCCTGATTCAGATACTCCACTACGCCGGAAAACGGCCAGGGCGTCCCGTTTTTATCGATATAGCTGTCAAAGTCGCGCCCGGTCTGGATCGAGGCGAGTGTGCAGTCGCCGACCATGGAGATGACAAACGTGTCCGGTTCCTTCGGCTTATCGGCGTTTTGCACTGGGCGCGGCGTGCCGGCTGCGCTGGCGCGGTCGGGCATTGTGATGGGGTCCTTCGCCAGAACATTGCAGGTCATGACCGTGACCCAGGCGCCGAGGCCAATGGCGAGCACGAGCACGACGATCAAAAAAATACCGGATTTGGAGAGCTTCATGGCGTCACCTTTTCAAAATAAACTAATAGCAATATTATAAACGACCGGTCGGAAAATGTAAATATCGCATTTCGCTCTTGTCCGCACGCCGCATTCGGGGTACAATAGGGCGATACCATTTGGAGTGTAGATGCTATGGAACGAAATGATCCGAAAATTCTCATCACGGACAAGGCGGCGCGCAGTCTGCGCAGCGGTCATCCGTGGGTTTATGCAGACGAAGTGCTGCAGGCGGACGCCGCCTGCGTCAATGGGCAGATCGTGGATGTGTGCACGCGCGGCGGCCACTGGCTTGGTGCCGGGTTTTATAACAGCGCGTCCAAGATCCGCGTGCGCGTGCTCTCACGCAACGCGAATGACCGTTTCGATGAGGCGTTCTGGGCGCGGCGCATCCAGTACGCGGTCGATTACCGCCGCACGGTCATGGGGCCGGATTTCGATAACTGCCGCCTGATTTTCGGCGAGGCGGACGGCTTCCCGGGTCTGACGGTCGATCGTTTCGGCCCAATCCTGGTCGCGCAGGTGCTCTCGCTGGGCATGGAGCTGCGCAAGGTGCAGCTGTTCACGCTCCTGCTGCAGACGCTGCGCGCAGGCGGGGAACAAATCGACGCGATCTA
>OLXH01000931.1_pt1 | contig 12265 bp, 14 predicted proteins | sample 1673391 | NCBI WGS metagenome assembly OLXH01 (sample SAMEA103958110, study PRJEB25191) | human gut metagenome | reverse complement strand
AGGCTGAACGCCGTCATCACGAAGGTCTTGGCCGGCATGAAGCCGCCGGACGACCTGACCGTGACGGAATGGGCGGAGAAAAACCGCCGCCTGTCCACCGAGGCCAGCGCCGAGCCCGGCCCCTGGCGCACCGACCGCACCCCTTACCTCCGGGAGCCGATGGACGCTTTTACCGACCCCCGGGTGCACCGCATCGTCATGGTGGCGGCGTCCCAGGTGGGAAAGTCGGAGTTCCTCAACAACACCATCGGCTATATCATCGACGAAGACCCCGGCTCCATCCTGTTCGTCCATCCCACGACCATTGACGCCAAGGAGTACTCCAAGCTCCGCATCGCTCCGATGATCCGGGACTGCCCCACCCTCAAAAAGAAGGTGGCGGACCCCAAGAGCCGCGACAGCGGAAACACCATCCTGCAAAAGACATACCCCGGCGGCATCCTGACGATGTGCGGCTCCACCGAGGCCCACGCCCTGGCGTCCAAGCCCATCCGCTACATCATGGGGGATGAGCGCGACCGCTGGGCAACCTCCGCCGGCAACGAGGGCGACCCCTGGGAGCTGGCCCAGGCCCGACAGACCACGTTCTACAACGCCAAGGCGCTGGAGGTCAGTACCCCCACCGTCAAGAACGCCAGCGCAATCGAGGCGTCCTACGCTGAGGGCACGATGGAGCGGTGGAAAAGCAAATGCCCCCACTGCGGCGAGTACCACGAGATCAACTTCGAGGACATCCGCTATGAGCACGAGGAGAGCGTGGTGGGCGGCCGCAAGACCTTCAAGGTGCTGCATGTCTGGTACGTCTGCCCCGGCTGCGGAAGCATCTCCGACGAGACGACCATGAAGCACCAGCCCGCGCGCTGGGAGGCGGACAACCCCGACGCATACGCCCAGGGCGTCCGCTCTTTCTGGCTGAACGCCTTTGTCAGCCAGTGGGCTTCCTGGGGCTCCATCGTGCTCAAGTATCTCAAGGCAATCGGCAACACCAGGAAGCTCCAGGTGGTCTACAACACCTGCTTTGGCCTGCTGTGGGAAGACCGCGGCGACCTGGAGGACGAGGACAGCCTCATGGCCCGCCGGGAGGATTACGGCACCCGGCCGGACGGCTCCCCCGTGGAGCTGCCGGAGGGGGTGCTGGTGCTCACCGCCGGCGTGGACACCCAGGACGACCGCATGGAGTACGAGGTCGTCGGGCACGGCCACTTCGGGGAAACCTGGGGCATTGAAAAGGGCATCGTCATGGGCAGGCCGGATGACCAGGACACCTGGGCCAAGCTGGACGAGATGGTGTTCAACCGAGTATTCCGCTTCGAGGACGGCCTGGGGCTCCGAAGCTCTATGACCTTCGTGGACGAGGGCGGCCACTTCACCCAGGACGTCCGCCTCCAATGCCGGGCGCGCATTTCCCGCAAGGTGTTCTGCATCAAGGGTATGCCCGGGGCAGATAAGCCCTACACCTCTCCGCCGAAGAAGATGAAGATCGTGGTCAATCAGGTCGCCATCGGCACCTGCTGGCAGTACCAGCTCGGCGTCGACTCCGGCAAGCAGATCATCATGGACAACCTCAAGGTGCAGAAGCCGGGCTCAAAGTACTGCCACTTCCCGAGGCGGGACGACTACGGCCCCGGCTACTTTACCGGCCTGCTCTCCGAGCACCTGGTATATGATCCGGCCAAGAAGCAGCCCTGGGTGTGGGAGAAGATACCCGGCCACGAGCGCAACGAGGCCCTGGACTGCCGCAACTACGCTCTGGCGGCCTTCAAATGCACGCCAGCCAACCTTGACGAGATAGACAGGCGGCTAAAGACGGCCCGGGGGAAAGCTCCCTCTACGGGCGTTGCAACAGCCCCGCCGCCCCCCAAAAAGCAGACCAAGCGCGGCTCCGCGCTGAAGAAATACTATGACGAATGGTAGGTGATGCCCGATGGCAGATATGACCGACGTGAAAATCCGGCTGAACTTCTGGCGCTCCGCCTATGAGAAGCTGACTGCGGCTTACACCGCCCTGGTGGACGGCCGCGTCAAGAGCTATACCATCGACGACCGGCAGCTCACCCGCTTCGACCTCGGCACCCTCAAGGACGAGATCGAGGAGGCCGAGCAGAAGATCGACGAGCTGACCGCCCTGCTGAACGGCAGGCGGCCCCGCAAGGCCTTCGGCGTCATCCCCCGCGACTGGTGACCTTTTTCGTGAGGTCACGAAAATGATATGGGTACAAGCCCGAGAGGGCTTTACCACGGGCAGCCCGGCGGAGTTTGTCAGCTCCTTTCGCCGCCGGGCGGCCCGTTTTTTATGCAACACATAGGAGGTGGGCGACATATACCGCGACAAGAAAACCGGGCTGTTCCTGCCCGACACAGCGCGCCCCCAGGCCAAGGGATACAGCGAGGCCGGCGCCAGCATGACCCGGCGGGCGCTCAAAGGCTTTACACCGCGCAGCGGCTCCCCCAGGGAGGACATCGACTGGAACAACTTTACCCTCCGCCAGAGGGGGCGGATGCTGTATATGTCCTCCCCGGTGGCGACGTCAGCCATCAACACCAACCGGACGAAGGTGGTCGGCGTCGGCCTGACCCTCAAGAGCTCCGTAGATCGGGAGGTGCTGGGCATCTCCCCGGAAGCGGCCAAGGAGTGGCAGCGGCGCACCGAGGCGGAGTTTTCCCTGTGGGCCAAGAACAAGGCCAACTGCGACGCCACCGGCATGAACAATTTTTACGGGATGCAGCAGCTGGCGCTGGTGGCGTGGCTCCAGAGCGGAGACGTTTTCCCCGTGTTCAAGCGGAGAAACCCCACGCCGGTAAATCCCTACTCCCTGCGCATCCATCTTGTGGAGGCCGACCGGGTGCGCACCCCCGCCGAGTACGGAGGCGGAACGGCCGTGGCCCACATCACAGACGGGAAGAACCCGGAGAACGGAAACCGCATCTTTGACGGGGTGGAGGTGGACAACGACGGCATGGTCGTCGCCTACTACGTCCACAACACCTACCCCTGGCAGACCACGACAGAGCCGACCAAGTGGACGAGGGTGGAGGCCTACGGCCCCAGGACGGGCCTGCCGAACATCCTCCACATCATGGGGAGCGAGCGGCCGGACCAGTACCGGGGCGTGACCTATCTGGCCCCGGTGATCGAGCAGCTGCTGCAGCTGCGCCGGTACACGGAGAGCACGCTTATGGCCGCCCTCGTCCAGTCTTTCTTTACGGCGTGGATCATCACCAAGACCAGCCAGGCCGAGATCCCCATCAACGAGGTCGGCGCCGGCGACATCGCCGGTGTCCCCGCGGCAAACCCCATCGAGAACAACCTGTCCGGGAGCGACAGCGAGTATGAGATGGGCCCCGGTACGGTTTCCCACCTGGCGGAGAACGAGGACATCAAATTTGGAAACCCCAGCATCCCCACCACGGGCTTTGATGCCTTCGTCAAGACTTTCTGCCAGCAGACCGGCGCGGCCCTGGGCGAGCCCTACGAGGTGCTGATGAAGACCTTTAACTCCAGCTACTCGGCATCCCGCGCCGCTCTCCTGGAGGCCTGGGAAGAGTTCAAGATGCGCCGGAGCTGGTTTGTGGCCGACTTCTGTCAGCCGGCCTATGAGGTATGGCTTTCGGAGGCGGTGGCCCGCGGCCGCATCAAGGCCCCGGGCTTTTTTGAAGATCCCCTGGTGCGGGCCGCGTGGTGCGGTGCGCGCTGGATCGGCCCCGTCCAGGGGCAGCTCGACCCGCTGAAGGAGGCCAACGCCGCCGTTGTCCTGGTCGACCACGGTTTCAAGACCCACGAGCAGGTCACGCGCGAGCTGGGCGGCGGCGACTGGGAGGCCAACGTGGAGCAGCTGAAAGCAGAAAACGCGAAGCTCGCGGAAGCGGGCGGCGCACGGATCACCAACCTGTCGAGCTCCGGCGCCGATGACGGCGAGGGCGGCGACGGCGAGGGCGAAGGGAAGGGAGAAAACGCATGAGCAAAACAGTACCGACCGCGCGGCCTGTCGTGAACATCAAGCGGACCGCCTATGCGATGGCTACCGCCGATGGCCAGAGCGCAGAGATCACCATGTACGGCGACATCTATGAGCAGCATCCCACGGACTGGTGGGGCGACCCCGTAGAGGGACAGTTTATCACCCTCTCTGAGTTCCTGGATGACCTGGGGCAGATTGCCGCTTGCAAGGACATCACCATCCGCATGAACAGCTACGGCGGCGATGCTGGCGTGTCCAACACCATCCACAATCGGCTCCGGGAGCTGGCGCGGGGCGGAGCGAAGCTCACCTGCGTCGTGGACGGTGTGGCTATGTCCGGCGGCTCCCTTATCATGTGCGCCTGCGACACGGTGAAGGTCAACCCCTCCAGCCTGATTATGATTCACAAGTGCTGGGGCTTCTTCTGGGGCGGCTACAACGCCGACGAACTGCGTGAGGCAGCTGGACAGTATGACGCCTGGGACAAGGCCCAAGTCGCCATCTACAAGCGAAAGACCGGCCTGACCGAAACCGTCCTGTCCCACATGATGTCCGACACGACCTACATGACGGGGCGCGAGGCGGTGGAAAAGGGCTTTGCCGACGAGCTGATCGAGGACGCAGAGCCCCTGGACGTCGCCGCCAGTGCAGACGGCCGGCGCCTGTTCGTCCGAGGCCGCACCATCCACCTCACAGCTGGAATGTTCGCCCCGGACAATATCCCTACGGTCGATCCCGAGGCCTCGGCCCCGGCTGAGACACATACAAATCCGCCGGCAAAGACCGGCAGAAAAGGAGGAAGTACACCTATGGCAAGTACTGTTGAGGAGCTCCGGGCGGAGTACCCGGAGCTGACCGCGCAGCTGGAGGCCGAGGCAAGAGCTGCCGCCACCCCCGCCCCCAGCGCAGCGGCCGAGGGTGACGGCGGGGCTGACCCTGCCCAGGCCGAGCGCCAGAGAATCCAGGACATCGACGCCCTGGCATCTCTCTATGACGCCGAGAGCATCCGGGAGGCCAAGTACGGGGATCACCCCTGCACCGCCCAGGAACTGGCCTACCGCATGGCTCAGAAAGCCGCCCAGACCGGCAAGAGCTACATGGCGGCCCTGGAGGCTGACACCGGCGCGTCCGGCGCGCAGCAGGTCGGAGCCGCCAACAATGAGGGCGCGCCCGCTGGTGAGCTCACCCCGGAGCAGCGCATGGCGAAGGGCCGCGCCGATGCGAAGGCCCTGAACAAGAAGGAGGATAAGTAACATGGCGAAGCATCTCAACGACAAGGTCGGCTCTATGGAGTACGACAAGCTGATCGCCGGTATCACCCCGCCCGTGAAGGTGGCCTCCGGCATCATTACCAAGCTGTCCGCCGCCGCCACCTATCCGCGGGGCACCGTCCTGTGCCGCAGCTCCGGCACCGGCGGCGACGGCAAGCTGAAAATCCTCGGCACCACCGCCAGCTCCAACGAAACCCTTACCCCCGACTGCATTCTCTGCGACGATGAGGACATCGGCACCGACGCTGATGCCAACGTCGCCGTCTATGTGATGGGCTGCTTCAACGAAGACGCCCTGACTGTGGGCGAGGAGTACACCATCACCCAGGCCGACAAGGACGCCCTGCGTGAGCGCGGCATCTATCTGGCCCAGGTCCTGGACTAAAAGGAGGACAAGAATATGCCTTTCGACATTTTTGACACCTACTACATGGCGGGCATGGTCCAGGAGATCGTCCCCGTCCAGAGCTTCTTCCGCGACCGCTATTTCCCCACCAATGCGGCGACCGACATCTTCAACGCCAACAAGGTGCTGGTCGAGTACCGCGACCGCGACCGGGCTATGGCCCCCTTCGTTGTACGCCGTGCCGGCGACATCCCCGTGGCCCGCGGCGGCTACGAGATTCACGAGTTCGAGCCGCCTTTCACCGCCCCGTCCCGTCTGCTGACCCTGGATGACCTGCAGAAGCGCGGCTTCGGGGAGGCCCTGTATGCTGGCAGCACCCCTGCCGAGCGCGCCCGGGCGCTCCAGATGCAGGACCTCACCGACCTGGATCGTCGCATTCAGCGCCGCGAGGAGTGGATGGCCGTCCAGACCATGATCAACAACGGCTGCACCATCGTCGCCTACATCGACAACGACACCGTGGGCGAAACCTACGACATCTTCTACTTCGACACCACCGGCTCCAACCCCGCCAAGTACACCGTAGCGAACAAGTGGGACGCGTCCGGCGGCGACTGGAGGGGGGACGTCGCCGCGATGGTGAACGACCTGCTGGACCGCGGACTCCCCGCCACTGACCTGGTCGTGGGCACCGAAGTGGCCGCTTTCATCCAGAGCGACGAGAACACGCTGAAGCTGCTGGACAACCGGCGCGCCGAGTATGGCCGCCTGGCGCCCCAGGTGCGTTACCCCGGCGTGGTGTGGATCGGCAACCTGAACTTCGACGGCACCGACCTGGACATCTTCTCCGTGCGCGAGACTGTGCTGGACAAGGACGGCACCATCCGCCTGTTCCCCGCGACCTCCGCGATGGTCACCGCCCCCGACTGCGGCCACATGATGTACGGCCGTGTCGACCAGATCGAGGACGACAACGAGTACCACAGCTTCGCCATGCAGCGCGTGCCCAAGTTCGTCGTCGACAAGGACAAGGACACCCGCAAGCTGCGCCTGGCCTCCCGCCCCCTGGCCGCGCCCCGGAGCAAGGCCCCCTGGATGTACGCGGCCAACGTGGTCGGCACCTGATAGGGCCGGGAAAGGAGCAGCACCATGAAGCGTGTAAAAATCACCAACGGTCTGTACGGCTACCGGCCCGAGGGGGCGAAGCACCCCCGGCCGGTGTCCGCCGGCGGCCTCTGCGTCGTGACTGACACCGAGGCCGCCCGCCTGGCCTCCCTCGGCGTGGGCGTCGTCCTCGAGGACATCCCCGAGGAAGATACCACAGGAGCCGTTGCAACGCCCGTAGAGGGCGAGGACGACGAGGGGGCGGGCGTGGACACTCCCGACCAGGACGAGCCCGCAGAGGGCGAGGAAACCGCCCACCTTGACCCCGAGCAGCTCAAGGAGCTCACCAATGCCAAGCTCAAGGAGCTGGCCGAGGAAATGGGCATCGACACCGCCAAGCTCAAGACCAAGGCGCAGCTGATCGCGGCCATCACCGACGTGCCCCTGGAGGACGCGATCTCCGGCGAGGAGGACGACGAGGGGGCTCCGGCCGGCCTCGGCGCGGAGGGACCGGTGGAATGAGCGGCTTCAAGGACATGGTGGCCGATGACGTCCACGCCGTTTTCCTCAACCTGGACGAGTTCGCCGAAAAGCGCACCATCCGCTATGACGGCGAGGAGTACCAGGACATTCCCATCGTCTTGTCCGGCCTGAAGGAGCAGGAGCGACGCCAGCTCCAGTCCGACCATGTCCAGGGGCTCTACCTCGTGTCATCCGTGCTCCACTGCGCACTGTCCGACCTGGGCGGCAATCAGCCCGAGAAGGGTATGCGCATCCAGATCAACAACCGGGAGGGCGGCGGCGGATTCTTCCGGGAATTCTACGTCGCCTCCTCGGTCTGTGAGATGGGGATGCTGCGGGTGGAACTGGAGGCGATCGACGAATGAGCTACGCCATCACCATTGATGAAATCGACGATAGCCTTGACCGAGTATCGAAGCTCCTGGCCGGCGTCCCCGACGGCGTTTACCGCGCCGTCGGAAGCGCTTTGAAGCGGTCGGCGCGGCATGGCCTTACCGTCGGCATGAAGATCGTTTCCGAGGAGTACGCCATCTCCCAGGGGGAGCTGAAGTCCCGGACGAAGACCATCAACACCATCGTCAAGGACTCCGCCAGCTCCTATCAGGTCACCTTCGGCTATCGGGGGAACGTCATCCCCCTTATCAAGTTCGATACCAAGTTTGGAGCGGACGGCAAGGTGCATACCCGGGTCCTGCGCTCCAGCGCACAGCAGACCCTTGAAAACGCCTTTGTCACCCATGTGGGCGGGCATACCGGCGTGTTCGAGCGCGAGGGCCCCGAGCGGTTCCCCATCCGGGAGCTGTTCGGGCCCTCTGCTGTCCAGGCGTTCTATGCTCACGAGGAGACGACCGACAAGATGGACGAGGAAATTCTGAAAACCTACGAGAGCCGCATTGAGCACGAGATCATGCGGGTGCTCAACGGATGGGGAGGGTAGCCTATGGACCGAGTCATGCTCCTGGAGGAGCTGAAAGCCGTCACCGAGGACGCTGTCAAAGACCTTATCATGCCGGTGAAAATCCAAAGTGAGAACGAGGAGCAGCAGTACCGGGCGGCGGAGGTCTACCTAATGCGCCTGCCGGACGGCAGCGCCGCGAAGAAAAAGGCCCCCTACATCATCCACCAGGCCATCACCAGCAAAGACACCCAGCCGTCCGGGGAGCTGGAGGCCGGCGTCGCCGTGGTGCGCTCCATCTTTGCCGTCTACAACGACGACGAGCAGGAGGGCGGCCTTATGCTGCTCAACCTCATGGAGCGCCTGCGGATTCGCCTGTTGCGCGAGGTCGTCATCGGCCGGCGCTTCCAGCTCGACCTTGAGGCCGGCCTGGAAACTTTCATCTACCCCGACGACACCGCCCCATATTATGCCGGAGAAATGACCACCACCTGGCGCGTCCCCGGCGTGGAAAGAGAGGTACGCCAATGGCTGTGAAGAAAACCGACCCCGAAGATATGGCCCCCGCCCCCGCCGAGCAGGCTGAGGCCCGGGAGCCCAAAGAGAAAAGGATCACCACCAAGAAATCCGACGGCAAGGCCGCCGGATTTTGTGTTTACCTCGGGCCGAGCATCCGGGGGGTGATCCAGTCCGGCACGGTCTACCGCGGCGGCAAGGCCGCCGTGCTGAAGGAGCTCGCGCCGGCCCTGGAGCGCCACCCCCTGATCGCGTCCCTGGTCGTCACCAGTGACACGCTCCCCGCGGACCGCATCAAAGTAAAGACCGCCGGAAACCTGCTGAACGTGAATTACAAGAAGCTGGCTTCCGGCAGAAAGTAAGGAGGACTACCTATGGCAAATCATGGCGTATATGTCTCCGAGCAGGCCACCAGCGTCAGCACCCCCGTTGTCGCCGACAGCGGCGTGCCCTTCGTCGTCGGTGCGGCCCCCGTGCAGAGCGCGGCGACTCCCGCTGCGGCTGGCGTCCCCGTCCTCTGCACCAGCTGGGCCGAGGCGGTGGAGAAGCTGGGCTACTCGGATGACTGGGGGAGCTATCCCCTCTGCGAGTTCATGTACTCCCACTTCCAACTGTTCGGCTGCCAGCCCGTCATCATGTGCAATGTCCTTGACGTCGCGGACATGAAGGAGGCTGTGGCCGCTGCTGACGTGGCCGTGTCCGACCACAAGGCCAAGCTCCCCATCGCGGCCATTGACGACGAGAACCTGGTCGTCAAGCCCGCTGGCGGCGCCGGCGAGGCCTATGTCAAGGACACCGATTACAGCACCTACTACGACGGGGAGTTCCTGGTCATCGAAGTTCTGTCCGACGGCAAGGCCTACTCCGTCGAGCAGGTGAACGTGGCCTACAACAAGGTCAAGCCCGATTCCGTGGACGATACCGCCGTTGCAACCGGCATGGAGAGCATCGAACAGTGTCTTACTACCCTGGGCATCGTGCCCGACTTGATCTGCGCCCCGGGCCACTCCCAGTCCTCGGTCGTGGCCGCTGTCATGGCGACCAAGGCCGGCGGCATCAATGGGATGTTCCAGGCCAAGGCGCTGATCGACATTGACTCCAGTTCCGCCGGGGCTACCAGCTACACCACCGCCATCACCGAAAAGAGCGGCAACAACTTCGTCGACGTGGACGAGGTGACTTGCTGGCCCATGCTGAAGCTCGGTGACTACAAGTTCCACATGAGCACGCAGCTGGCCGGTCTGATCGCCCAGGTCGACACCGGCAACGGCGGCTGCCCCTACGAGTCTCCCAGCAACAAGAACTTCCAGTGTGACGCGATGGTGCTGGAGGACGGCACCGAGGTCAACCTTACTCTGGCCCAGGCCAATATCCTCAACGACAACGGCATCGTGACCGCGCTGAACTTCATGGGCGGCTGGTGCGCTTGGGGCAACTATACCGCCTGCTATCCCTCTAACACCGACGTGAAGGACTACTTCATCCCTGTTTCCCGGATGTTCGGCTGGGTCGGCAACACCCTGATTCAGACCTTCTGGAGCAAGCTGGACAAGCCCATGAACCGGCGTCTGATCGACACCATCATGGACACCGCCAACATCTGGCTCAACGGCCTGGTCGGCTCCGGCTACCTCCTGGGTGCCCGGGCGGAGATGGTGGACAGCGAAAATCCGCTGACCGACCTCATGGCCGGCATCATCAAGATCCACATCTACATGACCCCGCCCTCTCCCGCGCAGGAGATCGACTTCATCTTGGAGTACGATACCAGCTACGTCACCAGCGCGTTGCAGGCCTAAAAGGAGGACTGAACTATGCCTAACTTTGACGAATCCGTAATCAATTTTGCGGTGTATGAGGACGGTGTGGAGTACGTGGGCATGGCCGGCGTGACCCTGCCCAACCTGTCCGCCATCGTGCAGACCCTCTCCGGCGCCGGCATCGCCGGCAATGTGGAGGTGCCCGTCCTGGGCCATTACGACGTGATGTCCCTTGGCCTCAATTTCCGCACCACCATCTGCTGCATTTTTTATCAGCAGTTTCCCACCATGCCGTTCGCAGTAGATACGGCTGATATACATACCCATTCCAAAATGCTTTAAGTCATCCTGTGGATTCTCATGATAAAACGCCTGTGTCACCCTGTCGATATTTTCCTGAAATCCAATTCCGTCATCCCTGATACTCATTTTCAGATATTGGGGTGTCACTGTCAGCTTCAGCCTAACTTCCTGATTGGCATAGCGGAATGCGTTAGCCAACAGATTATCCGCTACTTCCATGATGATTTCCTCATCCGCAGTCAGTATTTCAGATTCTCTCACTGTCGTCACTGTAAAATTCTTTTCTGATTTTTCCACCACGACTTCTGCCAGAGCTTCTATCTGGTTTATCAACTGCCGGATATCTACCACGGAACAGTTTAATTCCCGTTCTTCCAATTTCGTCATCTTCCTCATACTATCAATAAAATGGTTCATCCGTTCAATCTGAAGCATACCGCCCCTTAACATCTCCATCATTTTCTCTTGATCAAGCATATCTTCCGGAACAAATTCCAAAAGCATTTCCTGATATCCCCGCATGATTGCAAGCGGCGAGCGGATATCATGGGCAATCGCTGCACGCAGTACCCGCTCATCTTCGATCATCTGCCAAAGTCTACGGTTATTTTCTTCCAACTGCCCACGCATCCTTTCAAATTCCCTGCACAGCATCCCCATCTCGTCCTCGTTCTCATAAGCCATATGAAAATCCAGATCTTCCTCCGCAATCATCTGTGATGCCATCTTCAGTTCCTGAATCGGTCTCTTTAATTTATTTTTGTAAAACAGGCTGACCGCAATTCCACATCCGGCAAAAGAAAAAAGCAATACTCCGTACGTCTGAAGGAAATCACAGGTTTCTGAAATATGCCAGTCCATTCTGCTCATTTTACTCTGATTCGGTCTCGGTACCACTACCTCAAAATTTTCATTGCGGTCATTCATTGCCTGATAATACTCGTCCTGATCCACGTACTTCCACCAGACCTCCTCCTGTATCTGCCCGGCAATCTCAATAATTGACACAGAAAGAAAAAAAGTGACAATCAAGCTGAGTATCGTATATAAAACCATTGTCTTTTTCAAGGATAAATTTCTTATCTTTTCCATCGATACCCCATCCCCCATACTGTCTCAATGTATTCTGTCTGCGTATATTCCGCCAGTTTCTTTCTCACTCTCCGGATCAGTTCCGTAACAACACGGCTGTCACCTTCCGCATCATAACCACACACCTTTTCGTATATCCGCTCCCTGTCAAAAACCTGTCCTGGATTCATGGACAAAAACTCAATGATTGCATATTCCAGCTTCGTAAGCTCCAAATCATTTTCACCGATCTGAACCCTCTTTGCTCCATAATCAATACTGAGGTCTCCGTGGAATCTGTATTCAGACTTCCCTTTATGACGCTCCTCACGCTTCAAATGTGCAATAATACGAGCATCCAGTTCTTTCAGACTAAACGGCTTCAGTATATAGTCATCCCCACCGGATAAAAGCCCGTTTACCCTGTCCTGCTCCTCCACTTTTGCCGTCAGGAAGATAATGGGACAAGTTACTTTGCCCCGGATACGTCTGCATACTTCTAATCCGTCTATTTTAGG
>OLXH01000924.1_pt1 | contig 12317 bp, 12 predicted proteins | sample 1673391 | NCBI WGS metagenome assembly OLXH01 (sample SAMEA103958110, study PRJEB25191) | human gut metagenome | reverse complement strand
GCCAGCGCCTCGTTCTTGGCCATGTTCACCTCGTCCAGCACGCCGAAGCCGCCCAGCCGCGCGCAGGCGCACACCGGTCCCTCCCGGAACACCACCTGCCCGTCCTTCAGCGTGTCCGCGCCGATCAGAGCCGCCGCGTCCACGTTCACATACATGGACACGTCCCACACCGGCCGTCCGAACAGCGCCGCCAGGTCCTCCGCCAGCACGTTCTTGCCGGTGGCCTTCGGTCCCGCCAGCAGCAGGTGCTCGCCGCACAGCAGTGCCGCCGCCGCGCTCTCCCATACCTCCCTGCCGTAGTAGAGATACTTCGGCACGGGCACGCGCTCCTGCGCCTCCGGCGTCAGGGGATGAGCCTCCCGGAAGCGGCGTACCTCGTCCAGCAGGCCGCTGTCCACGCCCTCGTCCCGCAATTCCTTCCAAATATCCATAGACTCGCCTCATTTCATCTCCGGATGATGCCAAATTATACTCCCGCCGCCCGCTAAGTGTCCGTTAAGGATGTGCGGTCCGTCCCCTTTGTCATATCCGCCCGCGTTCCGCCATATAGATAGAGCACAACGGCATGGGAGTGTTGCGTTATGCGAGACGATCTGGAGCAGCGGGCCAAAGAGCTGGCCCTGTACATGATAGAGAACCGGACCACCGTCCGCGCCGCCGCCAAGAAGTTCGGCGTCAGCAAATCCACCGTACACAAGGACCTGTCCGAGCGTCTGGCCCTGTGCGACCGGGCGCTGTACACACAGGTAAAGGCCATACTGGACGAAAACCGTTCCCAGCGGCACATTCGCGGCGGAATGGCCACGCGGCGCAAGTATAAGGGGATATGAAAAAAGGGACGGCGCCGCCGTCCCTTTTCCCGTATAAACCAAAACGGACACCCTTGCGGATGTCCGTTGCGTTTGGTCATTAGCCAATGTTGTTCAGCTTCAGCGTCAGCGCGCTCTTCTTGTGGGCCGCGTTGTTCTTGTGCAGCAGACCCTTTGCAGCAGCCTTGTCGATCGCCTTGACCGCCACCTTGTAAGTGCCCTCGGCCTCGGTGCGATTGCCTTCAACGGCAGCAGCCTCGAACTTCTTGATAGCAGTCTTCAGTGCGGACTTATTGGCTTTGTTGCGAGCATTTCTCGTCTCTGCCACCAGAACACGCTTCTTAGCAGACTTGATATTCGGCAAACCAAACACCTCCCCGACTTGAATTTTTTGTGCAGCGAAAATATACACTTCCACGCAGGATGATATTTTAGCATCTTTGCCTGAAAAATGCAAGACTTTTTTGCAATTTCCGCGGCAGTTTTTGTATAAAAGCGATTTCACCGGCCATGCTACCCAAAAGCCACAATATTTTGTGTTCAGAAGGGAGCGTTGACCACTACTATGAACCTCTCGCGTACCGATCTGGCCGTGGAAACAGCGGAGGCGCTGCCCACCGGCCGGGATATGTTTGCCCCCGGCACCGGCGTCACCAAGTCCGAATGCCTGCTGTGCGGCTGTCCCGTCACCCGCATCCATGTCCATACCCCGGCGGGCGCCCGGGCCATCGGCAAGCCCGAGGGCCGCTATATCACCATCGACCTGCGCCCCGCCCTGTCCCGTCAGGAGGCGCTGACCGGCCGGGCCGCCCTCTGTCTGTGCCGCGAGCTCCGCGCCCTGCTGCCGCCGCCATCGGGCGGTCCCGCCCTGGTGGTGGGCCTGGGCAACGACGCCATGACCCCCGACGCCGTGGGGGCGGCGTCGCTGGAGCACCTGCTGGTCACGCGGCACATGGTCCGTTCCATGCCCCGGCAGTTCGGCGCGCTGACGCCGGTGGCGGCCCTGGCCACCGGCGTGCTGGCCCGCACGGGGGTGGAGACGCTGGAGCTGATCCGCGGCGCGGCGGACCGCCTGCACCCCTCGGTGGTCATCGCCATCGACGCGCTGGCCGCCCGCAGCCGTCACCGGCTGTGTGCCACCGTGCAGCTGGGGGACACGGGCCTGATCCCCGGCAGCGGCGTAGGCAATCACCGCAAGGCAGTCAACGCCCGGACGCTTGGCGTGCCGGTCATCGCCCTGGGCGTCCCCACGGTCATCGACGGCGCGGCCCTCTGCGGCGACGAGGACGCCCCGCCCTCCGGGTTGTTTGTCACGCCCCAGGACATCGACCGCCGCGTCCGTGAGCTGGGCCGGCTCATCGGCTATGGCGTCACCCTGGCGCTCCAGCCCGGCCTGACGCCGGAGGATGCAGCGGCCCTGCTGGGATAGTCCTTGCAAAATCCTCCCCGACGCGGTACAATAGGACATCAAAACTTCGGAACGGGAGGTATCGCACATGGAATTCAACCCCCAGATACAGCTGGCCGGCCTGCTGGAGTGGATGGCCGAGCAGATGAATGCCTGCCACGGCAAGACCGCCGTCATCGGCATCTCCGGCGGCAAGGACAGCTCCACCGTGGCCGCCCTGGCCGTGGCCGCCTATGGCCGCGAAAACGTCCTCGGCGTCCTCATGCCCGACGGCGTCCAGCCGGACATCGACTACTCCCAGGCACTGGTGGAGCACCTGGACCTGCCCCACACCACCATCAACATCCACGCCGCTGTTCAGGGCGTGCTGAACGAGATGGAGAAGGCGGGCCTGACCCCCAGCCGCCAGACGAAGGTCAATCTGCCCAGCCGCGTCCGCATGGCCACCCTGTACGCCGTGGCCCAGTCCGTAGAGGGCGGTATCGTCATCAACACCAGCAACCTCAGCGAGGACTGGGTGGGCTACTGCACCATCTACGGCGACAGCGCCGGCGCCTTCTCCCCCCTGGGGATGTACACCACCGAGGAGGTCGTCGCTCTGGGCCGTCAGCTTGGCCTGCCGGAGAAGTTCCTCATCAAGCCGCCGTCCGACGGCCTCACCGGCCTGACCGACGAGGACAATCTGGGCTTCCCCTACCGCGCGGTGAACGAGTACGTCCGCCGTGGCGTGGTGGACCCGGCCATCAAGGAGCGCATCGACGCCCTGCACCGGGCCAGCCGCTTCAAATTCCAGACCCTGCCGGTCTACCACAACGGCCTGCCCATGGCGCTGACCGACGAGACCGATTATTATAACTGAGCCCCGTTTCCTTTTGTGCGCCTTTTTTCTCTCCGCCTTTTGAGAATACAGGGCTTTGGATCCTTCCGGAACACAAAGGCACACCATGACTGACTCAAAAGTATACAAAAGAGCACATAAGCAGCACATGCAGAGGACAACCAGGTAAACGCTGCGTAAACCAAAAAGCAAGCAAACATACGTTGCCGAAAGCGAAAAAAAGCAGAAACACCCCGGCCGAATGGCCGGGGTGTTTCCGTGTGTTTGTGTTAGGAGAGAGAGAAAATCACATCAGGAAGTGTTGTTCCTTTGGATGATGCTATAATACCCTCTAATTTTGGCCGAATCTTGAAGCGGCCATGAACAATTTGTGAATTCTGCCTTTTGCGCCGTGTTTTTTCCACAGCAGACAGCGCATTTCACTGAAACTTTCTGCTCTCGGCCACAGCCATCTGGTCGCAGCGGTTGTTTTTTTCGTTCTCCGCGTGGCCCTTCACCCAGTGGCAGCGTACCTCGTGAATATCGGTCAGCGCCAGCAGCTGCTCCCACAGGTCCGGGTTCAGCGCCGGTTTTTTGTCGCTCTTCACCCAGCCCCGCTGCTGCCAGCTTCTGGCCCAGCCCTTTTCCAGCGCGTCGATGACGTACTTGCTGTCGCTGTACAGCTCCACCACGCACGGCTCCTTCAAAAGCCGCAGCGCCTCGATGACGGCGGTCAGCTCCATGCGGTTGTTGGTGGTCTGGGCCGCGCCGCCGGAGAGCGCCTTCTCCGCACCCTTATAGCTGAGTATCGCCCCCCAGCCGCCCGGGCCGGGATTGCCGGAGCAGGCTCCGTCGGTGTAGATCGTAACGGTTCTCATATATCCTTCCTTCACTCCACCCCAACGACCCGCACCGTTCCGTCTTGCACGGTAAAACGCACGTTCTTTCCTGCGTAAGCCATGCCGTACACGCGGTCGGGGTCGTCCTGATACCGGGGCCGCGGGTCGGCGGCCAGGGCGCTCAGCAGCCCGTGGCGCTGTCCGCTGTCAAACTGCGCCAGCAGCTCCGGGGGAAAGTCCACCGTCAGCACCGCGCCGGCATCGCCGCCGGTAAAGCCGCCGGCGGCGTCGGGATAGCTGTCCGCGTAGGCCAGATAGGGTTTGATGTCTACGATGGGCGTTCCGCTGACCATATCCGCGCCGCGGACATACAGCACCGGACCCTCCGGCTCGTCCAAGGCCACACGCTCCAGCTCCACAGCGGAGAGCCCCAGGCCGTTGGGCCGGAAGGGCGAACGGGTGGCGAACACGCCCACGCGCTCGTTGCCGCCCAGCCGGGGCGGCCGCACCGTGGGCGACCAGCTCTGCCGCTGCGCCCGGTCAAACTGCCAGATGAGCCAGATGTGTGAAAAGCCCTCCAGGCCCCGCACCGCATCCACATCCCGGAAGGGCTTTTCGAACACGATGCGTCCGGGGCTGTCGGCAATGCCGCTCTGCCGCGGCACGCCGAACTTCTCCGCAAAGGGCGTCTCTATCCGCGCAATGATGTCCAGCCCGGAGCCGTTCACAGCGGGGCCTCCTCCGGCGCTGGCTGCTCCTTCTCCTCGGGATCGGCCAGAGCCAGCGAGATGACCCGGTCGCCCTCCTCCTTGAAGCGCATAACGATGACGCCCTGGGTGGCACGTCCCGCCACGCGGATATTTTCCACAGGTGTGCGGATCAGGATGCCCGCCGCCGTTACCAGCAGCAGGTCCTCCGTGCCATCCACCACCTTCATGCCCACCACCGGGCCGGTCTTGTCCGTGACCATATAGTTGCGGATACCCATGCCGCCGCGGTTGGTAATGCGGTACTCCTCAATAGGCGTCCGCTTGCCGTAGCCGTTCTCGGTGATGGACAGCACGGTCTTGTCCGCGTCGGCGCGGGCAGCGCCGATGACGTAGTCGCCCTCCCGCAGGCGAATGCCCCGGACGCCCACGGCGGTACGTCCCATGGCGCGCACATCCGTCTCGTCGAAGCACACCGCCTGTCCGTCGTGGGTGGCGATAAGCATACGGTCATGCCCCCGCGTCTCCGTCACGGAGATCAGCTGGTCGCCCTCGTCCAGCGTCAGGGCGCGGATGCCGTTGTTCCGCAGGTTCTTCAGGGCGCTGACCTCCAGACGCTTCACCGTGCCGTTCCGGGTGGTCATGAACAGGTACAGCTCCTCGTCTCCCGTCTCGCGGAAGTGGAGCATGGCCTGTACGCGCTCGCCTGTCTCCACCTGAATGATGTTGACGATGTTCACACCCTTGGCGGCCTTGCCGCTCTCGGGGATCTGATAGCCCTTCTTGCGGTAGACCTTGCCGGTGTCGGTAAAGAACAGAATATAGTCGTGGGTAGACGCGGTGAACACGTCCACCACCGTGTCCTCCTCACGGGTGGTGATGCCCTTCTTGCCCATGCCGCCCTTGCTCTGAGCGGCGTATTCGCTGACCGGCGTGCGCTTGATGTAGCCGTTCTCCGTCAGGGTGAAGACGCACTGCTCCTCCTCGATCAGGTCCTCGATGTCCAGCTCGTCCTCCACGTCCTGTATCTCCGTCTTGCGGTCGTCGCCGAACTTGTCGGCAATGGCGGTCAACTCCTCCTTGAGGATGGACTTCACCAGGCCCTCGTCGCTGAGGATACGCAGGAAGTAGGCGATCTTCTCCTCCAGCTCCTTGTACTCGGTCTGGAGCTTCTCCCGGTCAAGACCCTGCAGCGCCTTCAGGCGCATATCCAGAATGGCCTGGGCCTGCACGTCGTCCAGCCCGAAGCGCTGCATCAGGTTCTCCTTGGCGTTGTCGTAGCTGCTGCGGATGATCTTGATGACCTCGTCGATGTTGTCCTGGGCGATCAGCAGACCCTCCAGCAGGTGGGCGCGCTCCTGGGCCTTTTTCAGGTCGAAGCGGGTCCGGCGGATGATGATCTCCTCCTGGAATTTCAGGTACTCGTCGATGATGTGCCGCAGGGACAGTATTTTCGGCTGCCGCTGGTTTTCCACAAGCGCCAGCATATTGATGGCAAAGGTGGTCTGCAGCTGGGTCTGGGCAAACAGGCGGTTCAGCACCACTTGGGGATTGGCGTCGCGCTTCAGCTCAATGACCATCCGCATACCGTTGCGGTCGGACTCGTCCCGGATATCGGAGATACCATCCAGACGCTTATCCTCCACCTGATCGGCGATGGCCTTGATGAGCATCCGCTTGTTCACCTGATAGGGCAGCTCCGTGATGATGATGCGGGTGCGGCCATTACCGAACTCCTCGAACTCGTGGCGGGCGCGCACCATCAACCGGCCCCGGCCGGTGGCGTAGGCCGCGCGGATGCCGCTGCGGCCCATGCAGGTTGTGGGGCGGGATGTTGGTGGCCATGCCCACGGCGATACCGCTGGAGCCATTCACCAGCAGATTGGGGAACCGGCAGGGCAGCACACGGGGCTCCTTGCGGCTCTCATCGAAGTTGGGGTCCCAGTCCACCGTGTCCTTTTCGATGTCGCGGAGCATCTCGTTGGAGATCTTGCTGAGACGGGCTTCGGTGTATCGGTAGGCGGCAGGGGGGTCGCCATCCACGGAGCCGAAGTTGCCGTGGCCGTCCACCAGAAGGTAGCGCATGGAGAAGTCCTGGGCAAGACGCACCATAGCGTCGTATACAGAGGCATCTCCGTGAGGATGGTATTTACCCAAAACATCGCCCACGCAGGTGGCCGACTTTTTGAACGGCTTGTCAGAGGTCAGGCCGGATTCGTACATGGTGTAGAGAATGCGGCGATGGACCGGCTTCAGGCCGTCCCGCACATCCGGCAGGGCCCGGCCAACGATGACGCTCATGGCGTACTCGATATAGGATTTCTCCATTTCCTCCACCAGGTGGGATTCGGTGATCACCTGGTCAGGAAAAGCAATATCCTCAGGTTTGTAGCTTCTGTTATGTGCCATAATACGTCACCTCCTTAGAAATCAAGATTGACTGCATACTTCGCGTTGCGCTCGATCCAGTCTTTTCTGGGCTCTACCTGCTCGCCCATAAGGACGGTAAAAATCTCGTCCGCCCGGGCGGCGTCGTCCAGGGTAATCCGGCGCAGAGACCGCTGCTCGGGGTCCATGGTGGTCTCCCACAGTTCGTGGGGGTCCATTTCACCAAGGCCTTTGTACCGGGCAATGTCGATTTTTGCATTGGGATTGTCCGCGCGCATCTGGGCGGAAACCTGGTCCCGCTGCTCGTCGGAGTAGGCGACCTTGGTGGTCTTGCCCCGGGTCAGCTTGTAAAGAGGCGGCACGGCGGAATAGACATAGCCGTTTTCAATCAGGGGCCGCATATAGCGGAAGAAGAAGGTCAGAAGCAGCGTTCGAATATGAGCGCCGTCCACATCGGCATCGGCCATGATGATGACCTTGTGATAGCGCAGCTTGCTGATGTCGAATTCCTCGCCAATGCCCGCGCCCAGGGCCACGATCAGAGGATACAGCTTGTCGTTGCCGTAAATCTTGTCGGCCCGGGCCTTTTCCACGTTCAGCATTTTGCCCCACATGGCGAGAATCGCCTGGAATCGGGAGTCTCTGCCCTGGATGGCAGAGCCGGCAGCGGAGTCGCCCTCCACGATGTAGATTTCGCACAGGCTGGGGTCACGCTCGTTGCAGTCCTGGAGCTTGTCCGGCATCTGTCCGGATTCCAGGCCGGTCTTCCGGCGGATGGATTCCCGGGCTTTCCGGGCGGCTTCTCTTGCCCGGTTGGCCATCATGGCCTTGTCCAGGATCAGCTTGGCGATCTGGGGGTGCTCCTCAAAATAGGTGGTCAGCTGGTCGTTCACCACCTGGTCCACCAGGGTACGAATGTAAGCGTTGCCCAGCTTGGCCTTGGTCTGACCCTCGAACTGCGCATCCGTCAGCTTGACGGAGATAATGGCGGTAATGCCCTCCCGGCAGTCCTCGCCGGAGACCTTGTCGTCTCCCTTGATGATGCCGTTTTTTACGCCGTAGGCATTGAGCACCCGAGTCAGGGCGGTCTTGAAGCCCGTCTCGTGCATGCCGCCCTCGGGCGTCCGCACATCGTTGGCAAAGCTCATCATGAACTCGTTGTAGCCGTCGTTGTACTGCACGGCGATCTCTGCACTGGCGTCCCCCTTGGAGCCCGCCATGTAGATCACGTCCTCAAAGACGGGTGTCTTGTTCCGGTTGGCCCAGCGGACGAACTCCCGGATGCCGCCCTCGAAGCACATGACGTCCTGTTTTTTCTCCTCTTCCCGGTCATCGGTAATGGCAATGGAAAGACCGGCGTTCAGGAAGGCCTCTTCCCGCATCCGCTCGTGGAGAATTTCGTAGTCGTATACAAGGGTATCGAACATCTCGGGGTCCGGCTGGAAGGTGACCTCCGTGCCGGTGTGGTCCGTCTTACCCACGATCTTCATTTCCTGGGTGATGTGGCCCCGGGCGAACTTCATTTCATAGATGTTGCCGTTTTTATGCACCCGCACCCGCAGCCACTCGGACAGGGCGTTGACCACCGACGCGCCCACGCCGTGCAGGCCGCCGGAGACCTTGTATCCTCCGCCGCCGAACTTGCCGCCGGCGTGCAGCACGGTATACACGACCTCCAATGCGGGCCGCCCGGTCTGGGGCTGGATATCCACGGGGATACCGCGGCCGTCATCGGTGACGGTGATGGAATTGCCGGGATTGATGGTCACGGTAATATGCTTGCAGTATCCGGCCAATGCCTCATCAATGGCGTTGTCCACGATTTCGTAGACCAGATGATGCAGACCGGAGGAAGACGTGGAGCCGATATACATACCGGGCCGCTTGCGGACTGCTTCCAGCCCTTCCAGCACCTGGATCTGCTCCGCGCCATATTCCTGAGTCACTTTTGTTTCGTCAGACATGTTGTCCTCCATTTTTTAACGTTTTGTGTCGATAATACGCTGTCGTGTTATATATAAATTAGGAGAAAACCTGAATCAGTTGACAGTTGACAGTTAACAGTTGACAGTTGTGGTATTTCCTGCGGAAATGTTTTGAAAAAATGAAATATTGAACGGAATCCCAGGAAATAATCCGGAATTCCAAATCAAATTTGTTTTAAAATCCGTCCCGAAGGGACACATTCACTGTCAACTGTCAACTGTCAACTAAAAAAATTGTCAATTGTCAATTGTCAATTTATACCGCTTCCCCGTTGGATATCTCCATCGTCCTCCCCAGCTTGGTAAACCTGCCGGGTTCGCAGCAGGTGATAAAGACCTGGCCGGTGGAGATCTGGTTCAGCACGAAATCCTGCCGCTTTTCGTCCAGCTCGGACAGGACATCGTCCAGCAGCAGCAGGGGCTCTTCGCCAAACTCCCGCTTCATGAGCTTTCTCTGAGCCAGCTTCAAGCTGATGGCTGCGGTGCGGGTCTGGCCTTGAGAGCCATAGGCCTTCAGATCAATGCCGGAAAGGGTGATGGTAAAGTCGTCTTTGTGGGGGCCCGTCAGGCATTGGCCGGACTGGAGCTCCGCCCGGTAGTGGGCCTCCAGATGGGCGTTTAAGTCCTCCGTCAGCTTGGAAACCGGCGCAAAGGGGTCCGAAACCGTGGAAACGGTCTTGTATTCCAGGGAAAACACCTCGCTGCCCCCGGAAAACCGGTCGTGAAACACCGCTGCTTCCTTGCCCAGGGCCTCAAAAAACCTCGCCCGGTAGGAGATCAGCAGCGCCCCCACCTGACACAGCCGGATATTGTAGTCCGGCAATATGGAGAGCAAACGGATATCCTCGGCGCTGTCCTTCAGAATCCGGCTCTTCTGCTCCAGGATTCTTCCGTATTCCGTCAGGGCCGCCTCGTAGTTGGGCCGCAGGGCGCAGAGCACCAGGTCCGCAAACCGCCGCCGGGCAGCGCCGCCGCTTTTGAGGATCATCAGATCCTCCGGGCAGAAGAGCACCGTGGGCAGCACCCCCGTGAGCTCGGAAGCGCTTTTCTTCTTCACCCCGTTTTGCCACAGCTGCCGGGGTCTTCCCCCGGGAAACAGCACCCAGCGCAGGGTCTGCTCCCGGTCCTGGGACAGAACCACTCCTTCCAGCTCCCCAAAGTCCCGGGAAAAGCCGATCATTTCCGCCGTTTTCTGGGCCCGGAAGCTCTTTCCGCTGCCCAAAAAGGCGATGGATTCCAACAGATTGGTCTTTCCCTGGGCATTGCGGCCCACGATCAGGTTTACCCCCGGATCAAAGGAAAAATGCTGGTCGTCGTAGTTCCGAAAGCCCCGCAGATTCAGCTCACACAGCTGCATGGCCGCTGATCTTATAGCTCTCGCCGTTGAAGCAGAAGCTGTCGCCGGGGCGGAGCTTCTTGCCCCGCATGGTGCACGGTTCGCCGTTGACGGTGACCATTCCTTCCGCGATGACCTCCTTGGCCTCACCCCCGGTGGCTACCAGGGCCGCGTATTTGAGTGCTGCATCCAGTTTGATGAACTCCGTCTCAATGGGCAGGAGCTTGCTTTCATCCTTTTTCTTGACGGTTACTTTCATGATTTCACTTCCAAAATGATTCTTTTTCCGATTTTTCTTGCCGCTCAGGTGGGGAAACGCCCCTCCTCAGTCAGGGCTTCGCCGAGCCAGCTTCCCCCTAGGGGAAGCTTTTTTATCCCTTGATCCGTACCGGCAGGACCATGTAGGCGAAGTCATATTTTTCGTCTACAGGGGTCAGGACGATGGGGCTCAGGCCGTTGGTTAGCTCCAGGGTGACCTCCTCGCTGGGAACAGCCCGCAGGGCCTCCAGAAGGTACTTGACATTGAAGCCGATCTCCGTTTCCTGGCCGTCACCGGCAAAGGAGCACTTATCTTCCGCAGCTCCCAAGGTGTTGGAGGTTCGCATCTGGACCTCCTGGTTGGAGAAGATGCAGCGCACGGGGCTCTTGTTCTTTTCGGAAACGATCAGTCCCACACGCTCCACGCTCTGGGCCAGATCGCTGACGTTGGCAACCAGCTTGATGGGGCTGCCTGTGGGCACCACCCGGCGCCAATCCAGGAAGTCACCCTCCAGCAGGCGGCAGACCAGGGTTGCTGCACCCACCTGGAAGAGAATGTGCTTGCTGCCCAGCAGGAAGGAGGCCATTTCCTCGGAATCCGTCAGGATCTTTTCCAGCTCCTTCAACCCCTGAGAGGGAACCACGAAATCCATCTGCCGTGCCAGCCCCTCTTCGGGGTGGTAGGTCCGCCGGGCCAGACGGAAGCCGTCCACTGCCACGGTGGTGACGGCGGTATCGGATACCTCAAATTTTACGCCGTTGTGGATAGGCCGGGCCTGGTTGTCGGCCACGGCAAAGATGGTTCCGGAGATCAACTCCTTGAGCTTGCTCTGGGGGATCTGAATGGGGCGGCCGTCGTTGACGTCCGGCAGCTCCGGATAGTCCTCGGCGTCCTCGGCAGAAATGGTGAAGGAGGCGAAGCCGGCCCGGATGGAGACCTTGAAGGCAGGGTCAACCACCACGGTGACAGGCCCTTCCGGCAGGCGGCGGACAATGTCGCCGAAGAGCTTGGCAGGCAGGATGCACTCGCCGGGTTCTTTGACGTCGGCATCGATCTCATAGGTAATGCCGGTCTCCATATTATAACCGGTGAGGAAAATACCGTTTCCGGCTCTGCACAGAATGCCCTCGATCAAGCTCAGAGAGCTTTTGACCGCTACGGTACGGGACGCGATATTGAGTCCCTGAAGCAGCTGATTTTTTTCACAGGTAAAGCGCATGCGCGTTCATCCTTTCTTGTATTACGATAAAGATATATATTTATTTACAGGATATTAGGTAGTAACAGCCGCAGTAGGGGAAATTTATGTGGAAAACCGGGGAATCTCCTAGAGGCGGCGCTGTTTTTTGTCCACACCCGACTGTGGAAACTTTCAATTCTTTCCACAGGGCCTGTGAACGGAATTTTTGTCCGGATTTTTTCCACAGGTTATCTTTTCACATTTCACAGGGGCTGTGGAGAAAATTTGGGGTGCGGATGGGTGGGGGATTTGGGATGGATTTTTTTGAAATGAAGCCCTGTCCGCATCTCGGCGGGGTGCCTCCGGCGGCCCCTTTCTTGTCCCGCCAAGAAAGGGGGAAAGAATGCGGCTTAAGGGAGGCGCTGACCGGCTGCTTCTTATCGATTTTCTTGCAGAAGCAAGAAAACCGCCGCCGGAGGCACCCAGCCGAAATACGGACAGGGCTTCCGCATGAAATGCTTCTGCTTCCGCGCGGCAAACTGCTCAGCGGTTCCGCCCAAGAGTCTGTACCGCCCCTCATCAGTCACGG
>OLXH01000913.1_pt1 | contig 12485 bp, 6 predicted proteins | sample 1673391 | NCBI WGS metagenome assembly OLXH01 (sample SAMEA103958110, study PRJEB25191) | human gut metagenome | reverse complement strand
TTATCTTTTAGAGTTAAAATTAAATTTAATACCCATATTGCCTCCTTGCATAATATTTTTCTGTGCATTATTCAAACTTGCATTTAAGACTATCTTTGATATAGGATTATTATGAGATACTGATTCGGATGATAATATCGCATCAATTCCCATACTATAAGTGAAGGGATTCGTCAATATAGGATAGGGAGGTTCCTTTAACGCAATAGAATACATTTCTCCATTAGTCATATACACTTCAATATCTCCGTTATAGGCAGTCCTCGGTGTAATCATTTGATTAATAATAGCATGTATTATTACACCATTAAATACTTTACCTAAAGAATTTGTTTCTGAAACCTTTTTGCTATCATATCCGATAGAGACCTGAAACCTTATATATCCTTCTCCGATTAATCCTACTGCTCCCTCAAGTGCCGGAAGAAGTAATGACAAAAGTCCTCCTCTGCCCGAAAGATTGTGTTGGGGAACTTCTGTACCAAATGATAGATAGGGACTCCAAGAAGATGCCTCATAATATAAATTGGTTGACACACCTATGTCATATAAAATATCGCTATCGAATGCTCCAATATACTCATAACCTGCCGGCGTATCTTCCCTTGATTTTACATTGTCATTCCACTCATATTCGTCGGTTTCCAAATTACGGATCCAATCTCTTCCATCCCGATCGATCATAGAAATCGGATTATTCCCGCAGAAACAATATTGGGAATGGTTAATGTATTCATCCGCCAGCGGATCCTGCGAGAGCCACCGCCCGTTAAGTTTGTTGTAACAACGAGCGCCGTAGTCTGCGAGATCGTCTCCGATGAATACTTGATCCTCCTTACCGTTGAAGTGGTCGCGGTTGTCCGACACAGGTAGCGAAGCGGTGTCCCAACGCTTACCGAAAGGATAGTAGTCGTTACGTTCGAGGACGTTGTTCTGGTCTGTCGCCACGACACGCACGCTTTCCAGATGATCGGTCAGGAAATAACGAATCTCGGTGTCGTTGCCGGCTGTTGCCACGATCCTGCCGCCGCCGAACGGCGTACTCTCGAATACTCGGTTGGCTTCTGCGTCCGTACGGTATGTAAAAGAACCCCGATACGCAAAACCGCAGTCGTCGGCATTCACCGCAGAGAGTTTCGTACCATCTGCAAGGTACGAATATTTCGCGACAATCGTATCGTTCCGCATGGCTTTTTCTAACAGATTCAGACTGTTGTATGCAAAATTCGTTTGCAGTTCCATGTCGTATGTCAGATTGCCGTTGCGGTCGTGCGCATAACGTGAATGCAAGATAATCCCCGGGTCGACAGGACGTATGACCGCACTCGTATCGATGGAGATTCCGGCATCCAACGCGGCAGTTCCATTGTCCTCCGTAACCCTCGCCAGATTTCGAAAAGCGGATCGGATATGCCTCTGATCCTACATTATGGGATAGCCTTATCAGTAATTATAACAGATTACATCCCGATGAGCCGTTTACAAAGTGGATATAATTCGCTTCCCAAGATAAATGGGAAGAATAAAATATGAACAGCCTAAAAGGTTGGATAGAAACCTTTTAGACTATTCATATTCCCTATTTTCTTACACTGAAATATTTATGATTATTTTATTTAAAATAAATTTTGCAAATCAATCATCCACCCAAGTGCTGGCAACACCAAGAATATCGAGCATATACTCTCCCGCGTAGCCCTGACGACGGAGATAGGATACGACAACCTGATCCGATAATATATCCTGAGCCAGCTGTTTGGATTGAGTATCTCTATTATAATCTTGGTAACTCCATCTATATAATAAATTATGAGGATCCAGCAGAGTCGCTTTTTTTACCATTTCATACCCTATCCGTTTTTCAAGGGGCTTACTGCTTTCTTTTAGCCCAAACAACCATTCAGCAATAGGGACCAGGCTTCCAATAAAAAACAAATATTCCGCATTATCCCAATGGCGTTGTTGTCCATCCGAAAACGTGTGAATCAACAATCGTTGTGCTTCCTGCTCTTCTTGCGGTGTCGGATACTCTTCCAACAATATGTCGTGGGTTAAATAGATTGTCTGGATATATGAATCTGCAGAATTGTTATCTTTTTGTATCTGTTGCTCGCATGAAACTATAATATCCATCCAGCGCTCTTGACGCTTCAATTCCAATAAATCATCTTTCCAACTCATAAATTTATCATCATTTTGGTACAAACATCGTTCCTATATCGGGAAGCCCATCAACTACATATCCTCGAACCGTCACCTGTGATCCTCCCAACTCAATTGTCGCTTCAAATTTTCCGCTAACAGGCAATTTCCCATTTAACTCGATTAATGCTTGACGTATCGTATTTTCTTTACCTCCTAACGTGTTAACGACATTCTCTAATTTATGCTTGGGAACAAAAATATGAAAATCTATTTTATCTTTATTTCGCATCATTTTTTGAACTGCACGTTCAATTGTACTATTCGAGAATTGAGGTAATATTCTTGAAATAGAGGTAGCCTTTTTCAGATTCTTTCCAACTTTGTATAAGTTGCTCAACTTACTAACAGGGATAAAACAAAGGCCAATATCTATTGTTCCATACAATCCATTCTTAAAGCCTGATTTATATTCCCCATCGCTAAAAGCTTCATAAGCCTCATAAAGTGAATAACCGGGTATGAGAGACCACCAGAAAGAGTTGCTGTGCCCACCTCCTTCACCATCTTCGGAAGGATAAACGATAACCGGAGGGATCATCACACTCGTCGAATCACGGGCCTCCATTCCATCGAGATCGATCAACCGGATCGGATTGTTCCCGCAGAAAACATACGGACTATGGTATTGCTGCAAAGGATCTTGCGAGAGCCATCGTCCTCGTTCTCGGTCGTACATTCGGGCGCCGTAGTCCGAGAACGGCAGGCCGGCGAACGATTGATCCTCCTTTCCATTGAAGCGGTCTCGGTTGTCCGAAACAGGCAACGAAGGCGTTACCCAGCGTTTGCCGAAAGGCTGGTAGTCGTTGCGTTCGAGGAGGTTGTTTTGGTCTGTCGCCACGACACGCACGCTTCCCAAATGATCGGTCAGGAAATAACGAACCTCGGTTTCATCGTCGACCGTCCCCACGATCCTGCCGCCGCCGAACGGCGTACTCTCGAATACACGGTCGCCTCCGGCATCCGCACGGTATGTAAAAGAACCCCGATACGCAAAACCGCAGTCGTCGGCATTCACCGCAGAGAGTTTCGTACCATCTGCAAGGTACGAATATTTCGCGACAATCGTATCGTTCCGCATGGCTTTTTCTAACAGATTCAGACTGTTGTATGCAAAATTCGTTTGCAGTTCCATGTCGTATGTCAGATTGCCGTTGCGGTCGTGCGCATAACGTGAATGCAAGATAATCCCCGGGTCGACAGGACGTATGACCGCACTCGTATCGATGGAGATTCCGGCATCCAACGCGGCAGTTCCATTGTCCTCCGTAACCCTCGCCAGATTTCGAAAAGCGGATCGGATATGCCTCTGATCCTACATTATGGGATAGCCTTATCAGTAATTATAACAGATTACATCCCGATGAGCCGTTTACAAAGTGGATATAATTCGCTTCCCAAGATAAATGGGAAGAATAAAATATGAACAGCCTAAAAGGTTGGATAGAAACCTTTTAGACTATTCATATTCCCTATTTTCTTACACTGAAATATTTATGATTATTTTATTTAAAATAAATTTTGCAAATCAATCATCCACCCAAGTGCTGGCAACACCAAGAATATCGAGCATATACTCTCCCGCGTAGCCCTGACGACGGAGATAGGATACGACAACCTGATCCGATAATATATCCTGAGCCAGCTGTTTGGATTGAGTATCTCTATTATAATCTTGGTAACTCCATCTATATAATAAATTATGAGGATCCAGCAGAGTCGCTTTTTTTACCATTTCATACCCTATCCGTTTTTCAAGGGGCTTACTGCTTTCTTTTAGCCCAAACAACCATTCAGCAATAGGGACCAGGCTTCCAATAAAAAACAAATATTCCGCATTATCCCAATGGCGTTGTTGTCCATCCGAAAACGTGTGAATCAACAATCGTTGTGCTTCCTGCTCTTCTTGCGGTGTCGGATACTCTTCCAACAATATGTCGTGGGTTAAATAGATTGTCTGGATATATGAATCTGCAGAATTGTTATCTTTTTGTATCTGTTGCTCGCATGAAACTATAATATCCATCCAGCGCTCTTGACGCTTCAATTCCAATAAATCATCTTTCCAACTCATAAATTTATCATCATTTTGGTACAAACATCGTTCCTATATCGGGAAGCCCATCAACTACATATCCTCGAACCGTCACCTGTGATCCTCCCAACTCAATTGTCGCTTCAAATTTTCCGCTAACAGGCAATTTCCCATTTAACTCGATTAATGCTTGACGTATCGTATTTTCTTTACCTCCTAACGTGTTAACGACATTCTCTAATTTATGCTTGGGAACAAAAATATGAAAATCTATTTTATCTTTATTTCGCATCATTTTTTGAACTGCACGTTCAATTGTACTATTCGAGAATTGAGGTAATATTCTTGAAATAGAGGTAGCCTTTTTCAGATTCTTTCCAACTTTGTATAAGTTGCTCAACTTACTAACAGGGATAAAACAAAGGCCAATATCTATTGTTCCATACAATCCATTCTTAAAGCCTGATTTATATTCCCCATCGCTAAAAGCTTCATAAGCCTCATAAAGTGAATAACCGGGTATGAGAGACCACCAGAAAGAGTTGCTGTGCCCACCTCCTTCACCATCTTCGGAAGGATAAACGATAACCGGAGGGATCATCACACTCGTCGAATCACGGGCCTCCATTCCATCGAGATCGATCAACCGGATCGGATTGTTCCCGCAGAAAACATACGGACTATGGTATTGCTGCAAAGGATCTTGCGAGAGCCATCGTCCTCGTTCTCGGTCGTACATTCGGGCGCCGTAGTCCGAGAACGGCAGGCCGGCGAACGATTGATCCTCCTTTCCATTGAAGCGGTCTCGGTTGTCCGAAACAGGCAACGAAGGCGTTACCCAGCGTTTGCCGAAAGGCTGGTAGTCGTTGCGTTCGAGGAGGTTGTTTTGGTCTGTCGCCACGACACGCACGCTTCCCAAATGATCGGTCAGGAAATAACGAACCTCGGTTTCATCGTCGACCGTCCCCACGATCCTGCCGCCGCCGAACGGCGTACTCTCGAATACACGGTCGCCTCCGGCATCCGTACGATATGTAAAAGAACCTCGATACGAGAAACCGCAGTCGTCACCAGTCGTCGCTGAAAGTTTCGTACCGTCTGCAAGATAACAATAATTTATGGCATTCGCATCGTTGTCCGAGGCATATTCGAGCAAATTCAGACAATTATATGACATATCCAGTCCTCGCTCCCGGTCTTTTGTTACATTCCCGTTCGCATCGTATTCATGCAGAGCCAACCAAGGCTTCAGGCTTTCGAACCGCAGCACCGAGGGGAGCATCGTTACGGTATCCGCACCGAAATCCACGTCGACAAGCTCGTCCTCCATGTATCGATAAAGGTGATTCCCCTGATATTGATATTTCATGTTGCATTGTTCCTCGCCATTCTCATAACGGATCATGCTCAGCAAATTCCCGTTACGGTCATAAGAGAGGTGACGTTCGACATTCTGACGAACCCTCTCGCCGTTTACATACTGATCGGTGTGCGTCAGCCGCGACAGGTCGTCGTAGGTGAATTCATACCGGTTCTGCGGGCCGTCGCCGGACGGATCGCCCTTGTGCTGCCACTGCCACGAGGTGATATTTCCCGTATAGGAGTGTCCGAGCGACATAGAGAACAACTCGCTGCTTTTCTCGGTCAGCCAGCTTCGGATGTCGTAATCCGACTGTTCTTCAACTGTGCCCAACATACGCCCAGACAATCGTCCTAACTCATCGTACTCATAATCGACCACGGCCAATTCGCCGCCGTTCACCTGAGTTGTTTCGCGCAACAAGCGGCTGCGATCGTCGTAGGTGAAGGTGCGGTCGATGTCGTCGGTCTTGCCCGCGCGGGTGTAGCTTTCGCGTTGTGCGATGAGGTTTCCCACGAAATCGTAGCGCTGCGAGGTGCAGAGGATGCCGTCCTCGGTGTCGCGCTCGACGGTCTGGATCAAACGTCCTTTGTAGTCGTAATAGTAGGCGCGCTGGTGATAGCCCGTGATCGTATCGTTGGCCAGCACGGCGAGTTTCTCGTAGGTCAGCGAACCCGTGGCATTGTCATAGCGCAGCGATTCACCGTCCGTGGCCGTCAGACCTTCGATCGGCTGAAACCCGATCCCCGCCGCCTGCACCTCCGATGGATAGGTGTCGTAAACATATTTCCGCAACGGTACCGAAGCGCCCAAATAGGGAGGTTCGAGAAATTCGATCGGCTCACCGATTATTTCGACGAGCGGGCGTACGGGCGTCCATTCGATTTCGGTGGCAAGGCTCTGCTCCTGCACCCGTCCCAATGCATCGTACGAATAGCTTATCCACTGCTTCTTCGCGCGTAGATTGCCGTCCTGCGACACTCGAAGACGGTCTCCTTCGTCGTAGCGCATATACTCCGCCTCGCGTCCGGGCATCCGTTTCTCGACCATGAGGCCGCGATCGTTGTAGGTGTAGACGTAGCAATACTTTTCGGCGAAATCGTCGTCGACGGGGAATGTCTGCGAATCGCTGAGCAGGTAACTGCCTTCGGGCGTGACGACCCACCGCAGCCGGCCGTATTCGTCGTAGACGGAGTAGGTGTCGATCGGTTCGTCGTCATCGAACGTGCGGCTCAGCAGCGTCCGCCCCAGTCCGTCGGTGAAGCTCTGCACGACATGGCCGTCGGGATCGGTCGTCACGGTGCATGAGAGCGTTCCGGCGTCGTGGCACCCCTCGCAGACCAGTTCGCCGTCGACGCCCACTGCGAGCCACCGCACCTCGTCGGTGTCGTTTGTCCGGTAATCGAACTCGGTGTAGACGACCTCGAAGTCTTTCATGTAACCGGGCAACGCCTGCTTGCGTACGCGCCCGAGCGGCGACGCCTCGTAGACCTTCTCCGTGAAGGAGCGCTGCGCATCGGCCTGTCCATACAATGTGCCGTAAAATGCCTGCTGGTTCGTCAGGGCCGACGCCTGTTTCCGTCCGCCACTCGACCGAGCCGCATAAGAGAGGTAACTTTTGGCGTCTTCACGCAGCAGCGCGTCATAACCGATCGGCGTTACCAGATCCCGACCGTCAGGCGATGCCGCGATCTGAATCGACTGTTCGGGCAATCCCAGCCCATTGTAATAGGCGACATCGGACGCCGCCGGCTTGTCGCCGTTGAAGGTTCTGGTCAGAATCCAGTTCTCGTCTTTGTCGAGAGCCAGTATGCCGTCGTCATACCGGGCGCCGTCGAGTTCCTTTTCGTCGCGGAGTCCGTTTTCTTCGTAGGCCGCCGTGACGTGGTAATACCCGGTGGCTTTCGGAGCGTACAGCGTGATGGTCTCTCCGTTGCCGAGCACGGTCTCCTGTTCGATTCCGTCGCGATAGAGCGTATAGACCACGTCGGGTTGCGACGTGCTGATCCATGCTTCGACGTTGGAGGACGATTTATTGTAACGATAGGAGACGGGGCATGCCACTACCGAACCTCCGCCGGATTGATCGACCGAGAAAACAATGCTGTCGCTGATGCGTAGCTCGCTGTGGTTGTAGATACTCGTCGAAGAGAGATTGGGCGGACAGGTAATCTGGATGTATCCCTGGTCGATACCTTCGGCAGCGAATCCGTAGGAGATGCGGATATGAGGATTCCAGTTTATTGAACCGCCGGAGTTGTAGACCGCGAACGGTTCTTCGAGGAATGCCAGATCGCTGATACTATTGATCGGATGCCGCTGGCCTGCGGCGTCGAGGTATGCCTCCATGAAGATTCGATAGATGCCGCCGTTGGCATCGATCAAAGCGGCCTCCTCGCTGGCGGGATATTCATAAGAAAAGGCTTCGTAGTATTTGACCGTAAAATCCGAATCTGGGAAGTCGAACCGGTACGTGCCCGGAGTAGAGATGCGATAGGTATAGTCGCCGCCCGTACCGAGGAAGAAGTCAGTCTCCTCCTCGGAATCGTCCTCGTAGGTCCGCCATAGGAAATAGCTCTTGTCGATCTCCGTGTCGTGCAGATGAATTTCTGCGGACTGCCCCGGACAGATGTAGAAACAGCGGTCGGCCGGCCAGTCGACGGACGGATACGAATACTGGGGTTTTTGCTTGATATAGACGTGACTGGCATAAGTGCCGAAAGCCACCGTGCGTTCGCCGCTCGTGGTATTGGGATCGAGTTGAAGTTCGACCAGATAGGTTCCTGTTTCGGCGTTGTCGATATACAGGACGCGAACCCAGCGGATCCCATTATCCAGAAGTTGGCGGTTCATCTCCTCGACGGCGTTGCCCGGCGAGAACTCGTCGCCGTCTTCGGCAACGATCGTATAGGACGTATCGTTCCAGGACAGCGAGACCTGCTCCGAGGGCGATGTCCCGAGATTCGGATGCCAGATCAACTGGGCGAAGGATACGTGCATGCCCGCTACTGCGAGAGCAAGCAACAGATATAGCTTTTTCATGAGTGATTCAGATTTACCGGTTTTCCGTAGCAAAATGATAATCATAAGATTGGACTTGTTCGCCCTTACCGTCTTTGACCGAGATCAGGCGGCCGAACGCATCGTACTCGTAGGTGGTTTCACGTCCCGAAGGATCGGTCATCGAGGCCATCCCCACCAGCGGGATGTATGTCGCCGTGGTGACGTGCCACTCCTTGCGGCTGGTTCGCAGGCCGTCGAGCGCCGCAAGATCGCCCTCCGACAGCACGACCGAGGTCCGGATACGCTCGACGGTCGCCGCACCCAAGGCGGTCGTCGCCTCGTCGTATGCGGCGTTGCGGATTTCGGCCACGAGGTACAGACCCTTGTAGCCCCACAGATAACAGATCGGAGGCTGTCCCACGGCCTGCACCTCGCAGATGTTGCCGTCGGCGTCGCAGCGCAGCGACGCCCGTCCGATGTAATGCGTGTCGGGCGTATAGGCGCCTTTCCCGCCCGTAGAGCTGCGGTTCGAGAAGCGGAACGACGCGGGCGAGAGGTCGAGCGAAGCCAGCGTCGAGAGGCTGTCGGGACGCCCGTAGAGATCGTAGCGGAACGTATCGCCGTGCGTGACGGTCTCGTCGGTGTAGACGACCCGTTCGAGCGGGAGCGAGAGGAGGTTGCGATCGAGCATCGTCCGTACGCTCGACGGCAGGTAGTCTTCGGCGTAGAGCGTCCGCTCGGTGACGGTTCGTCCGTCGGCGTAGGTCGTCTCCTTGCGGCTGGCGGTATAGGGATTCGTGTCGTAATAATAGTTCGTCCGTCGGCGCAGGATGCGTCCGTCGTCTTCGCGCTGCTCGATAACCTCCTCCGAAAGCTGCATGCAACCCGGAGTGATACCGTTGTAGGAGTATTCGAACGTATGGCCGTCGTCGATCTGCTGCGAACCGCCGAGCAGGTATCCCACTGCGGAGGCCCATACGCGGGCGCAGAAAATCCGTTCCGAGGCGTCGTATCGGTTGTAGGTATAGGCGCGGCGTGCAACCCAGTCGAAACGGCCGCCGTCGTACTTGTACTGGACGACCGAATCCAACTGTCCGAGATACCACGTGTCGCCTTCGACCGGATAGGGAGCGTTCGGATAGGCGAAGACCTCGCGCACGGGCCGCGCGTGGCGGTTCGTCAGGTCGTATTTGTAGACGGTCTTGCCCGAGAGCGTGCCGCCGGCACTCTGGTATTCGGCCACCTCGTCGTACTGGACATGGCTCCCGTCGTCGTAGTTGGTGCGATAAATTGTGTACGGATAGTAGGTACGCAGACGCAGCGTCGCGCCGAGCGAATAACTCCCCGACCACGAGTCTCGGGGATAGTAGTAACTCACGGTCTGTTCCGTGTGGCAGTTGCCCATATCGTCGTCCATATCGGGTTCGTGGCGGATGACGCCGCAGCCGTCCTCGCCGGGGCCGTATTTGTACGCGGTCTCTTTGAGCAGCGTATCGTCGGTGTCGTAGTAGCGGATGTATTTGATCCGGTAGCTCGAAATACGGCGCACGGCATCGTCCCCGTCGCGGAAGCAGTTGTGGTCGCACACGAACTCCGTACGGCCGCCCGTGGGATAAGTGATGCTCAACAGCCGCTTCTCCTCGTCGGGCGTGCGGTAAATCTCGTCGGGAAAACTGTTCGACGGCATGGAGAACTCCCGCTGGAAATAGTCGCCGGGATAGGTCAGCTTATCGCCGTACATATCGACGGGATCCGTTCCCAGATCGAGCAGTACCTTATGACAGGGAACGTCGGCCGACCCTCCCGAATAGTGTCCACGGTAGCCATAGCCCCAGAAGTCGGCGATCGCATCGCCGATATGCTGCATGCCGTAGGAGAAGGAATAGGTGTCGTTGCCAATCTGCACCGATTGCAGGTAACGGCTCGTAATGCTGGTCGACGTTCGACTGTGTGAAGACGATGGTTTGACGCGCGACACCCTGCGTGTCGCAGATCACGATACGCTCCAGCACGGGATTCAGTATCCGCGTGCGCGTGTCGTCGTACGCCTCGTACTCGAATTGCGCATAGCCGCCACGGAAAGTGATCCGGTCGATGTAGTGGCTTTCGACCCATTTGCTGACCGTCGACGAATTCTCCGGCTGATCGGGCAGCTCCTTCCAGAAGAAATTCGTCGGGCCGTAGCCCTCGTCGTCCCAGCCGAAGAGCAGCGTACACGAATAGATGATCGAACCATAGCGCTCCTCACGCGGGTAGCGGGCGGCATAGCGGACCTCATCATTGGTAGTGTAAAGCTCTCCGCGATCGTACAACGATACGGACCCGGGTGTTTGCAGCACACGACTACGGTACGGAAGATACGAGAACGTTATGCTGCTGCCTCCGTCGGCGCTCTCGATCTCCGTACATTTCCATGCCGTTTTCGATTTTATATCCGACGGGATTTCCGATGCTGTATCCGCAACGGCCGAGTTGAAGCGGTAGATCGTGCCGTCCGTACCCGTGATGACGAAAGTCTCCGTACCCAGCTCGTCGAATACGATTCTGTCGCCCGTCACGGGAACGGTCTTGGGGCCGAGTTCCCGCTCTATATAGAACGAACCGCCGCCATTGGGCAGTTTGTAATAGAATCTGTCCGGATCTTCATCGGCACCTTTTCGCCAGAGCAGCCGCATCCGATCCGTCGTGGAACGCACAAGCGTCGTACTCGTAATGTCGGGTTTCGAAACACCCGTATGGAGGTAGCCCGTCGTTTTCAGGTCGTCCACGCCGTTGATGATGCGCGAGACCTGCAAGTCGCAGCTCAGCGACCATCCTGCGCCGGCCGCACCGGCGAGCTGGTTCACGCGCGTGAAGTCGTCGAGGTGGAAACTCAGGTTCACGGGCAGCTCCAGCGATCCCGATCTGACGGTGTAGAGCGGGATCGAGATTTCGGGAATTCCCGTGCGGTGCGAAACGGGATAGTCGATGTACTTCATCATCGACACCGCCGACGGCGGATAGAAATGGACGTCCGTCAGATCGGACGTCTCCTGCGCCTGTACGGACGTCGCTCCGAGAAACAGGAACGACACGGCGCAACATACAAAGGCCGGATGCTTCATAGCCGAAGGAATTTAGGTTAGAATGAGAATGTGTATGGAGTTCGGTTCGTAAACCGGAAGATGCGCCTTGAACAAAGATAGGAAATCTTTTCGGAAAAAGAGGATGAAATAGCAATGACAGAATTTTCGCAAACTGTTTCTAATCAATTTGTTGAAAAATAAAAATCTTACATTTTCCTTACAGGTGGTCCAAAGCGTAAAATCGCACTCTTCATTTCCGCTTTTCGGTAAGTCCCGGCATATCGAATGCAAGCGACGAGGAGCTGTTCCGCGATATTTTTCCAGAAGACGCAAATCTGCGGGTAGAAATTTGACCATATATTCTCCACCCGTCTTGCAACGGTTACCGTGCATCCGCAGGTGCCCCTTCGTGTCCGGTATGATTTGTTCACAGGTCAGATAGCGCATGTCTTTGTAGCAGATTTCCGTAAAACAGGAAAAGAGAGACAGGTCGCGGTGGTATTCGTGTTTGGCACTCTTCAATCGCGACGTCTGAAAAATCCGCAGTACCTCCTCGCTGAGAAAGGTTCTCGGTTCCGTCGGAGCGGAATAGCGGTAAAGTGCGAACGGATTCCGCGGCATAAGACCGTTGTTGAACGAAATTTTCACCACGTTATTATTCCAACGATCCATGTAGCGACATACGCTGCCCGCCTTCAAATGGCAGACAGTTTTCAAATAGACATGGTATTGCTCGATGAACGACTGTTCCAATTCGAGCAGTGCAATATCGTGGAGGTTGTACTCGTGTTTCAGAAAGGCTCGGAGATGACCCAGCGAC
>OLXH01000908.1_pt1 | contig 12524 bp, 8 predicted proteins | sample 1673391 | NCBI WGS metagenome assembly OLXH01 (sample SAMEA103958110, study PRJEB25191) | human gut metagenome | reverse complement strand
CCAGCGGCCCAATGTTACAAAGTGGTTCACGCCGCCCACGATGAGGGTGGGCAGCACGGTGAACAGCAAAATCGCCAGCAGGCCGCCCAGTACGGCGGCACAGGCCAGCAGTGCGTCCTCTGCCTTTTTGCCCAAGTGGTCGCCCACCCATTTTTCAAAGGCAGTCTCTTCCTCTTCGGGGTCGTAGTCGTCACCCATGCTCACCTGAGCCGAGTACATCATGTAGCGGTAGCCCACGATCAGGCTTTCGATCATGGAGATGGCACCGCGCACCAGCGGGATCTTTGTCCAGATGCCGTGGTTCTTCACAGGGTCGATCTTGGTCTCAATGGTGCCGTCCGGCTTGCGCACGGCGCAGCAGATGAGCTTCGGGCCGCGCATCATGATGCCTTCCATCAGCGCCTGCCCGCCGACGCTGGTCTTGAAACGTTCCTTTTTGGGTTGATTCATTGGGTTCTCCTATCGGATCATATTTTTCCCGGTTATTTTACCACAGAATTGTGACAAAATCTTCACGCCTTATGGTACAGCGGCAAGCCCAGTGTGACCACTGTGCCGCGGCCCAACGTGCTCTTGATGTCCATGGTGCCGTCCAGTGCAGTCATGATGGAATCCACCAGCGCAAGGCCGATGCCGCTGCCCCGCACCGAATTGCTGCCCTTGTAGAACTTGGTCTTGACATTCTCAAGGTCTTCCGGCGGGATGCCGCGGCCCTGATCGATGATCTCCGCAAAAGCCTTGTATTCGCCCGCCCACAGCTTGACCGTGATGCGGCCGCCGGGGGCAGAATATTTGATGGCGTTGTCCAGGATGTTGATGAACACCTGCCGCAGACGGTCGGGGTCGGCGTAGATCCAGTCGAAGTGGTCCAGGGTCGAGGCGAGGAACGCCTCGGCGGAGGAGTTGATAACCCGTATGTTCGTTGCGCCCAGCCGCCGGAAATTCTCTCCGGCGACGGCCGCCAGCGTCGCATCCCGTTCGAGGGTGATGACTTCGCGGAAGCGTTTCGAGAGGTAGAGGGCATCGACGCCCAGTCCGCAGGTAAGGTCGAGCACCCGTTCCCCACTGCAACTCTTGCGGGCCGCGCACGCCTCGCTCGAGGCCTGTTCGAAAGCCAGCGGCGGGAGGATGCAGCGGGCTTCGTAGTAGGAGGGGAGTTTTGTCCGTGCCCGTGCGAGGTATTTGACCTGCGTGGCGATGAGTGCCGCATGCGGAATACGCTTGTCGAGGGCGATCGCCGCAGGGTCGCGGCCGATTTGCTCTTCGACGGTACGCCGCACTTCGGGAGTCAGCAGCAGTCGGTATTGTTCCGGAGTCATCATTCCGGGAGCGAAGATACCGATTTTTTCCGTTCGGCGCTCCATAGGAGCAGGGTTGCGAAGATGAAAAGTCCGTAAACGATCCAGCATTGGGTCGTCGTGAGCCGGATGTCGAGGGCGGCTGCCGGAAGTGCCGCTGCAGCTCGGATCAGTTCGTTCTGTGCCCGGGCTGCGAATCCTGCGACGTCCGAGAAGAGCGGTGCGAGCACTGTTCCCGGGATCACGAGCCAGAGCGTGCAGCTCCCGACCACGACGTAGGAGAGCAGGATGACGACGGGGTTGAGTGCCAGCCCGACGACCGAGATCTGGCCGAAGGTATGGGAGATAAGAGGTGCAGTCGCAGCGGACGCTGAAAATCCGATGGCGAGGGTTGCGGTCAGCATATCGATGCTTTTGCGGCGTGTTCGCAGGAGGCGGCAGAGGGGGAGTCCCCAGGCGATGATGCCGGCGACGGCGATGAACGAGAGTTGGAAGCTGATGTCGAACAGGTAATCGGGATGGAAGAGCAGCATGACGAAGGCTACGCCGGCGAGTGTGTTCATCCCGACGTATTCCGACGACGAGGCCAGGGCGAATTGCAGGACGGAGAACATCAGCGCGGCCCGGACGACGCTGGGCGGGAATCCCGTCGTGGCGGCATAGAGCCAGATGAGCAGGATGACCGCGATATTGCGCAGGATGTGTCCGTGCCGGAAGAGCGGCAGCCACCAGAGCAGCAGGTTGGCGAGCAGAAAGACGATGCCCACGTGCAATCCCGAAACGGCGAGCAGGTGCGAGGTCCCGCTGCGCGAGTAGGCCGCACGGAGTGCAGGGGAGAGCGAGCGTCGATCCCCGGCCGTCATAGCGTTGCAGAGGGCCTGTTCGTCGGGCGCCAGGGACAGACGGTCGAGCCGTGCGACGGCCCGTTCGTGCAGGAACAGGGAGAGATGCTTCGGGGGAAGCTCCCGGTGCAGGGTGTCGCGCAGCAGCAGGCTTGAGCGGTTCAGGTAGAGGGTGCCGACGTATCCCCGGCGGGTCATCAGCCGTCCGTAGCCGCCGTGACGGGCGGTGAAAGGGTAGATTTTGCCGCGTACGACGGCTCGGTCGCCGGGATTCAGCACGGTCGAAGAGTCGCATCGAACCACGAGGTTTCCGGCGGCGGGGAGCCATTCTCCGGTTTCGGAGTTCCGCAGGGCGCGGAGCGATGCGCCGGAGGCCGTTTTGCCTTCCCGTTCGGAGAGGCGTTCCCGGACGACGATTTCGTATTCGCCCGGAGTGCCGGTCGGCGGAGCGGGAGTGTGTCCCAGTTCGGTGACGGTCATGCCGAAAAGCAGAATGGCTCCCAGGGTGGCGAGGTTTGCGCCCCGGTCGTCGGCGAGCAATGCCAGGATACCGCAGACGAGGAATCCGCCTACTAACAACCACAGCGGCAGTACGTAGTGGTCGGCCAGCAGGATGCCGGCCGTGAGCGGCGGCAATGCGCGGAGCATGGGCATGCGCCGGAGTTTCGACCGGAGGTTTTCGGACTTGAGTCGTAGCATAACGGAGCCGGATCGCGGGAAATGGACGGAGAACCGGGCTTTGACTTTGTGTTTTTTTCGTTTTCTGCGTTCGGCGGGACCTCGTGGACAATCACGGGCCTCGTCGATCGGATATTTGCGGTTTGCCTCCTTCGGATGCGACAGAATATTCCCGCCTCTTCGTTGCATCCGCTTCGAGTGTCGGTTTTCGGATTCGGCGGTTTTCCGATTCGTAAAGATAACTGTTTTTTCGGAAGAATGAGCCGTTCGGATGTATGGATAATACAAAACGACACGCATCGAATGGAATGATGCGTGTCGTTTTGTCGTATCGGAGGTTTTTTCGCCCGTTTAGAACGATGCGAATGTACTCCAGTTCGAATTTTGCTCCGCTGCGGCCTGGATGTCGGCAGGCAGGTTGGCGAAGAAATTATATCCGGTCAGCGCTTCTATTTCGGCGACCGATTTGGTGTAGCTCTGGTAGCTTTCGCCCGAATAGACGCGGTGAGGCAGCCATACACCGACCGTCGATGCCGAAGAGATCTTGCCCGAAGCCTCTCTTTTGACTTTGAGCAGTACCTTGTAATAGTAGTTCGGTACGGGACAGTTCTTGGTATCCTTGGCCGGTTTGATATATGTGATCGTTTCATTCCCGGTTACAGTCCGTAGGATGGCGCCCGTAACCACGTAAACCGTATCGGTCTGTTGTTGTGCGAGCGTCCGCACGTCACCTTCGAGCGTACTCCAGATGCCGGAGTTGAACCCGTTCTGAATCTGCGGCGTGGAATTCGTAGCGTAGAACGTCTGCGCACACATGGTGCCATAGGGATCCTTGTTGCGGTCGGCGTTCGGGATCTGGTGGCCGCGAGCGTAGATGTTCGAGGTGGAACCTACGTTCACTCCGTACGATCCGGCCCAGACATTGATTTGTTGCGAGGTCGGAATCCCGGGTGTCGCAGCCCACGGATCGTTCGGACGTCCCGATCCCAGGTCACCGGCCGCCAACGGGTAAGCTACCCAGTAGGCCGTGTAGGTCGAGGTGTCGTAATACATCGTGTAGTTGCGTGCCGTGTCGTAAAAGGTCCGCAGCAGCATATTGCTGCCTGCGTTGTCCTTGGCCGGAAGCTCGTACCAGGCGGCATGATCCGTCCGTGCTCCTTCGGTGGTAAAGGTTGTCGAAGAACTCTGCGGCGTGGAGCCGTTGGTCGCCGTTACGACGCCGTAAACCGTGTACGTCGTTGCGGGCAGAAGATCGGAGAGGTTGGCGGTCGCTTCGTTTCCGGAAACGAAGGCAACGACACTTCCCGTGTCGCTGCCGTTCGTTGCGGAATAGAAGAACTGCACCTCGGTTGCGTAAGCGGCGTCGGTCAGACTACTGGAAACCTTCGCTGTGCTCGAAGTTATGTCGCTTACGCTCGGTGTGGCAATTCCCGGGGTAGGGTCTGGAGTCGGAACTCCGCCTCCTGTTCACTCAGGCTGCCAAGAGAAATCACCGATAGTAGTACGGTTTTCCGTGTTTTGCTCGATCTTGATCGTTGCGTCCTGCCCGTTGCATACTATATCCGAGAGCTCGAAAACTTTTTTTGAATTTTTGGTTATACTTAATGTTCCTACGCTTTCTCCTCCGGCTGTTACGGTCAAGGTTGCACTGCCTTTCGAACTTGTCAAGGCGTTGAACTTGAGTGCTGTGATTCCGCCAGGGATTGTTACGCTCAATGAACCGTTCTTACCTATCGTGAGGTAAGTTTCGCTGGAAACTGTGATCCCTGCCGTGCGTAATGTAGTACGGTCGGTTTTGGATTGGTTCGGATTACCACATTTTACGTAGGTCCATACCGGAGTCCCGGTTGTTACACCGTTGAAAGTTCCATTAGAGTTGTAGGGTGATCCTGCATCGGGTTTATAGTTTTCGAAAGTTTCCGAAACCCATGCCTTTGCGCCGGCAGCAGCCTGCTCAACAGTCAGCGTCGCTTGGGCTGTACCCAGTGAAGTAGTGGCGGTAAGAACGATGCGTGCTGTACGAGGTGTTGCGACCGTATTTTCTGTGGCTGCGACTTCGAGGCGATTTTCGCTGCCGTTGTAATCACCTGTGGTGATCCAGTCCGGCTGTTCGGTTCCTTCAGTGCCGTCGTAAATAGCGACGGAAACGTCTTGCGTTTCGGCGTTCTTCAACGTAACGGGGATATAGTGAGTTTTCGTATCGTTATAAGACAGTGTCAGGGTCGTCTGATCCAACGTGATTTCAGGCAACTTGACGTATTCGGCAGGGATTAGGGTCAGATCTTTTGTCTGACTGCCGGTATAGAATCCAAAACCGAGAGCTGCTTGATCGTTTTTCGCCAAAATACGGGAAGGGGTCGCTGCCGATGCGATTTGGTAAGTACCTTCGGACTTGTTCTTGGTAATTACCAGTTCATAAGGAGTCGTAGAGGTCGTAGCGCTGTTGTCGCTCTCCCAAGAGAGATAGTTCTCGCCTTGACTGATCGTGTAGTTGTCACCCGATTTGGTAATTGTCCAAATGAGGGTTTCATCACCCGTTTTGTAGGGATTTGACGGTGTAATCACTACGGGGGCCAAACGAGAACCGTCAGCCAGAGAACTCATTGCATAGGTTATTTCGGATTGGGTCGCCGTGATGACGTAGTCGCCGCTCAATGTTTCGGTTGTCTCTTCCGCAGCGTCGGTCATATCGACCGCGAAAGTCGAACTGTCGCCTGCTGCGAAAGCCAGGGCCCGCCCCTCCTGAACGGTTATCGTCTTGGTGAAGATCTTCGTTGCGGTAGTCACGGTAACGGTGAATGTTTCACCGGTTGCCACTTCGAACGGGAAGCAGGTGAAATAAGCCGTCATGCCCGCTTCGCTATTGGCCGTGATGTTCATCTCCGAAGAGTAGTTCAACGTCACGTTATCGGCGAAATTGTTAATATAGCCATACTCCTTGATGGTACCTGCCGTCATATCGACATAGCTGCGGCCCGTGACTTTTTTGTCGGGAGCCGTAAATTTGACGCCGAGGACACTTTCCGCAGATGCGAGGTTCTTGACCGTCATCTTACCGATGGCGACGGCACGGCCGAAACTCATTTGCAGTTCGGTCGGCTGACTCTCCACAGAGATCGATTTGGCGATCAGCAGGTCCGCGTTCGAATCGAAACTCGTAGCGGTCGGCTGCTGGACTGTGGGAGTGATGACCTTCATGTTGGTGATGTCCGTATTGCTGGAGGTAACCCATGCCGAAGCGGGGTAAACCGCGTTGTAAACGAGCGGGGTGTTCTCGTTTGCGGGGAACGTTACGGCGAATTTTGCAATGTCGCCGCTTATCACGCCCTCTTGCGAGGTAGCAAATACGGTAGTGGAAGCCGCCGTTTCGAGTACTTGCAGGAATTCACCGGTCGCATTCCACGAAACTTTCCCCGTCAGGGGATCATACGTCGTACGGGAACCGGATGCCGATTCGAGTTCAGACGATGCGGTGACCGTCATCGTTACTTTACGACCGTTCGACGGGTCGGAAACCGTGTCGTCTTTGGAACAGGCTGCGAACAGAGATGCACACACTGCGACAGCCAAAATGGATTTGAAAAAAGTTTTCATAGTCGTAGGATGTGTTTGTTAGTATTCTCCGTAATCGGTGTCATTAACGCTGCCGCCTGCTTCGCCGGCTCCGCCATAGTCCAGGACAGTGCTGTTGGCAAAACCTTTCTCGATCGAGATGCTGAGGATCTCAACCGAAGGAGCGGAGTACGAAGTTCCCCCCCCCTTAACCGTAGATTCGTAGTGTTTTTTCATAATCATAGAGGTATTATGTTTGAGAGTTTTTACATCGTGTCCTGGTTATGGGCTACCACAAATATAGACAATATTCAATTAAGGAACAAGAAAGAATCCAAAATTCATCGAATCTTCATATTTCGATGCGGATTATGCGTGAAAGCGTCCGAAATTTAGTATAAATTGTCGAACATGCTCTGGCTTTTGTCGTATTTCAGGTCGGCGAGGGAAGCCGCTTTGACGCCGATGTTGAAACTCCAGCTCTGATAGTGGCCGAAGGGGACCCACGCGAACGACATTTGCCAGCAATGCAGGTCGCGTGTAATGGTGATGGAGGCCGGAGTCAGCTCTTTGGCCTGGAAGTCGTAACCGCCCTGGATTGTTACACCCATTTTTGGCAGAATCGTAACGCTGCCGTTGATGCCGAGCGTTTGGGTGATGTTTTTCTGGTAGCCCGTCGTGCCGTTGTTGGTCGGTGATGCGGAGTAGCTGATCGTATAGTTGAATCCCAGGTTCCAGGGTAGCGAGAAGTCGTAGTAGGCCTGGGTCATGTATTGCCGTCGCAGGGCCGGGTTCATTTGCCCGTAAGGGTCGTAGAAAGGATTGGCGTAGGCCGGATCGACCGGGGCGCTGTTGATGTCGTTGATCGCCGGGGTGGAGTTGTCCTGGCGGGATTGGAACGTATAGCCGAACGAAGTGCTGGCCGATACCACACGGCCCGGGAAAAAGAGTTTGTTGATACGCTGGCCCTGCGGGGTGACCCGGTAAGGGTCGAGCGTAGCGTTGATATTGATGCCGAAATTCTGGAAAACGGTCGTGCGCAGCGAAATGGGGATGTTCGAAAGTCCCATGGAGTCGGCCAGGAAGTTATAGGATACCTGTCCGATGCGGAGTTCGTCGATCAGTTTGATCTTCTTCATACCCGAGGTATCGCGTTTGCTGAGCACCTTCATTTCGAGCGTCTGCGAGAGCGAGGCGTTGATGGCCATGGACTGACCGGAGCTGGGCACGCCGAAGATGCTCCCTTCGAAAGGCGAGTAGGTCTTGAAATTACCCAGCGTATCGCTCTGCACGGTCTTTACGTAGCCGTATTTCTGCTTGGAGAAGTCGGGGGCGTAGGAGAAGCTCACCGTCGGGGTGATCGTGTGGCGGATCGCCTGTACCTTGCGCGTTTTCTTCTTGGCCTCGTAGCGGCCATAGATGATCGTCGAGGCCTGCAGGCTGAAGTTGTAGTTGTACAGACGGTAGAATCCGTACTCCGGGTCGAGTTTGTCGATGCGGTTCAGCACCGGGTTCCAAACCTGCTCCTGTTTTTTGAAATACCACTTTTCGGTGTAGTTGATCGTAGGTCCGAAGTTGATGTAGTTGAAGATGTTGTACGTCGCCGAGATAGGAATGCTATGCTCGAAGCCGTACTGCATGTTCTGGAGTGTTTCCTTGGTGAAGATTTCGGACTCTTTGGCGTTGGCCTTGTTGTTGAACTTGCCGGTGTAGCGGAGCGAAATCTTTTCGTACCACCGCTGCTTGCCCATCGCCTCCTTGCGTTTGAAGGGGTAGAAGGTCGAAACGTTGAAGACGACGTTCGGCAGGGCGATCGAGAGCGTTCCGCTCTGCGAGTTCTGCGAAACGGACATGTTGGCCGAAAGGGAGAACGGTGTGCCGAGCCAGCTTTTCGAATAGGAGATCGTCGAACTTGTCTGCGTCTGGAGCGCTTCGTTCAGGCTGGTAGCCGAATAGCGGTTGTAGCCGCTGGTACGGAAATCGACCGATGCGGAGAAGGTCGATCCCGGATTGGCTTTGGGGTCTTGCGTATGCTGCCAGTAGAGCTGGAAGTTGTTCTGCTGGAGGAAGTCGGGTTCGCCCTTGTCGCCGACACGGACGTTCGAGTAGTTGAAATTCAGGGTGCCGTTGTACTTGTAACGCTTCATATAGCGCGACATCGCGGATGCCTCCCACGATCCGAGGGTGTAGATACCGCCCCGGATGGCCAGGTCCATGTGCTCTCCGAGCGTGAAGTAGTAGCCCAGGTCACGAATGTAGAATCCCTTGGTCGATTCCTCGCCGAAAGTCGGCATCAGCAGACCCGACTTGGGGCCGGAACTGAGCGGGAAGAAACCCTCGGGCAGTAGCGGAAAGTAGATGGGAACGTCTTCCAGGACCAGGTAGGCGGGACCCGTGACCACTTTCTTGCCGGGAATCACCTTCGCCTTGGTCATCGCCAGGTAGAAGTGGGGGTGGTCCGTCTGGTCGCAGGTGGTGTATTTGCCGTCCTGGATGTGGATGGTGTTGTCGTCCATCTTTTTGACGTTGTTGCCGATCAGCCAGCCGTCGCCCTCCTGAGTCGCCACGCCTTTGATTTTCGCCTTTTTACTGCCGATGTTGTAGGTGATCGTGTCCATCGTGTAGGGATTGGCGGCTCCTTCGGTGAAAGTGGGGTTGGTAACTGTCGGTTTGCCGTCTATCGTGTCGCGCTTGCCGTGGGCGTAGATGATCTTTTCGTCCATATTGACCCGCATGAAATCTCCCTTGAGATTCATGTTCTGGTAGTTGATATCGCCCTGGTTGTAGATATAGACCGTGCGGTTGCGTACGTCGTAGTAGAGCGAGTCCTGGTTTTTGCCGCTGATGATGTCGTCCAGGAAAGATTTTTTCCGGGTCGTATCGCGCCGGGTCGTGTCCTGACGCAACGAATCGCGTAGCAGCGAGTCGTTGCCGGTGGGAGCCGTACTGTCGGCGGGGGCGATCGGCGAGAGGGGAGGCGCTCCGAAGATCGAGTCGATCTTGGTGTCGAAAAGCGAATCCTGCTCCTCTTCCGTACGTGTTTCGGCGGTCGGGGGGCGGTCGGCTTCCCGTTGAAGGCGCCGAATCTCCCGGCGGGTTTCGCGGCGGGATTTTTGTACGGCTTGTGTCGGAGTGCTGTCGGGCGGTGTTTGGCGTTCGGGTGTCGCGGGATGCTGCACTCCGCCCGGCAGCGCCATGCCGAGCACCGGAAGCAGGAAGAGCAGCAGGAGTGCTCCCGAGAAGATATATTTTGCCTTTAGCCTGTCCAAAATTCCAAAAAAAATCATACCTTTGCCGACGAGTCGGCAAAACCGCCCGAAAATGGCTCCGAAGGCCTCAGTGCGGGGGTTTTAACATCCGGCAAATATAGGTAAAAAATTCAGAACCGTTAAATTTTCAGCCACTTTTGCTATGCGGAAATCGCTTTTTCTTGTTGCCCTGTTTTTGATTGCGACACTCTCTTTCAACGGAGTTGCCGCGCAGAATATTGCACAGGGCGTGCGGGTCGTCGTAATCGATGCCGGGCACGGGGGGCCGAAGTTTCCGGGAGCTCATTACAGAGGCGTTTATGAGAAAGATCTCAACCTTCAGATCGCTCTGAAGCTCGGGGCCTTGATCGAGAAGGAGATCCCCCAGTTGAAAGTGGTTTACACGCGTAAGACGGACAAGCAGTTTTCCGAAAGTCTGACCCAGGATTTGCAGGCTCGGGCCGATATCGCCAACAAGGCGGGCGGCGACCTGTTCATTTCGATCCATACCAATGCTGCGGCATCGGCGTCGGCACGGGGAGTCGAGACCCTGATTATGGGTGAGAGTCCGCTGGAGAAGAACGCCAACGAGCGGGCCCTCTATTATAACAACCAGGAGGAGCTGCTCGATATGTCGAACGAGAAGACGGCGGCGATCGTTCGGGCTTATATCCAGAACCTGCAGTTCACCTATGGTGAATACAGCGAAGCGATGGCCCGTCTGGTGCAGAAACATTACGTCAAGTCCGGGCGGCACAATCGCGGTGTGAAGCGACAGCCGCTCAAAGTGCTCTACGCTACCGATATGCCCGGTATCCTGACCGAGATAGGTTTCCTTTCCAATTCGGAGGAGTACGCTTATATGAATTCGGCGAAGGGGCAGGCTCAAATCGCACGTGCGCTGTGCGATGCGGTGAAGGATTACGTCGCTTTCGTTCGGGGTGCGCTGCTTGTCGATGACGATGCCATTTACGAACAGGCCGATGCCGATGTCGCAGAGCCGGCTTCGGCTGCCGCTTCGGACAAAGCGGATAAGGGTAGTGTCAAAACCGGGAAAGCCGAACAGGAGAAGACGTTTTATGCCGTGCAGTTGATCGCCAGCGCCAAGCGCGTGCCGCCCAAGGACCGGCAGTTCAAAAGTTACCGGGGAAAAGTCACGGAGTTCGTTACCGGCGGCCGGTTCAGGTATAAGTATTGTGTGGGGCGTTTCGATACCCGCAAGCAGGCCGAAGCCAAGTTGGCCGAGGTGCGCAGGGAGTTCCGCGATGCGTTCGTGGTGAGTTGTCGGGGCGACCGGATCGTACAGTAAATAAAACGAAAAAAACAGGTATATGAGAAGAGAAGTTAAGATCGGCATTTTCGCCGTGCTGATGATCGGCGCCCTCTGGGCGGGTATCCGCTTTCTGAAGGGGTTCGACATCTTCAGTCGCAACGCGGTCTATTATGCCGCTTACGACCAGGTCGATGGCGTGCAGAACGCTTCGCCGATTCTGATCCGGGGCGTGAAGGTGGGAGCCGTGACGGATATTTCGTTCGATCCTTCGATCGGTAACGAGGTCGTACTTCAACTGACGATCCAGCGGAAATACCGGATTCCGTCCAATTCCGAAGCCCGGATCTACAGCAACAGCATCATGGGCGCCAAAGCGATCGAAATCGCTCTGGGCGATGCCGGGACCTACCTGCAATCCGGGGACACCCTCTGTTCGAGCCGCAGCAAGGGCCTGATGGATATGGCGGGTTCGGAACTCGAATTTTTCAAGCAGAAGATGTCGCAGGTCGTGGGGGATTTGAGCCGCACGATGGATAACCTGAATCTGATTATGGAGCAGAACGCCGCGAATATCGAAGGTACGATGTCGCACCTGAATTCGATTACGGGCAGCGTAAACGGTATGTTGCTGTCGCAGCGTGCGAATCTGGAGAGCGCCGTAGCGAATTTGACCCGTTTTTCGGAGATGCTCGGCGAGAACTCTCCGCGTATGGACAGTATTATCCTGAATTTAAGCAATTTTACCGACCAAATACAGCGTGAGAATCTGGCCGGGGCGCTCGATTCGACTCTGATGAACCTCAATGCGATCTTGGCCCGTGTCAATGCCGGGGAGGGGACTGTCGGGCAGCTCGTCAGCGATCCCCGTCTGTACGAATCGCTCAACGAGGCGACTGCGAACTTGGCGTCGCTGCTGGCCAACTTGCAGGCCCATCCTGCTCGTTACGTCCATTTCTCGCTGTTCGGCCGCGATCCCGAAAAGGCCGACCGCAAGCAGCAGAAAAAAGAGGCGAAACATGCCCGGCGCGATTCGCTCAAGGCCCTGAAAGCGGCCCGATAGTTTCGAATGTTTTCTCTGTGCGATGATCTATCCGGCGAACTTTGAACAGAAAGTCGGTTTCGACCGGCTGCGTGAGCAGGTCGCGGCGCTGTGTACGATTCGCGGCGGCCGGGAAAGGTTGTGCGCCGAACAATTCAGCACTTCGCAGGCCGATGTCGAGCGGCGGCTGGCGCTGGCGGACGAGATGCGCCGTCTGCTGGAGATGGAACGGGACTTTCCGGACGACGAGTTCGTCGATGTCGATTATATCCTTTCCAAACTGAAGATCGAAGGCAGTTTCCTCGAAGTCGAGGAGGTCGTGTTGCTGCGCCGGGCGCTGGCTTCGGCGGGGGCGATCGCCGGTTTTATCCTGGGGCGCGGTGAGGAGCTATATCCCGAACTGCGGCTCCGCAGCCGGGGGATCGAGGCTTTCCCGGAGATCGTTCGGGCGATCGACGGTATCGTCGATCAGTACGGCAAGATCCGGGACGACGCTTCGCCGGAGTTGCAGCAGATCCGGCGGATGATCCGCGAGCGGGAGGGGCAGGCCGCCAAACGCCTGCAGCAGGTGTTCTCGAATGCCAAGAAAGCCGG
>OLXH01000897.1_pt1 | contig 12642 bp, 10 predicted proteins | sample 1673391 | NCBI WGS metagenome assembly OLXH01 (sample SAMEA103958110, study PRJEB25191) | human gut metagenome | reverse complement strand
CGCTCAAGAGAGTTTTGGTGGCAGGAGGGCCACACCATCCACGAAACCGCCGAGGAGGCCATCCACGAGACGGAGCAGCAGCTGAACTGCTACGCCGATTTCTTTGAAAACGTCCTTGCCATTCCGGTCGTCCCCGGACAGAAGACCGAGAAGGAAAAGTTTGCAGGCGCCGAGGCGACCTATACCGTCGAGTGCCTGATGAAAGACCACAAAGCGCTGCAGGGTGCAACGAGCCATTACTTCGGCGACAAGTTCTCCAGAGCCTACAACGTGACCTTCACCGGCCGCGACAACAAGCTCCAATATCCGTTCCAGACCTCCTGGGGCTCCACCACGCGTATGATCGGCGCGGTCATCATGGCCCACGGCGACAACAACGGCCTCGTCCTGCCGCCGAAGATCGCGCCCGTGCAGGTCATCGTCCTGCCCGTCGCGATGCACAAGGCGGGCGTCCTGGAAAAGGCTTCGGAGCTGAAGGACCGTCTGGTCAAGGCGGGGCTTCGCGTAAAGCTCGACGATTCGGATAACTCCATGGGCTGGAAGTGCGCGCAGTATGAGATGAAGGGCGTGCCCGTGCGCGTCGAGATCGGCCCGCGCGATATCGAGGCCGGACAGTGCGTGCTCGTCCGCCGCAATGACGGCGAGAAGACGGTCGTCCCGCTGGAGAATCTCGAAGCCGCCGTTTCCGAGCAGCTGGAGCTTGTCCAGAAGGGGATGTTCGAAAAGGCGAAGCAGAATCTCGACAACCATATCTATGAAGCGCATTCGCTCGAAGAGGCCAAGCAGCTGCAGGCCGAGCACGGCGGCTTCATCAAGACGATGTGGTGCGGCGAGCTGGAATGCGAGCTCAAGATGAAGGAAGAGGGCGGCATGTCCTCCCGCTGTATGCCGCTCAAGCAGGAGCATCTCGGCGACACCTGCCCGATCTGCGGCAAGCCCGCCAGGAAGATGATCTACTGGGGCATCGCATACTGATCGAATATGAAAAGAGGGCTGTCCCGAACACATCGGGACAGCCCATTTTGTTATCCTGCCATCCGCACGAGGATCGAGGCGATCTGCGCGCGGGTGAGCCTGCTCTGCGGCAGGAAGCGGCCCCGCGGGTCGCCCTGCACAAGGCCGAGTCCCACGCAGACCGATACGCCGTCGACGGCCCAGCCGGAGATTTTCGCAGCGTCCGTGAAGTCCAGACTTCCCTGCGTCGTGACGCCGGAGCGTGCATAGTACCGCGCCAGCATGACGGCCATCTGCTCCCGTGTGAGGGTCTTTTCGGGCCGGAAGGTCCCGTCGTCGTAGCCCGCGACGATGCCGCTGTCCGCCGCCCAGGCGAGATACGGCGCGTCCGCCGCTGTCAGGTCAACGTCCGAAAAGCGCGCCGCGCCCTCCAGCGGATAGAGCGTGTGGATGCCCGCGAAGCGGGCAAGATCGGCAGCAAACTCCGCCCGCGTAACAAATGCGTTCGGCTTCCATTCGCCCGTGTCCGTCAGCATCATCCAGCCGTAGTCCAGACAGGTCTTCATGGCGGCGTAGCCCCAGTGTGTCTCGATGCGGCTCTCGTCAAACGCCTGCTCGCCGACCGCATCGGCGGGCAGATTGATCCCGTTGTTTTTTGCCGAATAATAGACTGTCGCCGCCTCGGGCGTTACGCCGCGCCGCAGCAGCAGGTCCTGCACCGTGACGAACTCATAGCCCTCGGCCAGCAGATCGTCGATCGCGGCCAGCGCACCGTCCACGCTGGTCTTGTAAATGTCATGGACCAGAATGATCGCGCCGTCAAAGACACCGGCTTCGATATTGCTGCGCACCGTCTCTGCATTACGGTACTTCCAGTCTTCCGGGTCGACCGACCAGTAGATCAGCGGCGCGGTCACGACGGATTTGACCGTTTTGTTCGCGTTGCCGTAGGGGGCGCGGATATACGCGTTTTCGTCGCCTCCGGCGGCGGTGATGAGCGCCTGCACGGCGCTGATCTCATATGCGACCGTCTGCGCGGAGCAGGTGTTAAGGTTTTTGTGATTGTATGTATGGTTCGCAAGCTGGTGGCCCTCGTTTACGATGCGCTTCAGCGTCTCCGGCCAGCCGGAGGCGTTGACGCCGTTGACAAAAAACGTCGCGTGAACGCCGCGCTCGGCAAGGCCGTCCAGAAGCGCGCCGGTATATTTGCCGGGCCCGTCGTCAAACGTGATGGCCAGCAGCTTTGCGCCGCAGTCCTGCGTCCCGTCCGCCCGCGCGGGCAGACACAGTGCCGCCAGCAGACACAGCGCCAGAGCAGCGGATAAAATTCGTGTTATGTTTTTCATAAGGTGCTCCTTTCTCTGCCATCATACCAGATTCGGCAGATTTTGCAAGCGCTCAACGCATTCCCGCGCTGGACAGTTTAGCGCTTTGCAGCAAGCAGCCCCCGGCGGCGCCGGGGGCTGTTGGTCGTTTATTCGGCTTTTTTATAGACCCATGCGTTCGGCAGGGGACGGCCGCCGGTGTAGCGCAGAGGGGAGGACGACGACTGCGTGACATACTCGCCGTCGAACCACAGCATGGCGCTCGAACCGCCGTCGAGGTTGATGGCCTGCATACACTTGTGCTGGAGCAGGATCTCGGAGCAGTTGTTGACGCTCGTGCCGAGGATGCCTTCAAGCGGATAGCGGCCCTCGATGACCAGCATGAGAATTTCGTAGTTCTCGCTCTGGCCGATGCAGGCACGCGGCTGCTCGCCGGTCCAGTAATCATCCATGATCTTCTTGCCGTCGACGATGAGCGCAGGTGTGAACTCCGCCGCGTCGGTGCAGTCTTCGCTGACGGGAGACAGCGCGTCTTTGATATAGAACAGGTTGTCCTCGTGCAGCTCGATGCGCTTGTAGGCGTAGGCGGAGAAATGGTCGCCGTAGGCCGTGCCGTTGGACATCGTATAGCCCGCAAGCAGACCGCCGTTGCCCGCGCCGTTGGGGTCGAGGAAGCCGTTGGCGTTCATGGCCAGAACGCCGTTGTGCGCCTCGGCGATGGTGCCCGAGAGCTGTCCGGCGGTGCCGAGCGTCGTGGCCATCTCGATGGACAGGCGCGACGGATCCTTGCCCACGGCCAGCACGCCGCGGTAGCCCTTGCCGGAAATGCGCAGCAGCAGAACGCCGTCCTTCGCGTCGATTGCCAGCACCTGTTCGCCGAAGATGGACTGGATGGACGTGCCCTCGTCGTCAAAGCCGGCTTCGTTGATGTAAATTTGGTCCCAGCCGTTCGCCAGCGTGTCGGGGTGCTCGGCCAGATACGCCTCCATGGACGTGCGGTCCAGCTCCCAGAAGACGGAGTAGAAATTCTCCTGCGCCTGCTTTTCCAGCTCTTCTGCCGTCGGGGTATTGTCTTCCGTCTGCTCCGACTCGTGCGTGATGTTCGGATTGATGTACGTGACGTTGTCGTCCGCTGCGGGCGTGTCCGTGCCGGCGGGCGTGTCGTCCTTCTTGCCCCAGTTGGCGTTAGATTCCTTGCCGACCGTCGCAGCCCTGACCAGACCGTATTCATACCGGACCTCGTCAATGACGTCCTTGGGGATAAAATAGGTCGCCAGCCACTGGTGGCGCATGGTGTCCATTGCGGTGTTGATGTAAATCGTCCGCCATTTTTTGACGAAGCTGTTGTTTGTATACACGCAGAAGAAGTACAGCGCTTCCAGACACAGAATGACGAGCAGCCAGATGGCAAGCGTCTTCAGGGGCTTTTTGACCTTCTGCTTTTTCGGCTTGCCGGAACGCCTGGCCACGCGTGTGCCGGTCGAGCTGAACAGTTTGACCTGTGACATCGAATCTCTCCAGTAACAATAAAAATCACATACGGGTGCATTCTATCACACATCGCCGCAGGAATCAAACCTTTTCCCAGAAAGTTAAGAAATATTTACAATTTGGCGCAGAATCGACACTTATTTTGTACCGGTCTGCGTGCTTTGTCTGACGGTGCCGGGTTCAGCCTCCAGATCCTTGCCGTATTCGACCGTTCCGATGCGGCAGCCGTGTCCGATGCGGACATATTTGCCGCGGACGATCTCGGCTTCGACATTCTCAAGCTCGATGTTGTCGCCCTCGATCGAGCCGATGCGCGCGCAGCCGGGACTCGTATGGAACAGGCCAAGGATTGTCGCCGTATCCTTTTGCAGGACATGGATGCTGCCGCCGCCGATGGCGCTGATATGCACCGCGCGGTTGGCCGAGATCTCGACCGTCTCCGCGTTCAGAAGTCCGCCGATCTCCGCCGCGCCGCTTAAAACTGCTGTCTCCGCCTCGATATCGCCGCTGACCCGGCACGAGCCGGAAGTGCGGAACGCTCGGCAGTGGACGCTGCCTGCTTCCAGAGAGCCGGACGCACGGAGCTCGTCTGCCGTAAGCGCCTGCTCCGTCCGCAGCGAACCGGAGACGGACGCAAGCCCCTCTACCTGCACCGACTGCGCGGAAAATGCGCCGGAGGACGACAGGCTGCCACACCGGGCGCTTCCGAATACCTTGGCCGCGCCGCTCGTGTGCAGCTCGCCCGCGCAGTCCACGTCGCCCTGCACCTTTGCCGCGCCGGAGCAGTGCAGCTCCTCACATTTGAGGCTGCCCTGTACCTTGCCCGCGCCACTGATCGAGACTCTGCGGTATTCGCCGCCCGGCATGCTGCTCGCGCCGGAAATTTTCATATCAATGTGTTCGTTCATAATGCTTCCTCCTTCAGATGCTCCAGAATATCGGTTTTGTGTTCGCCCTCGGTCAGATACAGGTGCAAAAGCTCGTCGAGGGAATAGGTTTTCGAGCCGTATTTTGTTTCCAGAACCAGTGTCCGCCGCGCAGCAGACGCCTGCTTCTGCCCGGCCAGCTCCGCGGCGAGTTCTTCGAGCGACACACGCTCCTTGCTTTCCAGGATCCGCTCCACGCGCGGGCAGATCTGCTTCGTGTGAAAATACGTCTCCTGTCCGCTCGGCGTCGAACGGCGCAGGAACCAGCTCTCCGGGATCAGGCCCATCCGCTTCCAGCGGTACAGCGCGCCATAGGAGATCCCATAGCGCTCCAACAGCTCCTTTTTGGAAATCAGATCCTCATCCATGTGCAGCCTCCTTCCGTAACAGTGTTCCGTAACATTGTTACGGTCGTATAATAGCATAACATTGTTACGTTGTCAAGAGGTCTTCCCTGCCGAAACGAAAAAATCCCATCGCCGTGCGGAAACACGGCAATGGGAGTTGAAAATTCACGCGGGTGTGCTTATTTTACCGCCTGTACAAACGCGGCCTTGTCTTCGGCCTTGAAAAACGCGCTGCCTGCGACAAGGACGTTTGCGCCTGCCGCCGTGCAGACCTTCGCAGTCTGTGCGTTGACGCCGCCGTCGACCTCCAGCTCGCAGCCGGGATTTTTCTCATCGATATACGCGCGGATGGCCCGCACCTTGGGCATCATGTCGGCCATGAAACTCTGTCCGCCGAAGCCCGGCTCGACCGTCATGACCAGGATCAGGTCGACAAGCTCGATGAACGGCAGCACGGCCTCCGCCGGTGTTTTGGGCTTGACGCAGATCGCGGGCTTTTTGCCGCAGGCGCGGATGATGCGGAGCGCCTCAAGTGTGTTTTCCTGCGTGTCAGCCTCGACATGGACGGTCACGATGTCCGCGCCAGCCTGACAAAAGCGCTCGGCATAGCGCACGGGGCGGTCGATCATCAGATGCACGTCGAGCGTCAGATCCGTCACCTTGCGGATGCAGGACAAAACGGGCAGTCCGATTGAAATATTGGGAACAAACAGGCCGTCCATAACGTCAATATGTACATACTCGGCGCCAGCCTGTTTGATCGTACCGATCTCGCGTTCCAGATTTGCAAAATCTGCCGCCAGAATCGAAGGGGATACACGGATCATAGGAATGCCTCCATTACATAAAATAAAGCCGCGCACCGCCTTCCGGCTGCCGGCATAGGTATGGATATGCGGCAGGGAGCCGGTTCCTCAAGGATGCTTCCGCGCAGCCGGTTCCTTCCGCACTCTATTATACTGTGCGCCGCAGTCCGTGTCAATCCGGTCCGGCAGTTGACTTTCCGCAACGTTTGTACTACTATTAGTTTGAGGAAATATCCAGAAAAATGCTTCGCCTTGCGGAGAAAGGAATACCATGGACGAACAGAAAGAGAAACAGAACGCAAAAAAGAAGCGCTCCGCGCTTCCGATTTATGCCATTGGCATCGTATGGCTGCTGTACGCCGGCAAGCTGAACACCTTCCGGGGGATTCTTTCCTGCGCGGTCGTGTCGGCGATCGTGTATGCGATCCTGCGCATCGTGCTGCCCGGCAAAAAGACGGACGAGCCGCCGAAGGCTGCCGCGCCGGAGCAGCCCCAGCCGAAGCAGGCGGAAAAGAAGCCTGAACCGCAGCCGGAGCCAGAGCCGGAGGAAAAGCTCCCGCCGGAGCTGCAATCGGTCATCTATCAGGGCAAGCGCGCCATCGCCGATATCCGCCGTCTGAACGACGAGATCCCTGACGAGCGCATAAGCGCCCAGATCGATCTCATCGAGCGGCTGACGGCGCAGATCTTCGACTGCGTCCGGAAAAACCCGAAAAAGCTCAGTCAGATCCGGCAGTTCCTCAACTATTATCTGCCGACCACGATCAAGCTTATGGAGCAGTACGTCACGCTGCAGAACCAGAGTCTCAAAACGGAAAACATCACCGAGGGGATGCAGAAGATCGAAGACCTGCTCGACAAGGTCATTATCGCCTTCCAGCGGCAGCTCGACGCGCTGTTTGAGGCCGACGTCGTCGACATCACCGCCGATATCCGCGTGATGGAGCAAATGATGGCCAGCGAAGGGCTGACGAACAAAAAGGATTTTGCATAAACGGTACAAATAGATACAGGAGGAACAGATTATGGACGAATACATTCCCCAGCTCACCCTGACGCCGGATCTGAACGCGCAGCCGCAGCCGGAGGTCAAACAGGAAGCGGATCTCATCACGAAAGCACAGGCCGCGCCGGAGGCAGGCCCCGATCTTTCCGCGCTCTCCGAGCAAGAGCAGCAGGCCGTGCTGGCCTTCTCGAAGCAGATCGATCTGGAAAACGCGCAGCAGATCCTCGAATACGGCGCTTCCGCACAGAAGAACATCGCAGATTTCTCCGACACGGCGTTGGCCAAGGTCAAGACCGGCGATCTGGGCGAGATCGGCGATATGCTCTCCGGCCTGCTCGTCGAGCTCAAGACGATGGACGAGCCGGAAAAGAAGGGCATCGCGGGCCTGTTCCGCAAGGCAAAGATCAACGCCGAGGAGATGAAGAGCCGCTTCGCGACGGCGGAGGTCAATGTCGACCGCATCTCCGGCGAGCTGGAAAAGCACAAAATCACGCTGCTGAAGGACGTAGCCGTGATGGATCAGATGTACGAGCGGAACCTGCAGTACTTCAAGGAGCTGACCATGTATATTCTGGCCGGTAAGCAGAAGCTGGCCGAGGCCCGCAGCACCACGCTGCATGAGCTGCGCGCAAAGGCCGAGGCTTCGAATCTGCCGGAGGATGCGCAGGCGGCCAATGATTTTGAAAACAAATGCGTCCGGTTCGAAAAGAAGCTCCACGATCTGGAGCTGACGCGCATGATCTCGCTGCAGACCGCGCCGCAGATCCGCATGATCCAGAACAACGACACCGCGCTTGTCGAAAAGATCCAGACCTCCGTGCTCAACACCATCCCGCTGTGGAAGAACCAGATGGTGCTGACGCTCGGCATCGAAAATTCCCGCCGCGCCATGGAGGCCCAGCGGCAGGTCACGGACATGACGAACGCGCTGCTGCAGAAGAACGCCGATATGCTGCATATGGCCTCCGTCGAGACGGCGAAGGAATCCGAGCGCGGCATCGTCGACATGGAAACGCTCAAGCACACCAACGAGCAGCTGATCTCCACGCTCGACGAGGTTCTGCAGATCCAGACCGACGGCGCAAAGAAGCGGCAGGAGGCCGAAGCTGAGCTTCGCAGGCTGGAGGGCGAGCTGAAGCAGAAGCTTCTGCAGCCGCGCAGCTGAAACTTTTAAAAGGAGCAGGCATGAAATTCTTTCAGAAACCGGGCGTTGCGGTCGTCTTTACAATCGTGATGATCGCCGCGGCGCTCTTCATCGGGCTGTCCCCGGTGCTCAAAAGTGACAAACCGGCTGAGACAGCGCAGACAGCCGTGCCGGAGCAGACTATCTCCCAGACGCCTGCGGAAGAGCAGACATCCAATACAGCGGGAGACGAGACGATCTCCGACAAGTATATCCGCGACGACGCAGGGCTGTTTACCCGCAGCGGCGAAAATGCGATTCAGGACTACAACACAAAGATCTATAACAAAACCGGCAGCCATATCGCCATTCTGACGACAGACAGCACCGGCGGTAAGACGCTGGAAAGCTATACGGACAGCGCATTTGATTCGATGGGGCTGAGCGAGTATGATATGCTCTTTGCCATTGATACCAGCACAGACGAGTGGTATGTGACGACGGGTATGTATGTCGCGGATTACACCGATAGCAAGCTGGAGTCGATCTTTCAGGACGGCTTTGCCGCCATTCTGGACGGCGATGCAGACGACGCGGCGAGCGATCTGTACAAGGAGCTGTACAGCTGGTGCAAAAGCAGCCTGAACGGGACTGCGAATGAGGAGTATACGCCCGTGCAGGAGACCGGACGTGTCAGGAGGAAAAGCATAATCGGTACAATTCTTACGATTTTGATCATTTTCTGGATCATCAAGGCCATTTTCGGCTCCGGCCGCAGAGGCGGCGGAGGCGGAGGCTTCTGGTCAGGTCTGTTTTTGGGCTCGCTGTTCTCGAACCATCATCACCACCACGGCCCCGGCCCGGGGCCTGGCCCCAGACCCGGCGGCGGCAGCCGAGGCGGCTTTGGCGGAGGCCGCGGAGGTTTCGGAGGAGGTCGAGGCGGGTTCGGCGGTGGCCGCAGATAAAAAATTTTCCAGCATGAACAGGCCGTTTGCGCACATACTAAGTCCGTACCTTAAAAAAGGAGGAAGTTTTGTATGAGCTTTGCAAACGAAAAGGCCAACCACGCAATCGAGTGCCACGTGAGCCAGTGCAACAACCACTGCGGCTGCGAGGATTACTGTACCCTCGATAAGGTTTGTATTGGAACCCATGAAGCCGATCCGACCTATGAAAATGCCCCGTGCCGCAGTGCACGGGGATTTTCTGTCTGCGCTGCATTTCGCCTGCAGACGCTTTTCACGCCTTATGTCCGCCGATCTGCTCATTTCTCTGGCGGGCAGTTGCGCCGTCGCGGAGACTCATGGCCTTCAGGATGGCGTTTTTGCCGTATTTTTCGCGGATGGCCAGCACGGCGTCCTGCATCCGCCGTTCGCGCGCACGCGCGGACTGTTCCTCGCGCCGAGCCGTGAGCGCCGCTTCGTCGGCAAACAGATCGAGCTGAACGTATTCCGGCTCGGCCTGCACGTCCCGCTCCCGCTGCACATGGTTCGCGACGACATACATCCGGCGCACGAGCAGCCCGCGGTCCACGATCCGGTCAAACAGCACCGTCAGCGCCTGCAGGAGCTCTCTGGAGGAGGCGGTCGGCGCCCGGAGCGTTTCTGATCCGTGCGCGGCTTTCGGGACGCGCCGCCCGTAATGGTCGACTGTGACCGGGCCGTGATACGGCGGACAGGACGGGTCTGTCAGGCTTTCACGGTCATAGCCGACGGTCAGGACCATCTGATCGGTCACAAGCCCCTTCCGAGCCAGCTCCAGCGCCAGCGCGTCCGCCATCTCCCGCGCGACGAGCCGCGCCTTTTCAAACGGATACGGGCATTGCAGCACCTGACCGGAGCTGACGCTGTGCGTCTGGGGCCGGTAGGCCTTGATGTCCGCAAGCGTGCACGGCTCGCAGCCCCATGCGTGGTCGATCAGCAGCTCCGCGTTCACACCGAACATCCGGTACAGCAGCTCCTCGTTGTAAAATTCATCCGGCCTGCCGAGCGAACAGCGGGCGATATCGCCCATCGTGAACAGGCCCTTTTCCTCAAGCTTTTTCGCGATCCCGCGTCCGACGCGCCAGAAATCCGTCAGCGGCCGGTGCGTCCAGAGCGTTTCGCGGTAGCTGCGCTCGGTGAGGCAGGCAATGCGCACGCCGCTTTCATCCGGCGCCACGTGCTTGGCCCCGATATCCATGGCGACCTTCGCCAGATACAGATTCGTGCCGATCCCGGCGGTCGCGGTGATGCCGGTCGTGCGCAGCACGTCCAGAATGACCGTCCGCGCCAGCTCCTGCGGCGTCTGGCCGTAGGTGCGCAGATACGGCGATGCGTCGATGAAGACCTCGTCGATGGAATAGACGTGAATGTCCTCCGGCGCGAAATATTTGAGGTAGATCTGATAGATCTGCGTGGAGACACGTATATAGTTCGCCATCTGCGGCGGCGCGGTGATGAAGGAGAGCGCCAGCTCCGGGTGCGCGGCAAGCGTGTCCGCGTTTTCGCTCTGGCCGCGCAGCTGTCGGCCCGGCGCGTGCTGCCGCCGCATGGCGTTTACCTGTTCGACGCGCTGCACCACCTCGAACAGCCGCGCCCGGCCCGCGATGCCATACGCCTTTAAGGACGGCGAGACGGCCAGGCAGATCGTTTTCTCCGTCCGCGCCGCGTCCGCCACAACGAGATTTGTTTTCAACGGGTCAAGCCCCCGCGCCGCACATTCCACCGACGCATAAAAGGATTTCAGATCGATCGCCAGATACACCCGTTCCGCCTCCCTTCAGGTTCTGTCCCTATCATACCACCGAAGGCGGATCCAATGCAAGCATTATTAGAAAATTTGTTCGATTTAGAAGATATAAAACTACAGCTGGTAAGGGGCAGGAGGTGTGGGCCGAATACGATGCAATTGTCACAGAGGGGGGTTGGGCTTCCCGGCCGAAGCAGGGAAGCCCGGATTTGCTTGCTTGAAGGAGAGAGGGTTAAAACGTTTCCAATGCCATAGCCGGAAGGAATGAGGGATGACTCCGCTGGCATATATACCAATGATAGCATACACTACAGCTTTTTTCAAGTCCTTCCGTGCGTTTTTGATGGGAAAATAACAGATTCCCCGCCATGCGGGCGGCATGGCAGGGAAAATTGTAAAAATATTGGAGCCTCAGTTAAAGCTGCCCAGCTGCTTGCCGGAGAGCACGTGGAAGTGGATGTGATGGACGGTCTGCCCGGCCAGCTCGCCGACGTTCGTTACCACACGGTAGCCGTCGGCAAAGCCCATTTCCCGGGCAAGTTTGGCAATGACAGTATAGATGTGGCCGACCACGGCTTCATTTTCCGGCGTGACCTCAGCGGCGGAGGCAAAATGCTGCTTCGGGACGACGAGGAAATGTGTGGGGGCAAGGGGGCTGATGTCCTTGAAGGCATAGCAGAGGTCGTCCTCGTAGACCTTTGCGGACGGGATCTCGCCCGCGATGATTTTGCAGAACAGGCAATCAGACATGGTGCTTCCTCCTTAGTCCTTGACATTGGCCGCGACGTAATCGTCGACAGCCGCCAGCGCGTCGTCGAGCTTGAGGGCGTTCGTGCCGCCGCCCATGGCGGAATCCGGCTTGCCGCCGCCCTTGCCGCCGACGATGGGCGCAATATTCTTGATGATATCGCCCGCCTTGATGCCGCGTGCGACGGCGTTTTTGCCGCAGACGGCCAGCAGCGTGACCTTTTCGCCGTTGACAGCGCCGAGAGCCGCAACGGTGTTCGGGTTCTTGTCGCGCAGGAAATCGCCGAGCTTACGCAGGTCGTTCGCGTCGGTGTTCTCGCGGCTGGCCGTGACGACCTTGAGGCCGTTTACGTCCTTGGCGGAGAACATGAGGCTGTCCACATCGCCCGCGAAGAGCTTGTCCTTCATGCGCTCGATGGTCTGGTGCAGCTCACGGATCTCGTTCATGCTGCTCTGGGCCTTGTTGATCAGCTCCATCGGCGTGGTCTTCAGCAGCTCGGCAGCCTTGACCAGGCGCATATTCATCTCATCGACGAGATTCAGGAACGCTTCGCCCGTGACGGCCTCGATGCGGCGCACGCCGGAAGCAACGGAGGATTCGCTCGTGATGCGGAACGGGCCGACCTTGGCGGTGTTATCGACATGGGTGCCGCCGCAAAGCTCGATGGACTTGCCGCCCATGTTCACAACGCGGACGACATCGCCGTACTTTTCGCCGAACAGGGCGATCGCGCCGAGCTTCTTCGCCTCCGCGATGGGCATTTCCTTCGTCTCGACGGGCATACCGTCCAGCACAAGTTCACTGACAAGGCGGCTGATCTTGACCAGCTCGTCTGCGGTAACGGCGGAGAAGTGTGTGAAGTCGTAGCGCAGGCGGTCCGGCTCGACAAGGGAGCCTGCCTGATGGGCATGGTCGCCGAGAACCGTGCGCAGAGCGTAGTCCAGCAGATGCGTTGCGGAGTGGGCGCGCATGATGGCCTTGCGGCGGGCGGCATCGATGGACGCGGTCACGGTATCGCCGACGGCCAGAGAGCCGGAGACGAGCTTGCCGTAGTGCATGAACTTGCCGCCCTTATTCTTCTGCACATCGGTGACGGTGAATTCGGCGGTTTCGGTGTGAATGGTGCCATGGTCGGCGACCTGGCCGCCCATTTCGGCGTAGAACGGGGTCTGGTCGAGGACGAGGA
>OLXH01000887.1_pt1 | contig 12719 bp, 14 predicted proteins | sample 1673391 | NCBI WGS metagenome assembly OLXH01 (sample SAMEA103958110, study PRJEB25191) | human gut metagenome | reverse complement strand
GCGAGATGAACAGCCGGAAGTGGACGTGGTTCGCCATCGGCTATCAGTGCGGCTTTGCTTACCTCATTGCCCTGATGATCAACCAGTTCGGCAACGCTTTTACCGGCAGCCTGAACGTCATCGGCCTGATCGCGGCCATCGTTGTCCTCGCCGGTATGATCTACATGCTCTTCAAGCCCTACAAGGAAGCTACCAAGCTGAGCGACAAGCACTGATCCCTTAACCCCGATACCCTGCGAAAGGAGTGATTTCCATGTTGAACTGGGTTACCGCAAACCTGTCGACGATCGTCGTCTCTGCTATCCTGCTTGCCATAATCATTGCTATCTCCACCTATCTTATCCGGCAGAGAAAGAGGGGAAGAAACTCCTGTGGCTGTAACTGTGCACACTGCGCTATGCACGGCACTTGTCACAGTAAGCAGCATTAAATAGCACAGGAGACGCGGGACTTATCCACCCGCGTCTCCTGCGCCGTATGAAAGGAAATGATCTTAACATGTACGAAACCAAAGTGAAGATCGACGGCATGATGTGCGGCATGTGCGAATCGCACATCAACGACGCCATCCGCAACGCGTTCTCCGTGAAGAAAGTCTCCGCCTCCCACTCCAAGGGCGAAGCGGACATCATCAGCGAAGAGCCCATCGACGAGGCGAAGCTGCGCGAGGCCATCACCAAGACCGGCTACGACTTCGTCTCCATGACGAGCAAGCCGTATGAAATGCACAGCCTGTTCGGCTTTTTGAAGAAGTAAAAGACAAAATGAAAGGCACGGCTTTTGCCGTGCCTTTTTTTGACTTAGTTCTGCGCTTCGGCGCGCTTCCTGCGGTGCGGGCTTTTCAAAAAGTCGACGAGCTTTTGCTCCATGCGGGAGAGCTGCTGCGATTTGAGCGTGATGAGATAGATCGTGCGCTTGAGCGCGCTTTTGTCCATCTCGAAGGCGAGCAGCGTGCCGTTTTGGACCTCCTGCTCCACGGCGAGCGCCGAGAGCACGGCAACGCCCACGCCGCCGGAGACCATCTGCTTGATGGCCTCGGGATCGTCCACGCGCGCCACGACATGCAGCATATCGTGGGAGAGGCCGAGCGTGCGCAGATAGTTTTGCAGGCTCGCGTCCGTGCCGGAGCCCTCTTCGCGCGAGACGAACGGCTCTTCGAGCAGCAGCTCGCGGCCGTAGACGCCGCGCTCTCTGAGCATGCGGTAGTGCTCGTTGTTCGGCGCGGCGATCACGAGCCTGTCGTCGTAGAGGGGGAAGTAGTCGACATTTTCCGGCTCACTGACCGCGCCGACAAAGCCGACGGCGATCTGGCCGGATTTCAGCATCCGGTGCACCTGCTCGCTGTCGCCGCGGCGCAGAGAGTAGCGGAACTCCGGCTCGCGCTTCAAAAACGCGGCGAGGTAGCCCGGCACCAGATATTGCCCCGGCACGGTGGACGCGCCGAGCGCGACCACGGGAGTGCTGTCCGCGTCGGAAAACAGCGTGCGCAGCGCGGCGCAGTCATTCAGAATGCGCCTTGCGATGGGGTAGACCTGTTCGCCCTCCTTCGTCAAGCGAACATGGCGGCGGTTGGAGCGCACGAACAGCTCCTTGCCGAGCGCCTGCTCCAAAAGCGAAATGTGCGCGCTCACGGTGGACTGGTTGAAGAACAGCTCCTCCGCCGCACGGGTGAAGCCGCCGTATTCCACAACGGCGACAAAAATTTCAAGCTGCTTGAGGCTGATATCGTTCATAAGACGGGTTTCCTCCGGAATGTCGTTCTACTTTGAAAAGAATAATATGAGAGGACGAAAAAAGCAAGGCGTTTCATCGCTTTTTTCAATGATAAACTGTATTTTATGAAATACAGGCGATGGATCGCGCGCTCTTGCAATTTGCGGGGGAGTTTGGTATCATGGCAGGCAGAACAAAAGAAAAACGGCGGTGATGATAAGATGAAAACAGCGCTTGTGACGGATGGAAAATACCGCTCGTCCATCGCGGCGGTGCGTGCGCTGCACCGCGCGGGCTACCGCGTGGTCGTGACGCAGACAAGGGCGGACGTCAAGAGCGCACCCGCAGTGTCGGTGTCGAAGTCCTGCGATGATTTCCGCTGGATCGACGGCGCGTGCGCGGATGCGGATTACGCCGAAAAGCTGCTGAGCGTACTCAAAGAGTATGAGCATCCGGTGCTATTTTGCGTCGGCGCGGTGACGCTCAACACCGTCGCCGCCCGTCGGGAGGAGTTTGCCGCGCTGGCGAACTTCCTCATCGCGCCGAAGGAGACGCTCGACGCGCTCAACGACAAAGAGACCGTGCATCAGCGCGCGCTGGAGCTTGGCATTCCTGTGCCGCGCGAGTACGACGGCACGCCGGAGAGCTATCCCGTCGTCGTCAAGCCGCACTGCGGAGAAAAGTTCGGTCTCAAGGCTGCCGACCGCTACGCCGTGGCGAACAACGAGGCGGAATTCGACGCCATCATGGAAAAGATGCAGCGCTACGACCCGAGCCCCATCGTGCAGCAGAAGATCACGGGCGCGGGCGCGGGCGTGAGCCTGCTGCTCGGCCGCGAGAGCGAGCTGCTCGGCGCGCTGTGCCACCGCCGCGTGCGCGAGTATCCGATCACAGGTGGGCCGTCGACCTGCTGCGAGAGCTTTTATGATGAAAAGATGATCGACGAGGCTTACGAACTGCTCAAGTCGTTTCACTTTACAGGCCTTGCCATGGTTGAGTTCAAAGGGGACTGTATTTTGGAAGTCAACCCCCGCGTGTGGGGCAGTTTCCCGATGACGGAGGCAGCGCAGAGTCCCATCGTCGCGCACTACGCGCAGGCCGCGCAGGGCGGGCAAGTCACCTACACGGCGAAGGACTACCGGACGGGTGTAAAAATGCGTTTTTTCCTCAACGACACGGTCGCTGCACTGAGCTATCTGAAGGCGGGCCGCGTCAAGGAGGGCCTGCGCGGTCTCGGCGATTTCTTCACGGCGAAAGAGGCCTTGAGCGCCAAGGGCGATGGCAAGGTCATGCGCGCATACCTTAAAAAGAGCCTGTTTGAGCGCTGAGAAGGGGGAGAGGATCATGGAGCTGCGGCTCGATCTGCACATTCATTCCGAGCGGTCGTTCGACGGCTGCATGAGCCTGAGCGAGATCGTTGCGCTTGCGCGCGAGCGCGGGCTGAACGGTGTCGCCATCTGCGACCACGACCGCGTGCTGGACGAGGTTCCGGAATTCGACGATTTTCTCGTCATCCCCGCGACCGAGGTTTCGACCGAGCGCGGGCATCTGCTGGGTCTCTTTGTGAGAGAACCCATCGAAACGAGGAAGTTTTCCGAGTCGGTCACGGCCATTCACGCACAGGGCGGGCTGGCGGTCATTGCGCATCCCTTTGAGCACAGCACAGACGCGAACCGGCTCGACGATGTGATGAGCCGGCTTGACGGCGTCGAGATCTGGAACAGCCGTGCCGACCGCAAGAACAAAAGCGCCAACGCCATGGCGCGCGAGCTGGCGCAAAAATGGAAAAAGCCCGTCACTGCGGGCAGCGACGCACATGTGCCAGAAGAGGTCGGCGGCGGCGTGACGGTGCTGGAAGCGGACGAGCTGTCGCTTTCCGCCGTCAAGGCAGCGCTCCTGCGGGGCGCGAAGCAGGTCGAAGGCCGCCGTGGCCGCGCAATGTGCGTAGCGAGAAGCCAGAAGACCAAAAGAGAGAAGACAAACGCAGACGCAAAAAGACGAGTAAATGGAATGCTCTTTACAGTGAAATGCGTCTTGCAGGACTTTACCACCAGGGAGGATGGATGGCATGTCATGGATCGTTAAACTCGGCAAAAAGGGAAAGAAGATCGTCAAGAAGATCATCACGCCCGCGGAAAAGCACTACGTCGGCTACACGCGCCGCATCGAGCGCGTGAAGACGGGCGAGCGCATCTGCGCGATGACGTTCGACGACGGCCCGATGGGCCTTCCCGCATCGCCCGACCGATTTGAGGGCAAAACGCTGACGGATGTGCTGCTCGACACGCTCGCGCAGTACGGCGCAAAGGGCAGCTTCGACGTCATCGGCGACACGAGCGAGAACTACCCCGACGAGGCGGGCAAGCTCGGCAGCGCGGCGTGGGGCGGCGTCAAATTCGACCACTACCCCGATATCCACTGCGACGACAAGGGCGGAGCCGTGCACAACGACCGCCTGATCCGCCGCATGCTCGACGAGGGCCATCAGATCACAAACCACGGCTACCGCCACATCATCTTCGGCAAAAAACCGTTTGTCTACGGCGCGCGCGAGTACCTGCCTGGCTTTGACGCCGCGGTCGCGGACCTGACGCGCCTCGACACGCTGATGCGTGAGCGCTACGGCTATACGCTCACGCTCGCGCGCCCGCCGCACTATGTCGACAAGATGGCGGGCGGCTTTACGAGTTACGACGTCTACGAGCGCATGGGGTACCAGTATATGGCCGCGTCGTTCGACGGCGCGGGCTGGCTGCCCTCGACGCATGAGGACCCTGAGGCGGCGCTTCAGGCGGAGATCAACGCGATGGTCGAGCCGATGCGCAAGGCGCTCGAAAAGGACCCGGACTTCTTCTGCGGTCAGATCATCTTCCAGAAGGACGGCTACAACATGGCCAAGCGCACGCCGGTCGCGTTTGCGCTGGGCAAGCAGCTCGCGCTTCTTAAGGAGTACGGCTACCGCGTTGTCAGCGTGGGCGAGCTGATGGAGGAGAGCCCGTTTACGGATGTCGGGCGCGACGATCCGCTGTTTGAAAAGCTCGTCGCGCTTGCAAAGACGCGAGCCATCGTCTTCACGGACAACAAGCTGCGCCTCGACGATAAAATGACCGTCGGCGAGCTCGCGATGCTGCTCGCGCCGCGCGACGAGGCCCTCTTCCGCCGTGTCGCCCAGCTGCGAAAGACCGGTAAGGCTGGCCCCTACGACGGCGCAATGTCCTACTGCCGCGAAAACGGTCTCATCGACGCGAGCACCAAGGCCGAGGACACCGTCACAAAACTGCCGGACGTCATGTTTGGCAAGGCAACTGACTTTACAAGAAGAAACGTCTACGCGGCATATAAAATGGAAGAATAAAATGGCCTCAAATACCTCCGCTACATGGCGGAGGTATTTTTTTCTCCTCGTCCACATAGGCTATGGCAGAAATGGACGGGAGGCGGGCGGCATGAAGAAGCGGCGGCAGTGGACAACATACAGCGGGAGCGGGAAGCGCGTTGCGCCGCGAACGCGCACATCGCGCGTGTCTCGCGGCAAGGAAATGGGAGTGCCACGGCTTTGGGTGCAGCTCATCGTCTGCGGGGCGCTGTTTGTGGCGCTCATTGGCCTCAAGCTGCTGATGCCGGGGAACTTAAGCGCGCTGCGCGGGACGCTGGGGCAGTGGCTGGTGCGCGACGCGGACTTCATCTCGGCGTTTTCCGCGGTCGGGCGTGCGGCATCTGGCGAGCAGGACTGGGGCGATTCGCTGTCGGAGGCCTATGTCGCGGTGTTTGGCGGCGAGAGCAAGGCGCAGGAGGTCTCGGGCAATCTGATCGGCATGACGGTCTCGGAGCAGGACGTCTCCGACCTCACGAGCGCGCGGGAGCTGCCCGCACTCGCCGTGGGCGAGCAGCGCATTTTAGGCTTTTCGTACACGACGCCGCTGTCCGGCACGGTGACATCGCCGTTCGGCTGGCGCGACGACCCGAACGGCGCGGGCGAGTGCTTCCATTACGGCATGGACATCGCGGGCGAGGAGGGCGCCTCTGTCGCCTGCTTTGCCGACGGCACCGTCGGCACGGTGGGGGAGAGCAATATCCTCGGCAACTATGTGACGGTCAACCACGAGGGCGGATTTTCAACGCTCTACGCCCATTGTAGCGCCATCACTGCGAGCGCGGGACAGAGTGTCAAAAAGGGCGATGCGATCGCTAAAGTTGGCTCGACCGGCAACGCCACGGGCTCGCACCTCCACTTTGAGGTGCACGACGGGGAAGAGTATCTGAACCCTGTTTACTATGTGGTTCCCTGAACGCGGGCTCCACGTTTCGTGGAGCTTCTGGCTGCTCATTCTGCTCGCGGCCATCGTGAGCCCGCTGACGATCGTGCTCTCGATTTTGCTGGCCGCCGCGCTGCACGAGTGCGGGCATCTTCTGGCGCTGCGGGCATTCCACGTGCCCATCGAGGGGCTGCGTCTCAGCGCGTTTGGCGCGGTGCTGCACGCGCGCGGAGCGCAAAGGCTCTCTTACGGGCGTGAGCTTGTCGTCACGCTCGCGGGCTGCGGCATGAACCTCGTCTGCGGCGTTCTGACGGCGTGGTTTTCGCTGCACTATGTGTGGGTGGAGGGCTTCGTCTTCGCTGGCGCGCACATTCTGCTCTGCGCGTTCAACCTGCTGCCCATCCCGCCGCTCGACGGCTCGCACGCGCTGAATCTTGCGGTCTCGGCGTTGTTTGGCCCGCTCGTGGGCGACGTGGTCGCGGCGCTTGCGGGCGTTCTCTGTTCACTCGCGCTGCTGGGCGGGGCAGTGTATCTCTATGTGCAGACGCGCGGCGGCGCGCTCGTTATTTTTGCCGCACTGGCACTGCTTTTAAGCGCGCTCAAAGAACTGAGACTTGCGCGTCGCGCAATAAAAGTGTAGAATAGCCGAAAATGGATGTTTGTGCCCATTTTCGGCTTTTTATTTTTGCTTACTTTCAGAGGAGAACTTTTGTGGATAAGAGATTGGAACGCATTTTGCCCCGCGTGCAGAAGCCCGCACGCTATGTCGGCGGGGAATTCAACGCGATCATGAAGGACAAGAGCAAGGTCGACACGCGCGTCGCCTTCTGCTTTCCCGACACGTATGAGATCGGCATGTCGAACCTCGGCATGCGCATTCTGTACGGTGTGATGAACAATATTGAGGGCGTGTGGTGCGAGCGCTGCTTCGCCCCCTGGGGCGACATGGAGCAGGAGATGCGAAATGCGAACATCCCGCTCTACGCGCTCGAATCGTTTGACCCAATCAAGGATTTTGATATCATCGCCTTTTCCATTGGCTATGAGATGGCGTTCCCCGCGATGGTCGACATGCTGGACTTAGCAGGCGTGCCGCTGCACGCGAGCGAACGCACGGCGCTCACACCGCTCGTTGTCGCGGGCGGCACGGCGATGTACAACTGCGAACCCATCGCGGATTTTATCGATCTTGCTCTTATTGGCGAGGGCGAGGAGATGGATGTCGAGCTCATCGAGCTGCACCGTCAGGCGCGGCGAGAGGGCTGGAGCAAGCACGAGTTTCTCGTGTGCGCCGCGCAGATCCCGGGCGTCTATGTGCCGAGCCTTTACGACGTTGTCTACAACGACGACGGCACGGTCAAGTCCATCACGGCAAACGAGGGTGCGCCCAAGGTCGTCCTAAAGCGCATCATGCGGGACATGGACAAGGCCTACTATCCGACCAAGACCATCGTTCCCTCGACCGAGATCGTGCAGGACCGTGTGTCGCTCGAACTGTTTCGCGGCTGCATCCGCGGCTGCCGCTTCTGTCAGGCGGGGTATGTCTACCGTCCCGTGCGCAACCGCTCGGAGGAGCTGCTGCGCGGCTACGCCGTTGAAGCTGTCGAGGACTCGGGCTATCAGGATATGACGCTCTCGTCGCTCTCGACGTCCGACTATCCGCACCTTGTCGAGCTGTGCGACGACTTAGAGGACTTCTGTGCCCAGCGGCATGTGACGCTCGCGCTGCCGTCGCTGCGTGCGGATAACTTCTCCATGGCGCTGATGGAGCGGCTGCAAAAGGGCAGAAAGACCGGCCTCACGTTTGCACCCGAGGCGGGCACGCAGAGACTGCGCGACGCCATCAACAAGAATCTGACGGAGGAAGATCTGCTCGAATCCTGCCGCCGCGCGTTTGCGGGCGGATACAGCGCGGTCAAGCTCTACTTTATGCTCGGCCTTCCGACCGAGACGGACGAGGACGTGCTCGGCATTGCCGACATCGCGGCCCATGTCATGCACGCCTGGCGCGAAAGCGCACTCAACAAGACGCGCGGCGTGCGCATCACGGTGTCGACCTCGTGGTTTGTGCCAAAGCCGCACACGGCGTTCCAGTGGGAGCCGCAGATCCCCATTGAAGAGTACGAGCGCCGCGTCAAGCTCCTGCGCGAGGCGATGAACACCAAGTCCGTCACGTACAACTGGCACCCCTCGCCCACGAGCTTTATGGAGGCGGTCATCTCCTGCGGCGACCGCCGGCTCGGCAAGGTCATCGAGACCGCGTGGCGCAAGGGAGAAACGCTCAGCGCGTGGGAGGACTATTTTGATCTGAACCGCTGGATGGAGGCCTTTGAGGAGTGCGGTCTTGACCCGCACTTTTACGCCAACCGCCGCCGCAGCGAGGATGAAATTCTGCCGTGGAGCATGATCTCCTGCGGCGTTGCACCGGGGTATTTGAAGCGCGAGCACGCGTTGAGCTATGAGGGCGTGACGACGCCGGATTGCCGCACGCACTGCAACGCCTGCGGCGCAAACTGCCTGGTGGGAGGGAAATGCGATGTCTAAATTGCGGCTGGTTTTTGTCAAGGAGCATCAGGCGTCCTACATTTCGCATCTTGACGTGATGCGCACGTTCCAGCGTGTGTTCCCGCGCGCGGGCCTTTCTATCAAGCACTCCAACGGCTTCCACCCGCACCCGATTCTGTCCATCGTGTTGCCGCTGCCCGTGGGGCAGTCGAGCGACTGCGAGATCCTCGACTTTGAAAGCGTGGAAGACAGCACGGGCGAGGGCGTGGCCGAGGCGCTGAACACCGGCATGCCCGCGGGCCTTCGCGTGCTGGACTGCTATAGCGTGACGCGCCCCGTGCGCGAGATGGTCAACCTGCGCGCGCAGCTCGAAATGGAATACGACAACGGCGTGCCCGAGGGTGCGTGCGAGCGCATCCGCGAGTTTTTTACGCAGGAGGAGATCTTTGTCGAAAAGCGCACGAAGCACAAGGGCATGACCGAGCTCAACATTGCGCCGCTCATCCGCTCGCTCACGCTGACGGAGGGGGAGGGCGTGATCCTCGCCGATGCGGTCGTCGCCGCGCAGGACCCGGGCCTCAACCCCGCGCTGATCGGCGCGGCGGTCGCGCGGCACCTGCCAGAGATCGCGCCGGACTTTGTTCGCGTGCGCCGAAAAGAGGTCTACGACGCGGAAATGAACGTTTTCCGCTGATTTCTGCCGTGTTTTTGCAAATAATGCTTGCATTCCCGTTGGGGATGTGATATGCTACCATAGCTTGAAAAGGGCGGTCCTCTGCCGTGCGCGGGTGAAAGAGTCCCGACAGCGCCGAAGAAAAGCGGTCAAGAACGCCTATAAATAGGAGGAAAATATCCATGGATCTCATCAAAGAGCTCGAATCCCAGCAGTTGAAAAAGGAAATGCCCGTCATCAACGTCGGCGACACCGTCCGCGTTCATGTCAAGATCAAGGAAGGCTCCCGCGAGCGTATCCAGGTCTTCGAGGGCATCGTCATCGCGAAGAAGCACGGCGGTCTTGAGGAGACCTTCACCGTTCGTCGTCTTGCCTACGGCGTCGGCGTCGAGAAGGTGTTCCCCATCCACTCCCCCCTCATCGAGAAGGTCGAGACCGTGCGCACCGGCTTTGTCCGCCGCGCGAAGCTCTACTATCTGCGTGACCGCGTTGGTAAGGCTGCCAAGATCCGCGAGAAGCTGTAAGGCAGATTCTTTGAGAACAAAAAAGCATGGCGTTTCCGCCATGCTTTTTTTGTTGCCTTTTTCAAAAAGCGTGCTACAATAATACATTAGAAAATCAGGCGCATTTTGCCGCAGTGGGAGACTGTTAGTCCGCCGCTGCGCGGCGCTGGGTTTAGGAGACCGAAATGGACGAATTTGATCAGAAAATGGAGATCAGCGAGCAGCCGCAGGAGGAGATCGTGGAAAAGATCCCCGGACGCGACGTGTATGAGACGGTCTCGTCTCTCGTCTCGGCGCTGCTGGTCGTTGTGCTGGTGTTTACGTTTCTTGTGCGGCTGATGGGCGTTTCCGGCCCGTCAATGATCCCGACGCTGCAGGACGGCGACCGGCTTCTCGTCGTCAACTCGCTGCTCTGCGGCGACTATCAGGTCGGCGATATCGTCATCGCGCGCAAGGAGACCTTTGACTCGAAGCCCATCGTCAAGCGCGTCATCGCCACCGCGGGCCAGACCGTGGACATCGACTTTAACTTGGGTCAGGTCTATGTGGACGGCGAGCTTCTGGACGAGGACTACATCAACGACTACACCTATCGCGAAGAGGGCACCGTGTTCCCGCTTACCGTGCCGGAGGGCGAAGTCTTCCTCATGGGTGACAACCGCAACCATTCGAACGACAGCCGCGATTCCTCGCTCGGCACGGTGGACACGCGCCTTCTGATCGGCAAGGCGGTGTTCCTCGTCTTCCCGGGACGCGACTATCTGACCGAGCAGCGCGAGTTTGGCCGCATCGGCCTTTTGCAGTAAAGGGGGACGAGCAAATGCAGTTGGATTCTCTGAGCTGGTTCCCGGGGCACATGACCAAGACCCGCCGCATGATCACGGCGGAGCTCGGCAACGTGGACGCCGTGTGCGAAATTCTGGACGCGCGCATCCCGATGAGCAGCCGCAACCCCGATGTGGACGAACTGACGGCGGGCAAGCCCCGTTTGATCGTTTTGAACCGCGTCGATCAGGCCGACCCTGAGATGACGAAAAAGTGGGCGGCGTATTTCCGCTCGCTCGGCTGCGCCGTCATCGAAACGGACGCGAAGCAGGGCGGGGGCGTGAAGCAGTTTTCTTCCGCCGTGCGCACGCTGCTGCACGATAAGATCGCCTCTTACGAGGCCAAGGGCCAGATCGGCCGCGTGCTGCGCGTGATGGTACTCGGCATCCCGAACGTTGGCAAGTCGACGTTCATCAACAAGGTCTCCGGCCGCAAGAGCGCCAAGGCGGAGGACCGCCCCGGCGTCACGCGCACGAAGCAGTGGGTGCCGGTCGACAAGACGCTCGAGCTCCTTGATACGCCAGGCATCCTGTGGCCGAAATTTGAGGACAGCAGCGTCGGCGTGCGTTTAGCCTTCACCGGAGCCATCCGCGACGAGGTCGTCGACATCGAAGAGCTCGCCATGCGCCTGATGGATTACCTCGGCAAAAATTATCCCAAGGCCATCGAGGAGCGCTACAAGCTCACCGTTTCGGAAGAGGACGACGGCTATGCACTGCTCGAAAAGGCGGGGCGCAAGCGCGGCTTTCTGATCTCCGGCGGCGAGGTCGACACCGAGCGCATGAGCCGTATCCTGCTCGACGAGTTCCGCGGCGGCAAGCTCGGCCGCTTTACGCTCGAATTCCCGCCGGAGGGCGAGCGCACATGAGCGTCAACCTACACTACGAGGACAAAGCCCGCTCCGCGGGCTTTTCATCCGTCTGCGGCGTGGACGAGGCGGGCGCGGGGCCGCTGATGGGCCCTGTGTACGCCGCCGCCGTCATCCTGCCGGAGGGCTGTGAGATCGAGGGTCTGAATGACTCCAAGAAGATGACGGAGAAAAAGCGCGAGGCGCTGTTTCCCGTCATCTGTGAAAAAGCCGTCGCCTACGCCATCGCGTCCGTCGACGAGAAGGAGATCGACGCAACGGATATTTTGAGCGCACGCATGAAGGCGATGCAGCTTGCCATCGATGCGCTGCAAATCCCAGCGGACTATGCGCTCATCGACGGCAACCGCGACCACGGCGCGTCGGCAAAGATCACCACGCCGCACGAGACCATCGTCGGCGGGGACGGCGCGAGCTTATCCATCGCCGCGGCGAGCGTGCTGGCGAAGGTCAGCCGTGACCATTATGTGGTCGAAGTGCTCGACCCGATGTATCCCGAGTATCAGTTCGCCAGGCACAAGGGCTACGGCACAAAGCTCCACTACCAGATGCTCGATCAGTACGGCCCGAGCCCCGTGCACCGCATGGCGTTCCTCAAAAAGTGGGAGGCGCGGCGATGAGCACGAAGCAGGACGGCGACTGGGGCGAGGCGCTGGTCGAAAAGTATCTGAGCGAGCGCGGCTGCCGCATCGTGGAACGAGAGTGGCGCTGCCGCTTCGGCGAGATCGACCTCATCGCCGAGAAGGACGGCGTGCTGCTGTTCGTCGAGGTGAAGCTACGCACAAATTTGCAGTACGGTGCGCCGCGCGAGTACGTCACGGTGAAAAAGCAGGAAAAGCTGCGTGCCGCGGCGCTTTTGTACTTGAGCGGGCGCGAGCTGGATGTGCCCGCACGCTTCGACGTGGCGGAGGTCTACACCGATGTGCGCCATAGCGCGGGCAAAACGCGCATCGCCTACATCGAAAACGCATTTTGAGGTGATACATACGATTCCCTATTTTGACGCACACTGCGACACCATCCACCGCTGCCACACGGCGGAGACGCTCTTCCGGGACCCGGAGCTGCGGGCCTTCTACGACATTGCGGGTAATTTGCGCCGCAGCGGCGGACACATCGATCTGGAGCGGGCCGGGGGCTTTGCCCGCTACGCCCAGTTCTTTGCCCTGTATCAGAATCCCCGGCTGGTGCCGAAGGGCAGTTCCATGCCGGAGCAGGGCGTTCTGCTCCATCAGCGGTTCCTGCGGGAGATGGAGGAGAACCGGGAGCGCATCCTCCCCTGCCGCACCGGGGCGGAGGTGGACGAGGCCGTGGGGCAGGGCAAGGCGGCGGCGCTGCTGAGCATCGAGGGCGCCGAGCTGCTGGACTGCGACATC
>OLXH01000886.1_pt1 | contig 12719 bp, 13 predicted proteins | sample 1673391 | NCBI WGS metagenome assembly OLXH01 (sample SAMEA103958110, study PRJEB25191) | human gut metagenome | reverse complement strand
GATCGAGAACGCGGCGCGCGAGCCGCACATCGTTGACCTCGCCAACTTCCTCAACTCCATGGGCGCCGACATTCGCGGCGCCGGCACGGATTCCATCCGGATCCAGGGGGTCGACCGCCTGCATGGCGGCACGTACAGCGTCATCCCCGACCAGATCGAGGCGGGCACGTATATGACGGCCTGCGCGGCGGCCGGCGGGGAAGTGCGCCTCGCGAACGTGATCCCGCGCCATCTGGAGTGCATCAGCGCCAAGCTGCGCGAGATGGGCGTCACCGTCGTCGAGGGCGGGGACAGCGTGCTCGTGCGCAGCAACGGCCGCCTGCGTCCCACCAGCGTCAAGACCCAGCCGTATCCCGGCTTCCCGACGGATATGCAGCCGCAGATCAGCGTGGCGCTGTGTCTGGCCGACGGCACGAGCTTCGTGACCGAGGGCGTGTATGACAATCGCTACAAGTACATTCATGAGCTTGGCCGCATGGGCGCGGACGCGCACGTGGACGGCTGCACGGCCATCATCAACGGCGTGGAGGGCCTGCACGGCGCGGAAGTCCGGGCATGCGACCTGCGCGCCGGCGCCGCCGTGGTCATTGCGGGCCTGTGCGCCGCGGGGGAGACCGTGGTTACGGACATCCATTTTATCGAGCGCGGCTATGAAAACTTCGTCGGCAAGCTGCGCGGTGTCGGGGCCGACATCGTGCTCGAGCGCGACAGCGCCGAGCAGTGCGCGGCGGCCGCTGCCGAATGAACATCGCACTGTTTGCCAGCGGGTCGAGCGGCAACTGCGCCCTCGTGTCCGACGGCGAGACGCATATTTTGATCGACGCCGGCATTTCCGCGCGGCGCATCCGCGCGGGGCTCACCGCGCAGGATGTCGCGCCGGCCGACCTCGCGGGCGTGCTCGTGACGCACGAACACTCCGACCACGTCAAGGGCCTGACCGTCCTGCTGCGGCGCGATCCCGTGGCGGTGTATGCGCTGCCGGCGGTGTGCGCCGCGCTGCGCAAACTGCTGCCCGAGCGGACGGACTGCCTGCACGAGATCACGCCGGGCGAGCCGTTTTGTCTCGGCGCCGTGCGCGTGACGGCGTTTCCCACGCCGCATGACGCGGCCGGGAGCTGCGGCTACCGGCTCTGCACCGACCTCGGCACCGTGACGGACGCCGTGCGCGCGGCGCTGTGCGGCGTGGACTGCGCCGTCATCGAGGCAAACCACGACCCGGAACTGCTGCGCACCGGGCCTTACCCGATTTATCTCAAGCGCCGGATCGCGTCCGATCACGGCCATCTGTCCAATGAAGGCGCCGGGGCGCTGGCGGTGTACCTCGCGGAAAACGGGGCGCAGCAGCTTATCCTCGGCCATCTCAGCCGGGAGAATAACACGCCCCGCACCGCGCTCGAGACCGTTTCGCTCGCGCTCGCGGCGGCCGGCTTTCAGCCCGGCACGCAGCCGGAGCTGTATGCTGCCCCGGCGGAGACGACGCTCACGCTCACGGCGGGAAAGGCGTGCGTATGCTGTCGATAACCCTCGTCTGCGTCGGAAAGATGCGCGAGACCTATTATATCTCCGCGTTCGCGGAATATGCCAAGCGGCTGGGCGCCTATTGCCGGTTTGAACTGGCGGAGCTGCCGGAGCAGCGTCTGCCGGAGCGCCCGTCGCAGAAAGAGATCCACGCCGCGCTGGAAAAAGAGGCGCAGGCCATCCGCGCGCGCATCCCGAAGGGCGCGGCCGTGATCGCCATGTGCGTCGAGGGCAGGCTCCTCTCGAGCGAGGCGCTTGCGCGGCAGCTCGCCGGTTACGCTGCGGGCGGCACGTCGAAGGTGTGCTTTCTCGTCGGCGGGTCGTTCGGTCTCGACGAGGGCCTCAAGCGCGAGGCGTCGCTGCGGCTGAGCATGTCGCCGATGACGTTTCCGCACCATCTGGCGCGCATCATGCTCGCCGAGCAGATCTACCGCGCGTGCACGATCAACGCGGGCACGCAATATCATAAATAATTGAGTGAGTAGGAGAAACAACATGGCGCAAGAGCTGAAAGCAGAGTGGGGCAGATCGCTTCCCGGCGATTTGCTCAAGCGCTGGCCGCGCGATGCGGACGGCGAACCGGTGCCCCCGGCAATGCTGACCAAGTGCACGGGCGTGGATATGGACGACGTGCTGCTGGTCAATATGCTGGAGGCCTATGGCATCCCCTGTCTGAAAAACTATCCCGGGGATGGTCAGTTTGGCAAGATCATGTTAGGTATGTCCGGTTACGGAGTGGAAATTCTGGTTCCTGAGACGCTGCTTGCCGATGCGCAGGCACTTCAGGAAGGCTGCGCTGAGGCGCTGACGGAAGGAGACGACAATGCGTAATTACATGGAAGAATACCAGCGCTGGCTCGACAGCCCCGCGCTCTCCAATGCGGAGTGGGAAGAGCTCAACGCCATCCGCGATGACAAAAAAGAGATCGAGAGCCGCTTTTTCGCCCCGCTCGAGTTCGGCACGGCCGGCCTGCGCGGCGAGATGGCGCTCGGCTGCCGCCGCATGAACATTCACGTCATCCGCCACGCCACGCAGGCGTTCGCGGAGGTCATCAAGGCCGAGGGCGAGAGCGCGTGCGCGCGCGGCATCGCCATCTGCTTCGACTGTCGCGTCAACAGTGAGCGCTTTGCCCGCGAGGCGGCGGGCGTCATGGCGGCCAACGGCATCCATGTGCGCATTTTCGACGCCCTGCGCCCGACGCCGGAGCTGTCGTTCGCCGTCAAGCACTACGGCACCACGGCCGGCCTGAACATCACGGCCAGCCACAACCCGAAAGAGTATAACGGCTACAAGGTCTACTGGTCCGACGGGGCGCAGCTCCCGCCGCAGCACGCTGCCGCCATCGCCAAAAACATGGAGCGGCTGGACATCTTCAACGACATCCAGCGTATGGACTTTGACGATGCGGTGCGTCAGGGCCTTGTGGAGTTCATGGGCGCGGAGACGGACGAGGCGTTTTTGTCCAACGTTCTGCGCCAGCCGATCGACCCGGACGTTGTCCGCCGCGTGGCCGACCGGTTCAAGATCGTCTACACGCCGTTTCACGGTGCGGGCTGGCACCTCGTGCCTGAGGCGCTGCATCGCCTGGGTATGACGCAGGTCATCCCCGTCAAGGAGCAGATGGTGCTCGACGGCACGTTCCCGACCGTCAAGAGCCCGAACCCGGAAAATCCGGAGGGCTTCTATCTGGCCGTCGACCTTGCCAAGGAGGTCGGCAGCGACCTCATCCTCGGCACGGATCCGGACTCCGACCGCGTCGGCGTCATGGTCCGCGGCACGGACGGGGAGTACCGCACCATCACCGGCAACCAGATGGGCGTGCTGCTGCTCGACTATATCATCTCGGCGCGCCGCCGCAAGGGCACGCTGCCGGAAAACGCGGCTGCGATCTCGACGATCGTCACGTCCAAAATGGTGCGCCGCATCTGCGATGTGAACGACATCCACTTTGATGAGACGTTCACGGGCTTCAAATTCATGGCCGAGAAGCTGGCCGAGTACCAGCGCGACGGTTCGTATCAGTACGTGCTCGCCTTCGAGGAGAGCTACGGCTACATGATGGGCGACTATGTCCGCGACAAGGACGCCGTGACCGCCTGCGTGATGATCACGGAGATGGCGGCGTACTACTTCGAGCAGGGCATGACGCTCGCACAGGCGCTCGACGCGCTGTATGAAAAGTACGGCTTCTACGGGGAGCGCACGCTCAACCTCGTCATGCCGGGCCTCGACGGCCTGGAGAAGATGCGCGCGCTCATGGCGCAGCTGCGCCGCGAGCCGCTGCAGGAGATCGCCGGCACGAAGGTTGTGCGCATGCGCGACTATCAGGACGGCTCGGTGTACGTCATGGGCCTCGGCAAGATGGATAAAACGCCCATCTCCGGCTCGAACGTGCTGTACTTTGAGCTGGACGACGGCTGCTCGTTCATCGTCCGCCCGTCCGGCACGGAGCCGAAGATCAAGGTGTACATCCTTGGCGTCGGCGCGACGCGTTCCGAGTGCGACGAGCGCGTGCAGCGCTACGCGCAGTTCGCCGAGACACTGCGCGGCTGAATCGAAACCACACGCCCCGGCCCTCCGGCAGTTTTCGCCGGAGGGCCGGCTCTTTGAGGGATCGCTATGAAAGAGAAAATCAAGCAGCTCTTTGGCCTCTTCGGCGCGTTCGCCGTCGTCGGCGTGACGACATTCGGCGGCGGCTATGCCATGCTGCCAGCGCTGCAGCGCGAGGTCGTGGAAAAGCGCCGCTGGGCCACGGAGGAAGAGGTCATGGACTGGTACGCCATCGGCCAGTGCACGCCGGGCGTCATCGCGGTCAACACCGCTACGTTCGTCGGGCAGAAGCAGGCGGGCGTCTGGGGCGGCATTTTTGCCACGCTGGGCGTCGTGTTCCCGTCGCTCGTCATCATTATGATTATCGCGGCCTTTATCCAGAACTTCGCGCACCTGCCCGCCGTGCAGAATGCGTTCGCCGGCATCCGTGTGTGCGTGTGCGTGCTCATCCTCAACGCCGTTGTGAAGCTGTGGAAAAAATCCGTCGTGGACTGGAAGACGTTTCTGATCTTTCTGCTCGTGTTCGCGGGCAGCGTGTTTCTGAATGTCTCGCCGGTGCTGTATGTGCTCGCGGCCGCGCTCGCCGGCATCGTCATCAAGGAACTGGAGGCGCGTAAGGCATGATCTATCTGCGCCTGTTCTGGGAGTTTTTCAAGACCGGCCTGTTTTCCGTCGGCGGCGGGCTTGCCACGCTCCCGTTTATTTATGACATGTCCGACCGCACGGGCTGGTTCACCTATCAGCAGATCGCGGACATGGTCGCGGTGTCGGAGTCCACGCCCGGCCCCATCGGCGTCAACACGGCGACGTATGTGGGCTACATTACGGGCGGCGTTCCCGGTGCGCTCGTCGCGACGCTCGGCCTCGTCACGCCGGCGGTCATCTGCATCCTCATCATCGCGTCCTGCCTGAAAAAGTTCCGGGAGAACCGGTTTGTTGACCATGCGTTTTACGGGCTGCGTCCGGCCTCCGCTGCGCTGATCGCGGCGGCGGGCTTTTCCGTCGTGCGTATCTCGCTGCTGCAGGAGAGCACCTTTCAGGCCAGCGGCCGGTTTGCGGATCTGTTTTTCTGGAAGGGGCTGCTGCTCGCCGCCGTCATCTGGGTGCTGACGAATGTCGTCAAGCCGACGAAAAAGCTGCACCCGATCGTGTACATCGCGGCGTCTGCCGTTGTCGGCATCGTGTTCTCGTTTGCCGGCGCGTGAAGTCAAAACAGGTTCGCCAGAACCCACATACACAGCGCGGAGATCGCTCCGTGCAGCAGGCGCCCGACCGTGTGTCGGGCGCTTTTGATGTCTGTCCCGGCGATGACCGCCGCCGTCTGGCAGTGCACGGACACGCCGCCCCAGCCGATGAGAAAGGCCGCGAGGGCGAGGTTTCCCGGCGTCGGCGTCAGGCCCTGCATCGCGCCGATGCCGGTGCCGAGTTCGAGCACGCCCGTGCACAGCGCGCGGGCAAAGTGCAGCTCCAGCCCCAGCCGGGCGGCAAGCGTGCCCACCAGCGCGGGCAGCAGGCCGGAGACGTCGAGGATCCCGGTCACGACGCTGAACGTGACCACAAAGCCGCTGACCGTCAGTACCGCGCGCACGGAGCTGCGCACGGCCTCCGGCAGCGCCTGCGAGAGCGACACGGCCGCGATCTGTGTGCGCTCCTCCGGTTGGAGACCGCCGCTGCGCGGGGCAAATAGCATGCCGACAAGAACGGCGGACAGCACATGCACGCCGTAGAGCAGCAGCCCATAGCCGGCGCTGTGAAACACGCCCACGCCCGCCGCGCCGACGAGAAACGCAGGACCGGAATTGTTGCAGAACGCGAGCGCACGCTCCGCCTGCTCGCGTGTGAGCGCGCCGCTGCGCCGCAGCCGGGCCACGGCGTCCGCACCGAGCGGGTACCCGCCCGTCACGCCCAGCAGCAGCGCCGACGCGCCCGCGCCGCCGATGCCGAAGAGCTTTTGCGTCACGGGGGAGAGCCATCTGCCGAGGATGCCCGGCAGCCCGAGCTGCTGCAGCAGCGACGAGAGAATGAAAAACGGCAGCAGCGACGGTACGATCATCTGCGCGCAGAGGCTCAGCCCCGCGCGCGCGCTCTCGAGCGCCGCCTGCGAGCACAGCAGCAGCGCGCCGAGCGCCGTCAGCGTCACCGCGAGCGCGATGTAATTGCCCCGTTTGCCTTCCACCGGCATCCCTCCCAGAAGCATGTTCTCGTGCATTTGTATGCCTGTCCCGGCCTAAACTTGCCTGCGGGCGCATAAAATAGCTTGCAGCGAAGGGGGTGAGCCGGTGAAGTGGCTGTCAGATATTCCGCTCGAGATCGCGGAGCGGCTGGACCTGCCGGCGGAATCCGTGGCCGGCGTGCCGAAGCTGACCGTGACCGGCCGGCGCCGCGCGCTGGTGGAAAACCACTGCGGTCTGCTCGAATACAGCCACGAGTGCATCGTGGTCGACGGCGGGCGGGTGCGCGTGTGCATCCGCGGCACGAACCTGCAGCTCGTGGCGATGGACAGCACGGCGCTGCTGATCTCCGGCACAATCGCGTGTGCCGAATTTGCGTGAGGTGATGGGTTTGACGCGGTGGATCCTGGCCCTTTGCGGCTATGTGCGGCTGGAGGTGTGCGGCGTGCACCCGGAGCGCGTGCTCAATGCGTGCGCGGCGGCGGGCGAGCCGGTGGACGCCTATACGCTGCGCATCACGGTGCGTGCGCGCTGCGCGGATACAGTGACGGAGCTGGCGCGCCGGAGCCAGTGCGAGGTGAAAACGCTCTACCGCCGCGGCCTGCCGCAGCTGCTGCGGCGCGCGGCGCGCTACCGGGGCGCGTGCGCGGGGCTGCTGGCGGTGGTGCTGGCGCTGCTGGCATCGTCGCTGTTCATCTGGCGCATCGACGTGACCGGCAACGAGACGCTCACGACCGGGCAAATCCTGCGCTGTCTGGATGAATGCGGCGTGCGCCTGGGCACATACTGGCCCGCGTTGTCGAACGATCTGGTACGCAACGACATGATCCTGCGCCTGCCGGAGCTGCGCTGGCTCACCGTGAACGTACACGGCAGCCGCGCCGAGGTGATCGTGCGCGAAAAGGAGCCCCTGCCGGACATCACGCCGGACGACACGCCCGTGAGCATTTACGCCTCCGCGACCGGGGTTATCCTGAGCATGGACGTCTACGCCGGGGAGGCGCGCGTCGCGCCCGGCGCGGCGGTGGAGCCGGGCGATGTGCTCGTGTCCGGCGCGGTCACGGACCTCGGCGGCGGGGTGCGTCCGGTGTGTGCGCGCGCCGACATCCGCGCACGCACGCGGCAGGTACTGACGGGGCAGATCGCCCTGACGGAGACGGAAAAACAGCCCGCGCACGGCGCGCGGACGCGCTGGGCGCTGCGCGTGGGGAAAAAGCGGATCAATTTTTATCAAAACAGTGGAATTTCTGACGCGGAATGTGATAAAATCATTCATGAATATCCTTTTGCGATCCGGGGCGTGTTCACGCTGCCGTTTTCGCTGGTGCGCGAGCGCGTACAGCCGTATCGGACGGCGGACGCGCAGGTGCCGGAGGACACGGCGCGCGCATCGCTCGAGCAGGCGCTGCTGCAGCAGCTGCGCGAGACGATCGGCGCGGACGGCGCGATCCTTTCCTATGAAACGGCGGCGGAGACCGCCGGAGGCGTGCTGACCGTGACGCTCACGGCCGAGTGCGAGCAGGAGATCGGCCGCGCGCAGGCGACGCCGGACGCGGAATTTTTACAGCTTCGGCCGCCGGCCGGGGAAGGGACTACAGCAGATGATTGAAAAAACCATGGAAGTCGACAGAATGGAGGACGTCATCAGCGTGTTCGGGTCGTTTGACCAGAACCTGCGGATGATCGAGACCGAATACAACGTGCGCGTGACCGACCGCGACGAGCAGATCCACATCACCGGCGAGGCCGAGAACGTGCTCTATGCCGAAAAGGCCATCGCCGGTCTGCTGTCGCTCGCAGCCAAGGGCGAGGAGATCGGCGAGCAGAACGTGCGCTACATCTTCCGCCTCGTGCGCGAGGGCCGGGAGCAGAAAATTCAGGAGCTTGCGGGCGATGTGGTGTGCATCACGGCCAAGGGTAAGCCCATCAAGGCCAAGACGCTCGGTCAGCGCGCGTATCTGGATGCCATTGAGCAGAACACGATCACGCTCGGCGTCGGCCCGGCCGGCACCGGCAAGACCTACCTCGCCGTGGCGGAGGCGGTCGCGGCGTTTCGCGCCGAGCGCGTCAACCGCATCATCCTCACGCGCCCGGCGGTTGAGGCGGGCGAGCGGCTGGGCTTTCTGCCCGGCGACCTGCAAAACAAGGTCGACCCCTACCTGCGCCCGCTGTACGACGCGCTCTTCGAGATGCTCGGCGCGGACGCCTACGCGAAGTATCTCGAGCGCGGCAACATTGAGGTCGCGCCGCTGGCGTACATGCGCGGCCGCACGCTCGACGACAGCTTCATCATCCTCGACGAGGCGCAGAATACCTCCCGCGAGCAGATGAAGATGTTCCTGACGCGCATCGGCTTCGGCTCGCACGTCGTCATCACCGGCGACGTGACGCAGATCGACCTGCCGTCGGACAAGCCGTCCGGCCTCAAGGAGGCCATCCGCATCCTCGACCGCATTGACGACATCGCCATCTGCCGCCTGACGGGCGCGGACGTCGTGCGCCACGCGCTCGTGCAGAAGATCATCGCTGCCTATGAGCAGGACGATAAGCAGAAAGAAAAACGCGCTGCGGCCGCGGCCAAAAAGCCCACCGCGCGCAAGACGACTGTGAGGAAAAAAGTATGACACAGGTGAAGATCACCATCACCCGCACGCGCCGCGGTCTCGGCTTCCCGGACACGCAGCGCTATGTCAAGCGCGCGGCCGCCGCAGCGCTCAAAGCCGAGGGCGTGACCGTTCCGTGCGAGCTCGACGTGACGCTCACGGACGACGCCGTTATCCACACCATCAACCGCGAGCAGCGCGGCGTGGACCGCGCGACGGACGTGCTGTCGTTTCCCATGAACGAGCTAACGCCCGGCGCGTTCGACCCCGATGCCTGCGAGTGGGACTATGAGACCGACCGCGCCATGCTTGGCGACATGGTCATCTCCATGGAGCGCTGCGCCGAACAGGCCGGGACCTACGGCCACAGCTTCGCGCACGAGGTCAGCTATCTGACCGTGCACTCCGTGCTGCACCTGCTCGGCTATGACCATGTGGACGAGGGCGAGGACAAGCGCCGCATGCGCGCGCGCGAAAAAGAGATCATGCGTCTACTGGACGTATAAGGAGAAACGAATGATTACCAAAACCGCTATGATTACCATTTGCGGACGGCCGAACGTCGGCAAGTCCACGCTCACCAACGCCCTCGTGGGCGAGAAGATCGCCATCGTCTCGAACAAGCCCCAGACAACGCGCAACCGCATCAGCGCCGTCGTCAACCGCGGCGACACGCAGCTGATCCTGATGGACACGCCGGGCTTTCACAAGCCGCGCAACCGCCTGGGCGACTATATGGTGCAGGTCGTGCGTGAGAGCGTGGCGGATGTCGACGGCGTGATGCTCGTCGTCGAGCCCATCGCTTCCATCGGCGAGCAGGAGCACGCGCTCATCGAGCGCATCCGGTCGACGGGCGCTCCGGCCGTGCTCGTCATCAACAAGATCGACACGGTGGAAAAGCCGGAGCTGCTGGCCGTCATCGCCGCCTATTCCGCGGCGCTGCCGTGGCGCGCGATCGTGCCGGTGTCGGCTCAGAACGGCGACGGGCTCGAGGAACTCTTCGGCGAGCTTGCGCAGCTTGCCGTGCCGGGGCCGCAGCTGTTTCCGGACGATATGATCTCCGACATGCCGGAAAAGCAGATCTGCGCCGAGCTCGTGCGCGAAAAGCTGCTGCTGTGCCTCGATAAGGAGATCCCGCACGGCACGGCCGTCGAGGTCACGAAGTTTTCCGAGCGCGATAACGGCATCATCGACATGGACGTGACCATTTACTGCGAAAAAGAGAGCCACAAGGGCATCATCATCGGCAAGCGCGGCGCCATGCTCAAAAAGATCGGCGAGCTCGCGCGGCAGGACATTGAGCGCTTCATGGGCACGAAGGTGTACCTGCAGACGTGGGTCAAGGTCAAGGAAAACTGGCGCGACTCGGCCGCCCAGCTGCGCAATTTTGGCTTTACCGACCAGTGACCCTTTATTACCAGCCATAAATCCACCCCGCTGTGCAGACACTATGCCCAGCGAGGTGGTTCATTGTGCAAGACGATCTTTTCTGGCAGCTGTTCACGGATACCGGTGATCCGCTCGGCTACCTTTGCTACCGCGCCGCGCAAAACGCGCTGGCGCAGACGACCGATGAGCCTGCGGCGGATGCGACCGTCCGCCGCCCGGCCTGATGAGGTACATACGATGTTTCTTACGACCCGCGGGCTCGTCCTGCGCGAGGTGCGCTACAAAGAGTCGGACAAGATCCTCACCGTGCTCACGCAGCACGAGGGGAAGGTGACCGTCCGCGCGCGCGGCGCGCTGCGCAAGGGCAGCCGCATCACGGCGGCGACGCAGCTGCTGACGTATTCGGACATGACGATCTTTGAAAACCGCGGCCGTCGCACGCTCAACGAGGCGTCCACGGTCGAGGAGTTTCTCGGCCTGCGCGCCGACCTCGGCGCGTTCGCGCTCGGGAGCTATTTTGCCGAGCTGCTCGAGACCGTCTCCGCCGAGGAATACCCCGATCCGCCGGTGCTGCAGCTCGGGCTTAACAGTCTGTATGCGCTCAGCCGCGCGCTCTGCCCGCCGGAGCAGATCAAGGCCGTGTTCGAGCTGCGCCTCATGTGCCTCGCGGGCTACGAGCCGGACCTGTCCTGCTGCGCGCAGTGCGGCGCAGCGGAGCCGGACGAGCCGTGGTTTTCCCCGCGCGGCGGCGCGGTGTACTGCGCGCACTGCCGGGGCGCAAGCTCCTCGGCCGTCACGCCGCTGCTGCCGGAGACGCTGGCCGCCATGCGGCACATCGTGAACGCCGACCCCAAAAAGATCTTTTCCTTCACGCTCGGCGACGCGGGCCGCAAACAGCTTGCGCACGTGTGCGAGGATTATACGGCGACGCAGCTCGAGCGGGGCTTTGCGTCGCTCGATTACTGGAAGAAAGTGAAAGACTGACATGAAGCACATCCTCATGATCGCCACCGGCGGCACCATCGCGTCCAGGGAGACGGCCGACGGGCTCACGCCGCAGCTCACCTCCGAGGAGCTCCTTGCCGAGGTGCCGGAGCTCGAGCAGCTGTGCCGGATCGACACCGTGCAGCTCATGAACCGCGACAGCACGAACATCAACAGCCGCGACTGGCTGCGGATGGCGGCGTGCGTGCGTGCGCACTACGATGCGTATGACGGCTTTGTCCTCACGCACGGCACGGACACGATGGCCTACACGGCGGCGGCCCTGTCGTACCTGATTCAGAATAACGCCAAGCCCGTCGTCATCACCGGCTCGCAGAAGTCGATCTTCAACCAGGACACCGACGCGCGCGAGAACCTGCGCGATGCCTTTCTCTATGCCTGCGACGACGGCGCCTGCGGCGTGCACATCGTCTTTGACCACAAGGTCATTCTCGGCACCCGCGCGCGCAAGATGCGCACGAAGAGCTACAACGCCTTTTCCAGCATCGACTACCCCGAGACGGCCATCCTGCGCGGCCGGCAGGTCGTGTATTACATCCCGGAGCACGTCACAGGCGCGCCGGAGTTTTATGACCGGCTCGACCCCGACGTGTTCGTGCTCAAGCTCATCCCCGGCATCGACGCCGGCATTTTCGACTACCTCAAGGCCCATTACCGCGCGCTCGTGATCGAGAGCTTCGGCGTCGGCGGCCTGCCGTGCTATGGCGACGAGAGCTTTTATCACGCCGTGCGCGACTGGGTGCAGTCCGGCCGCGTCATCGTCATGACGACGCAGGTGCCGCACGAGGGCAGCGACATGGAAGTGTATCAGGTCGGCCACCGCGCCAAGCGCGAGCTGGGCCTCATCGAGGCCTACAGCATGACGAGCGAGGCCGTGGTCACAAAGCTCATGTGGATCCTCGGCCAGACGGACGACTACGCGGAGATCTGCCGCATGTTCCAGACGCCGGTGCAGAAGGATCAGATCTACTGAGGAGGAAGCGCCATGGATTTTCAGGCAGAATACCGCAGCAAGCTGCGCACCCCCGCCGAGGCGGTGCGCGCGGTGAAGGACGGCGACTGGGTGGACTATACGTCGGGGCTTGGCTTCCCGCCGCTGCTCGATGCGGCGCTTGCCGCCCGGCGCGACGAGCTGCACGATGTGAAGGTGCGCGGCAATCTCTGCATGGGTCCGCTGCAGATCGTTGAGTGCGACCCGGAGCAGACGCATTTTCTCTACCACACATGGCATTGCTCGGCGTATGAGCGCAAGCTCTGCGACCGCGGTCTGTGCTACTTCACGCCGATGATCTTCCGCAACCTCGCGTGGTACTACCGCGCATTTCTGACGGTCAACGTTGCCATGGCGTCCGTCGCGCCGATGGACCGCCACGGGTACTTTAATCTTTCGGCCGCGACCGGCGTGTCCCGCGCCATTCTCGACCGGGCGGACATCGTCATTCTCGAGGTCAACGAGCACCTGCCGCGTCTGCGCGGCGGGTT
>OLXH01000880.1_pt1 | contig 12757 bp, 9 predicted proteins | sample 1673391 | NCBI WGS metagenome assembly OLXH01 (sample SAMEA103958110, study PRJEB25191) | human gut metagenome | reverse complement strand
CTCTGTCGGTGCCGGTTCCGTCATCCAGCACGAATTTCAGGAGTTTTTTGGACTTTTTGACCGCTTCGCAGGACTTGACCTTCACGGCGCGGAAATCGCTCTTGGAGAAGGTGTCAAAATCCACCTGATCCTGGAACAGTGGCTCGATCTGAACATTGGAAAAATCGATTTTTTCCTCCACAACCGGAGCCGCCTGAGCAGCCGCCGCAGGAGCCGAAACTTCCTTGGAAACCTTCTTGTCAGAGTCCAACGGCTTCATCGTCGGGAACAGGATGACGTCGCGGATGGTGTCTGCGCCGGTGAAGAGCATGACGGCGCGGTCGATGCCCATGCCCATGCCGCCCGTGGGGGGCATACCGTATTCAAGCGCGGTGAGGAAATCCTCGTCGAGCATTTCCGTCTCGTCGTCGCCGCGTTCGCGCTGCTCGACCTGCTTCATGAAGCGTTCGCGCTGGTCAATGGGGTCGTTCAGCTCGGAATAGGCGTTGCCCATCTCGCTGCGGCAGATGAAGAACTCAAACCGCTCGGTCAGGCGCGGGTCCTCCGGGCTGCGCTTGGTCAGCGGGCTGACCTCGACCGGGTACATGGTGATGAAGGTCGGCTGGATGAGCGTGGCCTCGACCTTCTGGTCAAACGTCTCATAGAGCGCATTGCCCCACGTGTGGGCGACGTTTTCCATGTCCACGCCCACGCTCTTGGCGAGGGCGACCGCCGCGTCCGCGTCGCCAATGATGGACATAAAGTCGGCCCCCGTGACGTCCTTGACGGCGTCGGCCATGGTCACGCGGCGCCAGCTCGGCGTGAGATCCACGTCGTGACCCAGCCACTGGAGCTGATACGTGCCGAGGATCTCCTGCGCTGCGCCGGAGAGAATGCCCTCGAGGATGTCCATCATGCCGTCAAGGTTGGTGTAGGCCTGATAGAGCTCGCAGGTCGTGAACTCCGGGTTGTGCTTGGTGTCCATGCCCTCGTTGCGGAAGATGCGGCCGACCTCGTACACGCGCTCAATACCGCCGACAATCAGGCGCTTGAGGTGCAGCTCGGTCGCGATGCGCATATACATATCGATATCGAGCGTGTTGTGGTGCGTGATGAACGGGCGCGCCGTCGCGCCGCCGGCGATGGGGCTGAGCACGGGGGTCTCGACCTCCATGAAGCCCAGACCGTCCAGATAGCGGCGCAGGTAGGCCACGAACCGGCTGCGGATCTGGAAGTTGCGCTTGCTCTCGGGGTTCATGATGAGATCCACGTAGCGCTGGCGGTAGCGCAGCTCCGTGTTCGTCATGCCGTGGAACTTCTCCGGCAGCGGGCGCAGGGACTTGCTGAGCAGCGTGACCTGCTGCACGTGAATGGAGATCTCCCCGGTCTTGGTCTTGAACGCATAGCCGCTCACGCCGATGATGTCGCCGATGTCATACTTACGGAAATCGGCAAACTCCTGCTCCGTCACGGCGTCCTTGCGGACGTAGAGCTGGATCTGGCCGCGGTCGTCCTGAATGTCGCAGAAGATGGCCTTGCCCATGCCGCGCTTGGACATGATGCGGCCGGCGGCCTGCAGCGTTTTGCCGTCATAGGCATCAAAATCGTTCTTGATGTCGGCCGAATAGGCGCTGCGCGCAAAACGTGTCTGCGTGAAGGGGTCGCGCCCGGCATCCTGCAGCGCCTTTAGCTTGTCACGGCGCACCTGAAGGATCTCGGACAGGGACGGCTCTGCCGCCGCCTGCTGGTTCTTTCTCTCTTCGTTCATGATGGACTCCTCAGTCTTCGTTTTCGACGGCGATAATCTTGAACTGCAGCTCGCCGACCGGGGCTGCGACCGTGACGGTCTCGCCGACTTTGTGGCCCTTGAGCGCAAAGCCGAACGGGCTGTCGTCCGAAATGCAGCCTTCCATGGGGTTGGCCTCCTGCGAGCCGACAATGGTGTACTCCTCTTCCACGTCCTCATCGACATCGAGCACGCGCACACGGCTGCCGATGGTCACGACGTCCGCCGCGACTTCGACCTTCTCCACGACCTCGGCGTTCTCGATCAGGTCCGTGATCTCGGCAATGCGGGAGTAGAGCTTGCCCTGCTCCGTCTTGGCCTCGTCGTACTCGCTGTTTTCCGACAGGTCGCCGAACGAGCGCGCCTCCTTGATGAGCTCCGCGACTTCCTTCTCGCGGGTCGTCTCGAGGTAGTGCAGTTCTTCCTTGAGCGTGTCCAGACGCTCCTGACTCATCTTATATCTGCTGTCGATCGCCATAATCCGTCTCCTTATATCATTGAAATTTTCGTGTATACGATTTTGATTCAGCGCAGCGCGGCGATGGCTGCCTCGAGCTGCGCATCGACCTCGCTGTCCGCGGCCGGGGCCACGACGATATCCGGCACAAGGCCGCCCTGCTCGGACAGATCCACGCGGTTGGGCGTGAGATATTTCCGGCTCGAGATGTGCACGGCGCTGCCGTCCGGAAGCGCGATGGTCGTCTGGCTGCGGCCCTTGCCGGTCGTGTTCTGGCCAACGATGGTCGCCCAGTCATACTCCTGCAGCGCGGCCGCGAAAAACTCCGCCGCACTGTAGGTGTTGCCGTTGACGATGACCGTCATCGGCACCTTGACGCAGACGCTGTCGCTCTGCGTGACGGTCTCTTTCCCGTTGCCGTCGACGCTCACGAACAGATCGCCCTGCGGCAGCAGGTGGTCCAGGATCGTGATGAGCTCCGAGAGCAGGCCGCCGGGATTATCGCGCAGGTCGAACACGAGCGACTTTGCGCCGAGGTCGAGCAGCTTATCGACCGCCTGCACGGCACGGCTGCCGCCGCCGGTCTCAAAGTTGCGGATCTGGATATAGCCGACGCCGTTGTCCATGAGTTTATACGTCACGGGGTCGGTGTAGATGACCGTGCAGTCGAGCGTGACGGTCTGGCTCTTGCCGGCGGAATCCTGGATGGTGAGCTTGAGCGTCTTATTGAGCTTGGCGCGGATGGTGCTCTGCACGTCCGAGAGCGTCTTGCCCGTGACATCCTCCCCGTCGATTGCCGTGATGATGTCGCCCTGCTTGAGGCCGGCTTTTGCCGCGGGCGAATCGCTCGTCACCGCCGTGATGCGAAAGCCCTTCGTCTTATCGTCGAGCTGGATCGTCACGCCGATGCCGGCGTACTCATTGTTGGAGTACATCTGGTAGGCCTTGTATTCCTCGGCCGTCATGTAATAGCTCCATTTATCACCGATGGCGCTGATGATCGCGCTCGACGAAGCGTCGCTGATGGCCGTGTCGTCCGCGTCGCCGATATAGTCTTTGTCCACGACCTGCTTGACCTGTGCAAACTTCAGTGCGAGCTTATAGTTGCTGCTGCCGCCGAATTTGCCGACGAAGATCAGCGACGTGACCAGTGCAGTCACCAGAATGCAGATCACACAGGCAAGAATACTCGCCTTCCAGCCGTGTATTCTGCCGCTTTTTCTGCGGGCGGGCACTTTTTCCGGTGCCTGTTCCTGTGGCTTGTGTTCGTCCATGCTATCCCTCCGGATCCATTTGCTGCCCGCACCGGGCAGTCCCCAATGCAGCAGACGAGCCGGGCAGCCATTTTCCGGCCGCCCGGCAGTTTCATTCAGTCAAAATATGTCCGATCAGCTCGCATAGTTGAGCGGGTTCTGGCGCACGCCGTTGACCGTGACTTCCCAGTGCAGATGCGGGCCGGTGGAGTTGCCGGTCGAGCCGACATAGCCGATCGTCTGACCCTTGGAGACCTTCTGACCGACGGACACTGCAACGGAGCTCATGTGGCCGTAGAGCGTGGTGATGCCATTGCCATGGTTGATGACGACGCAGTTGCCGTAACCGGACACGGAGCCGGCCGTGATGATCGTACCGCCATCGGCCGCAACGATGGTCGCGCCGTAGCTTGCGCCGATGTCCACGCCGGAGTGATACTTCTGCGTATGATAAATCGGGTGGTAGCGCCAGCCGAACTGCGAGGTGATGTAGTGGCAGGACGGGCACGGCCACATCATGGTGCCGGTGGAACCGTTGGCTTTGCCCGGGTCATAGCCGGGGTTGTTGTTCTTGTTCGCTTCCTCCTGGCGGCGCAGCTCCTCGACCTGCTTGTCGATCTGCGACTGCACGTTTTTCTGCTGCTGCTCATACTGGTCGTAGACGCTCTTATAGGCGTTGATATCCGATTCCAGGCCGGCGAGCAGCGCATTGGCCTCCGCAACCTTCTGCTGCAGCGCAACTTGCTTGGTCTCAAGCTCCGACTGCTTATCCTGCAGCTCGGTGCGGGCATCCTCAAGCTCCGCCTTGACGGTCTCAACCTTTTCACGGGCGGCCGTCATGTCGGCCTGCACCTGCTTATTATATGCAATGACCTCACCGACCATGTCCATGCGGGCAAGGAGGTCGGACAGGCTGGTCGCCTCGAGCAGGATGGCGATGTAGGACATCTGGCCGTACTCCTCGAGGTGGCGCACACAGCTGCGGAAGCGGACCGTCTGGGCCTCTTCTTCCTGCTTGGCGGCCTCGAGCTCAACGCCCTTGTCCTCGATCTGCTGGTCGTAGGCCGTGATCTGCTCCTTGACGAGCGCGATCTCCTGCTCAGCCAGATCGTTTTCCCGATCGAGCGCGGCCTTCTGATCCACCACGCTGGCTTTCTTGGAGCGCAGGTTGTTGATGGTCTTCTGCTGCTCTTTCTGCTTGGCCTGCAGCTCTTTGCGCTGCTGCGTAAGCTGGTTGATCTCCGACTGAGACGCCGCGCTGGCGTTGGCCGGGATCAGCGCTGTCATGAGCGAGATGACAAAAATCAGCGCGAGCAGCACACAAATGACGGATCGAACGACTTTGCGGTTCATCTTCATTCGATTTCCTCCTTAGACTTTCAGATAGTTGCGAATGGCCGTGAGGCCGCCGAACACGCCGACGAGCACACCCACGCCAAGGAACACCAGCAGCAGCGGCAGCGACACGGATGCAAACGGGAGCACCGTGATGATGCCGGCCGCCATGGTGGACATGATCTTGCTGACGATCAGGCTGTAGAGTCCCCACTGGAGCAGGAACGCAATCAGGCCGCCGACCAGGCCGAGCACAAGGCCCTCGACCACGAACGGCAGACGGATGAAGCCATTCGTCGCACCGACCATCTTCATGATGGCGATCTCTTCACGCCGGCCGAACGTGGCCAGCTTGATGGTGTTGGTCATGATAAACAGGGACACCGCAATGAGGATCACGATCAAAACGACGGAGACAACGCTCACAATGTTCCGGAACGTGATGAAGTTTTCCGCGTAGTCCAGGTGCGCCGTGACATCGGCGATGCCGTCCACATTTTTCAGCGCGGCCTGCGTGTCCTTCATGAGCGACAAGTCGTCAAGCGTCACGACGTAGCGGTGGCGAAAGACCGACGCGTCAATGTTGTCAAAGAGGTCGGAGTCATACTCGGCCTCGAACGTCTGCATGGCCTGCTCGCGCGTGACGAACTCGACCGAGGCGACATTCGCCACCGCAGCGACCTTGGGCTCGATGGCCCGGGCCTCGTCCTCCGTGAGCGTCTCATCGACGTAGGCGATGACCTCGTTCTGGTTTTGCAGGCGGTCGATGTTCGCGTCAATGTTGAGCGTCAGCAGCGAGAAGCTGCCCATGATGAGCAGGCACGCGATGATGATCGTGATCGACGCGAAGGACATGAAACCGTGCGTGAAGATGTTTTTCACGCCCTGCGCCATCAGATAATTGAATCTATTCAGCTTCATATCCGTAGTACCCGTCCAATCCGTCACTGATGACTCTTCCGGCGTCGATGGAGATGACGCGCTTGGAAAAAGCGTCGACCAGTTCCTTTTCGTGCGTCACCACGAGGACCGTGGTGCCGAGCTCGTTGATCTTCTCCAGCAGCAGCATCAGCTCCAGGCTGCGCACCGGGTCGAGGTTGCCGGTCGGTTCGTCCGCGATGATCATGCGCGGATTGTTCACGAGCGCGCGGGCGATGGCCACGCGCTGCTGCTCGCCGCCGGAAAGCTCCGCCGGGAAGCGCTTTTCCCGGTCGGCCAGGCCGACCAGCTCGAGCACCTGCGGCACGCGGCGGCGGATCTCCTTATTGGACGCCCCCACCACGCGCATGGCAAACGCAACGTTTTCATACACCGTCATTTTGTCGATCAGGCGAAAATCCTGAAAAATGACGCCCAGTGTCCGGCGCAGCTTCGGCAGCTTGCGGCGCTTGATACCCTGCATGTCAAAGCCGTTGACCGTGATCTGTCCGGATGTGGGGCTCAGCTCGCCGGTGATCAGCTTGATGATCGTCGTCTTGCCGGAGCCGGACGGTCCGACCAGAAACACAAACTCGCCCTCATTGATCGTAAACGAGATACCGTTGAGGGCCGCAGCCTCCGTGTTTCCGTAGACCATCTTCACATCGTTCATTTGAACCATAAGATGTCCTCCAATATGTTGGGCTTACGCCCGCCCGGGTAAGCGCTCAGAACTTGGCAGTGTTCTGAGAGTCGAGGTATTTCTTTACCATGACCGCGACCTTGAAGAGGATCGCATCCTCAAACTCGCGCAGATCCAGGCCCGTGATCTTCTTGACTTTCTCCAACCGGTATACCAAAGTGTTTCGATGGACGTAGAGCTTGCGCGCCGTCTCCGAAACGTTGAGGTTGTTCTCAAAGAAGCGATTGATCGTGTCGAGCGTGTCCTCATCGAGCGCCTCGATGGGGTTTTTCTTGAACGCTTCGGACAGGAACATCTCGCACAGCGTCGTCGGCAGCTGATAAATGATGCGGCCGATGCCGAGGTTATCGTAATGAATGACCGGCTTCTCGTTTTCAAACACCTTGCCGACCTCGATGGCGACCTGAGCCTCCTTGTAGCGGTCAGCCAGCTCGCGCAGGTGGTTGGCCGTCGTGCCGATGCCGATGACCGTCTGCACGTGCAGCTCGGTATGCACGGCGCGCTCGATGCTCTCGGCCAGCGCGCAGATATCCTCCGAGGTCTCGTCCGGTGTCATTTCCTTGATGACGACGATGTCCGACTCGCTCACGCTGAGCACAAAATCATGCTGCCGGTCCGGGAACATGTTCTGGATCAGCTCGAGCACGGCGATATCCGTCACGTTCACCTGACGCACCAGCAGCACGGCGCGCGGCACGTCGGTGGTAAAATGCAGCTCCTTGGCGCGCACATACACGTCGCCGGGGAGAATGTTGTCCGAAATGATGTTTTTGACGAAAGCAGCCTTGTTGTGCTTTTCCTCAAAGTTTGTGCTGGCCTCCGTCATGCCGACGGCTGCGAGAATGCAGATGCTGCGCGCCGTCTGGTCATTGCCCTCGACGAACACGGCATACTCAAAGCGCGCCGTGCTGGCAGACAGGATCTTATACGTGCGCGTGTCCGTTGCAAACAGCTGCTCCTGCACTTCGCCCACTGCGGCCTGAAAGTCATCCAGACGCGAGCCGATCATCGAAAGCTCACTGCAGGCAATGACAAACCCCTGCTCGTCCACGACACCGATGCAGCGCGTGGTGGCGTCTTTCATCTGAACGATCACGCCCTGAAAAATTCTGCTCGACATATCTTTTCCTCCTACGAACGGCCGCCGCAGTTTCCCACAGCACCTACCAATTTCCTACTTTACATAATAGCCGATTTATGTGCATTTTTCAATAGAAAAATGGTCGTTTTTTGTGAATAATTTTCGAAATTTCGTGAGTTAGTCGGATAATTTCCCGAACTTTTGTAAATTATCACGAAGTTGGCAGCGAAAAAACGAGCATTGCCTCTTCCGGGCTCAGTTCCCGGTAAGCGCCCGGGGACAGCGCGGGATCGAGCGTCAGCGCCCCGATCGACAGGCGGTGCAGCTGCAAAACGGGCGTCCCGCAGCCGGCGAGCATCCGCTTGACCATGTGGTATTTTCCCTCATAAACCGTGACGCGGCAGCCCCCCTGCTCCGGCAGGAGCTCCAGCCGGGCGGGCAGGCACTGCGTCCCGTCGCCGAGGACAACGCCCTGCGCGAAGCGCTCTGCATCCGCATCCGTCGGCTGCCCGTCCGTGCGCGCAAAATAGACCTTTGGCACATGCTTTTTCGGCGTGATGACGCGGTGAACATAGTCCCCATCGTCCGTGACGAGCAGCAGACCGGTCGTGTCCTTATCGAGCCGCCCGGCGGGCACGAGCCCGAAGCGCCGCAGCTCCGGCGGGAACAGATCGAGCACCGTCGGCTGGCTGCGGTCGGCCGTCGCGGTGAGGACGCCGGCGGGTTTGTGGAGCATGTAGTAATGATATGTCTGATAACGCAGGGGCTGGCCGCGCAGACAGACGACCGCCGTTTCCGCGATCTTCTGCTCCGGTGCGCGAGCGGGCACACCGTCGACCGTGACCTCGCCGCGGCGGATATACGCCTTGGCCTCGCGCCGGGAAGCGGCGCCGGTATCGGCCAGATATTTGTCCAGACGGATCACGCGCGCCCCTCCTTTGCGGACATTTGGCTTCATTATAACATATCCGGCGGCAAATTTGAATAGGCTTGTTCCGAGGTGTGGTTATGAAGCTCAAATCCTTTCACTGGACAAGACGGACCGTCGTGTTCGCGCTCATCGGTCTGGCCATGCTGTTGGCGCTGGCCGTTATCTGGCGCAGCAATGACGGCGTGCTCTCGGCGCACTACAACGTCACGACGACCGACGGGCGCATCGCCTATCTGCAGGCGCTCGGCTGGGAAGCGGACCCCGCGACCGAAACGATGCAGGAGATCGTGATTCCGCGCGTGTTCAGCGGCGTGTTCGGCGATTACAACGCCCTGCAAAAGCAGCAGGGCTTTGACCTGTCCACCTACGCCGGCGAGACATGCACGGCCTATACCTACCGTGTGACGAACTACGAGGGCTCGACGGACACCGTGCTCGCGCAGCTGTTTGTCTACCGCAACCGCGTCATCGGCGGCGACATCCACGCGACGGCCATGGACGGCTTCATGCACGGTCTGCGGTAAAGGGGCGAAAAAACTCCCGGCACGGATGTGCCGGGAGTTTGCTGTTTTGGGGGGTCAGGCGAGCGCCGTCCAGCGCTCGATGCCGGCCAGCTCCGTATAGGTGTGGCCCACATCGGAAAACGGCATGCCTTTGGATGTGTTCTCATCATAGATCCCGGTGAGGATGGTCACGAATTCCGCGCGGCTGATCGACTTTCTCGGCTGGAAGGTACCGTCGCCGCAGCCGGTAATGGCACCAACGTTGGCCAGTGTGCTGACCGCGACTGTGTACCACTGGCCGGCCGGAACGTCACTGAAATCGTTGTCGCTGCGGTCATACTGCTTGTGCGCCTGCTCTGTCATGAGCTCGTAGAACAGCTGCGCTGCCGTGCTGACATCGAGCAGGCCGCTGTCCGTCAGGCTGATCTTTCCAGTCGCAGCGAGCTGATCGACCATGGCGGACGCCTGATCCTCGCTGAGCGTACCGGCCGCGATGCCGATCTGGCTCAGGATCTCGCTGAGCAGACCGTTGTGCAGCTGGCCATAGGCCGTGTCGGATGTGCTGCTCTCCGCTTCCGTGTCTGCCGCGAAAGCCGGGACCGCAGCGAGACTGAATACCAGCACGAGGGCCAGTATCAGACTCAACGTCTTGCGCATTTATTTCACAGGATTTTGCCTCCTTTGAGTTCCAAGCAAGCATACATGGATAAGGTGCCGGCAAAATGTCGGACACGGGCGCCCGCATCCCATCGATGCGGTGCCCGGAGTCTTTTTTCACCACGAAATATAGGAAGCAATTATTAAAAACGCATTTTTATCGAAAAACAAAAAATTCCTCCCCGGCCGAAGCCGGAGAGGAATTCAGAAAGCTGGAATTACTCGTTGATGGCGATGACAACACCGGAACCAACGGTACGGCCGCCTTCACGGATAGCGAAGCGCAGGCCAACCTCAATCGCGATCGGGGTGATCAGCTCGACGTCCATGTCGACGTTGTCGCCGGGCATGCACATCTCAACACCCTCGGGGAGGCTGATGACGCCGGTCACGTCGGTGGTACGGAAGTAGAACTGGGGACGGTAGTTGTTGAAGAACGGGGTGTGACGGCCGCCCTCTTCCTTGGACAGGACGTAAACCTGGCCCTTGAACTTGGTGTGGGGGTGGATGGACTTCGGAGCAGCGAGGACCTGGCCACGCTCGACGCCCTTCTTGTCGATGCCGCGGAGCAGGCAGCCGACGTTGTCGCCAGCCTCGGCGAACTCGAGGGTCTTGTGGAACATCTCGGTGCCGGTGACGGTGGTCTCCTGGGTGTCCTTGATGCCGACGATCTCAACCTTATCGCCAACCTTGACAACGCCACGCTCGACACGGCCGGTAACGACGGTACCACGGCCGGAGATGGTGAACACGTCCTCGATGGGCATCAGGAACGGCTTGTCAGCAGCGCGGTCCGGAGTCTTGATCCAGGTGTCAACAGCGTCCATGAGCTCCCAGATGCAGGCATACTCGGGGGCCTTCGGATCGGTGGACTCGGAGATCAGAGCGTTCAGAGCGGAGCCCTTGATGATCGGGGTGTCGTCGCCCGGGAAGTCATACTTGTCGAGCAGCTCGCGGACTTCCATCTCGACGAGCTCAAGCAGCTCGGGATCGTCGACCTGGTCGACCTTGTTCAGGAACACCAGCACGTACGGAACGTTAACCTGACGGGCGAGCAGCAGGTGCTCACGGGTCTGAGCCATCGGGCCATCGGAAGCAGCGATAACGAGGATCGCGCCGTCCATCTGAGCAGCGCCGGTGATCATGTTCTTGATATAGTCGGCGTGGCCCGGGCAGTCAACGTGCGCATAGTGGCGGCCCTTGATCTCGGTGCCGTCGGCGCCGATGCGGTCGTCGGTCTGGTACTCAACGTGAGCGGTGTTGATCGTGATGCCACGAGCCTTTTCTTCCGGAGCCTTATCGATCTGGTCGTAGGCGGCGAACTCGGCGCTGTTCGGGTCAGCCAGGGACAGAACCTTGGTGATCGCAGCGGTCAGGGTGGTCTTGCCGTGGTCGATATGGCCGATGGTGCCGATATTGACATGGGGCTTGGTTCTATTGTACATCTGCTTTGCCATTAGAATATCCTCCTAATTCTAAAATAATGTCGTGACTTACTCTCTTATAAGGCACATTGTGCCGGTTGCGCAGGTCAGTTGCTGCCGTGGATGATCTTCTCCTGAAGAGACTTCGGCAGCTCTACGAAGTGGCTGGGCTCCATGCTGTAGGTCGCGCGGCCCTGCGTTTTGCTGCGCAGGTCGGTCGCATAGCCGAACATGGATGCCAGCGGCACGTTTGCAGTGACGATCGCCGCACCGTTGCGGATGTCCGTGCCGGCGATCTGACCGCGGCGGGCATTGATATCGCCCATGACGTCGCCCATATAGCTTTCCGGCGCCGTAACGACGACCTTCATGATGGGCTCGAGGAGCGTCGGGCCAGCCTTCTGGCAGGCCTCCTTGAATGCCATGCTGCCGCAGATCTTAAACGCCATCTCGGACGAGTCGACCTCGTGATACGAGCCGTCGAGCAGCGTGACTTTCACGTCCACGACCTCGTAGCCCGCAAGCACGCCGGCCTGCATCGCGCCCTGGATGCCCTGATCCACACAGGGGATAAACTCTTTCGGGATCGCACCGCCGGTGATCTGGTTGATGAACTCGTAGCCCTTGCCGGGTTCGTTGGGTTCCACCATGAGCTTGACGTGTGCAAACTGGCCTTTGCCGCCGGTCTGGCGCGCGTAGCGCGTGTCCACCGTAGCGGCCTTGGTGATGGTCTCTTTATAGGAGACCTGAGGTCTGCCGACATTCGCCTCGACGCGGAACTCGCGCAGAAGGCGATCAACGATGATCTCCAGATGGAGCTCGCCCATGCCGGCGATGATGGTCTGACCCGTTTCCTCGTCCGTGTAGGCCTTGAAGGTGGGGTCTTCCTCGGCAAGCTTGCCGAGGGCGATGTCCATCTTCTCCTGCCCGGCCTTGGTCTTGGGCTCGATTGCTACGCGGATGACCGGTTCCGGGAACTCCATCGACTCGAGCACGATCGGGTACTTTTCGTCGCAGAGCGTGTCGCCGGTCGTCGTATTCTTGAGGCCGACCGCCGCCGCGATGTCACCGGAATAGACCTGCGTGATATCCTCGCGGTGGTTGGCATGCATCAAAAGGATGCGGCCCAGACGCTCGCGCTGGCCCTTGGTGGAGTTCAGGACGGATTTGCCGGCTTCAATCGTGCCGGAATAGACACGGAAGAACGCCAGACGGCCGACGTACGGGTCGGTCATGATCTTGAAGGCCAGAGCGGAGAACGGCGCGGAATCGTCCGCGGCGCGGTGCTCGACCTCATCCGTCTTGGGCACCGTGCCGGTGATCGGCGGGATGTCCAGCGGGGACGGCATATAATCGACGATGGCGTCCAGCAGCTTCTGCACGCCCTTGTTCTTGTAGGACGTGCCGCACACGATCGGGACGAACTTGACCTGCGTCGTGGCCTTGCGGATGACCGCCTTGATCTTTTCGGTGGGGACTTCCTCACCTTCCAGATACATCTCCATGACCTCGTCATCGAAATCGGCGACGGCCTCAAGGAGCTGCGTGCGGTACTCTTCAGCCTCGGCGCGCATGTCCTCGGGGATCTCCTCGACGCGCATATCCTTGCCAAGATCGTCGTAGTAGACGTCCGCCTTCATCTCGATCAGGTCGATGATGCCGCGGAAGTCCGCCTCGGAGCCGATCGGCAGCTGGATCGGAACAGCGTTGCAGCGCAGGCGCTCGTGCAC
>OLXH01000877.1_pt1 | contig 12778 bp, 11 predicted proteins | sample 1673391 | NCBI WGS metagenome assembly OLXH01 (sample SAMEA103958110, study PRJEB25191) | human gut metagenome | reverse complement strand
ATGATTCGTGGGTATCCATTGCGCGAGACCGGCCCCGCAGCTCACGGCGGAGGACAAGTTCGTGAGATACATTCTACTACAATTCTTCCGCGATGGCAACTGTTTTTTGCCGCCTGTTTCGCTTTTGCTTTTATTATACCCTCTGTTGACAAGGGCAGAGACGAAAAAAGACGGCGCTGAAGCGCCGCCTTTTTTTCGGTAAAAGGAGAGAGAAATACAATGGGTGGGTATCCTTTCGGATGAGCGTATCATACACGCATCCGGGGCGGAAGTCAACAGGCTTGATAAAGAATTAACAAATCATTCACAAAGCGCGCCCGCCGTTCACAGATCGTTTACAGAGCCGCCCCTCTTCCCTATTGACAACAAAAAATATTGGTGCTACCATTTAGCACGCTAATAGTTTGTATGCTAAAAATTCAAAAGCAAAGAAGGAGGACCGCCATGAAATTCTGCTTTGACGAGCACCCGGCGCACTTCGGCGCGCTGTTCGGCTACTGCGATCACCAGGTGCATAAGCTGATGGGGCGGATGCTGAAGCGCTACGACGTATCGCCCATGCAGTGCCGGACGCTGATGTTCCTGCACGACGCGGAGGGCAGCGTGAACCAGAAAACACTGGAGCGCCACCTGATGATCAAGCCCAGCACGGTGAACGGCATCGTGGACCGGCTGGAGGAGAAGGGGCTGGTATACCGCACCGTCAGCGCCACGGACGGACGGTGCCGCATTCTGGCACTGACAGAGGAGGGCCAGCGGTTCCATGACGATTTCCAGACCGTGCTGCACCAGGTGAACGAACGGCTGGAGCGCGGCTTCACGCAGGAGGAAAAGGCGCAGTTCACCGCGTTCCTGCTGCGGGCGGGACGGAACCTGACCGACGAGGAGGAGGAAGCATGATAAAAAAATTGGCGCCCTATACCAAGGGCTACCGCCTGCTGATGCTGTTTGCCATCGCCTGCTCCGCCGGAGAGGCGGTGCTGGAGCTGACGCTGCCCCAGGTGATGAGCGACATCGTGGATATCGGCATCGCCAACGGAAACAGAGGCTATATCCTGATGGCGGGGCTGAAAATGGTCATTATGGCGCTGCTGGCGCTGGGCTGCGGCGTGGGCGCGGCGGCTTTGGCCGCCAAGGCGTCCATGGGCTTCGGCGCGGCGCTGCGGAAGGCGGAGTACGAGCAGGTACAGCGTTTCTCCTTTGCCAACATCGAGCGCTTCTCCACCGCCAGTCTGGTGACGCGGCTGACCAACGACGTGGCCTCGGTGCAGATGACCACATTTATGGGAATGCGTATGCTGGTCCGCGCCCCCACCATGCTGGTGACGGCGCTGGTAATGGCCCTGATCATCAGCCAGCGGCTGAGCCAGGTGTTTCTGGTGGTCATTCCCCTGCTGATCATCGCGGTGGTCATCGTCATCAAGCGGGTAGGTCCGTTCTTCACCTCTTTGCAGGGGGCCACGGACCAGCTGAACCTGGTGGTGCAGGAGGACCTGAACGCCATCCGCGTGGTGAAATCCTTTGTGCGTGAGGCGCAGGAAAAGGAGAAGTTCACCCAGCGCAGCGAGAAGCTGCGAAGCATGGCCGAGCGCGCCTTCGGCTTTGTGGTGCTGTTCATGCCGGTGATGATGATCCTCATGGGCGGCACCATCACGGCGGTCATGTGGATCGGCGGCCACTACGTGTGGGAGGGCACGCTGCTCTCCGGCGATCTGATCGCGTTCTTTACCTATGTGAGTGAGATACTGATGTCGCTGATGATGGTATCCGTGGTACTGATGATGCTGACCCGGGCCATCGCCTGCGGCAAGCGTATCGCCGAGGTGCTGGAGGAGAAGCCCCGCATCACCGACGAGCAGGCCGACCCGGCGCTGAAGGTGGAGGACGGCTCCATCCGCTTCGACCATGTGTATTTCAAGTACCACGACACGGCGGAGGCCTGGAACCTGGAGGACGTGAGCTTTACCGTACCCAGCGGGGCCACGGTGGGCATTTTAGGCGGTACCGGCAGCGCCAAGACCACGCTGGTGAGCATGATCCCCCGGCTGTACGACGTGAACGGCGGCGCGGTGTATGTCGGCGGTCACAACGTGAAGAACTACACCATGGAGGCGCTGCGCAGCGGCTGCGCCATGGTGCTGCAGAAGAACACGCTGTTCTCCGGCACCATCCGGGAGAACCTGCGCTGGGGCGACGAGAACGCCAGCGATCAGGAGATCGAGGCGGCCTGCCGTCTGGCCTGCGCCGACGAGTTTATCGAGAAAATGCCGGACAGATACGACACCTATATCGAGCAGGGCGGCACCAACGTCTCCGGCGGGCAGAAGCAGCGGCTGTGCATCGCCCGGGCGGTGCTGCGGAAGCCGAAGATACTGATCCTGGACGACTCCACCAGCGCGGTGGACACCGCCACGGACGCGAAGATCCGGGGCGCGCTGAAAACGGCGCTGCCCGGCACCACAAAGCTCATCATCGCCCAGCGGGTCACATCCGTTATGGACGCCGACCTGATACTGGTGATGGACGATGGGCACATCTCCGCCATAGGCACCCATGAGGAGCTGATGGCGCAGAGCGACATTTATCGGGAGGTCTATCGCTCCCAGCAGGAAGGGGTGAGCATCGATGGCTGAACAAAAACGCGGCGGACCGCGCGGCCACGGGCCCCAGGGGCACGGCTTCCAGCGGCCCAAGGACTTCAGAGGCACGGTGAGCAAGCTGCTGCGCTATATCGGGCGCTACAAGGCGGCGTTGGTGCTGGTGTTCATCTGCCTGGTGGTCAGCTCCGTGGGCTCGGTGATGAGCAGCTATCTGCTCAAGCCTATTATCAACGACTATATTCTGGTAGGCGACTTCGCCGGCCTGCTGAAAATGCTGGCGCTGCTGCTGGGACTGTTCCTGCTGTCGGGCCTGTGCTCCTATGCCTACGCCCGCATCATGGTGCATATCTCCCAGCGGACGGTAGCCCAGATGCGGCAGGATCTGTTCGACAAATTGCAGGACCTGCCCCTGCGGTACTTCGACACCCACCAGTCCGGCGATCTGATGAGCCGCTTTACCAACGACATGGACACCGTGTCGGAGATGATCAACTCCAGCTTCGCCAGTGTGGTGTCCTGCGCCTTGACGTTTATCGGTATTGTTGTTATGATGCTGTATATGAACTGGGTGCTGACGCTGATCACCTTTGCCTTTCTGGTGCTGATGCTGCTGGTGGTCAAGGGCGTTGGCGGCAGAAGCCGCGTGAGTTTTCAGGCACAGCAGCAGGCGCTGGGCGCCATGAACGGCTATATCGAGGAGATGGTGGAGGGCCAGAAGGTCATTAAGGTGTTCAACCACGAGAGCAAGGCCATCGCGCAGTTCTCCGGGCTGAACGACAGCTATCGGGACGCCGCCACGGCGGCCCAGACCTACTCCGGCGCCATGATGCCGGCCATGGCCAACCTGTCACGCATCGACTACGCCGTCACCTGCTGCGTGGGCGGGCTGCTGGCCATCGGCGGAATGTTCGACGTGGGCTCCCTGGGCGCGTACCTGCTGTATGTGAAGCAGGTGAGCCAGCCCATCTCGCAGATCAGCCAGCAGGTGAACGTGCTGCTGGCGGCGGTGGCCGGCGCGGAGCGCATCTTCGCCGTGATGGAGGCCGAGCCGGAGGTGGACGAGGGCAAGACCGTCATCGTCCGGGTGGAAAAGCACGGCGATACGCTGACCGAGACAGACCGCCGCACCGGCTGCTGGGCGTGGAAAAAGCCCGACGGCACGCTGGTGGAGCTGAAGGGCGACGTGCGCTTCGACCACGTGACCTTCTCCTATGACGGGGAGAAAACCGTGCTGAACGACGTGTCCCTGTTTGCCAAGCCGGGGCAGAAGATCGCCTTTGTGGGCTCCACCGGCGCGGGCAAGACCACCATCACCAACCTCATCAACCGGTTTTACGACGTACAGGAGGGCACCATCACCTACGACGGCATCGACGTGAGGGACATCCAGAAGGACTCCCTGCGCCGCTCGCTGGGCATGGTATTGCAGGACACCCACCTGTTCACCGGCACCATCGCGGACAACATCCGCTACGGACGGCTGGACGCCACGGACGAGGAGGTCCGGGCCGCGGCGAAGCTGGCCAACGCCGACAGCTTTATCCGCCACCTGCCCCAGGGGTATGACACGGTCATCACCGGGGACGGCGGCAGCCTGAGCCAGGGTGAGCGGCAGCTGCTGGCCATCGCCCGGGCGGCGGTGTCCGACCCGCCGGTGCTGATCCTGGACGAGGCCACCAGTTCCATCGACACGCGGACGGAAAACCTGATCGAACAGGGCATGGACTCGCTGATGGAGGGCCGGACGGTGTTCGTTATCGCACACCGGCTGTCCACCGTGCGGAACAGTCAGGCCATTCTGGTGCTGGAGCACGGGCGCATCATCGAACGCGGCGACCATCAGGAGCTGCTGGCGCAGAAGGGCAAGTATTATCAGCTCTACACCGGTAAGGCGGAGTTGAGCTGAGGTATAAACGAGGAAGAAACCGGAAAAGATCAAAGGAGGATGCACCATGACGGAAAAACAGCTTTGTGATATGGCGGTGGCCATGCTGGAGCGTTCCTATGTGCCCTATTCCCACTTCCCGGTGGGCGCGGCGCTGCTGTGTAAGGACGGGACGGTGTTTACCGGCTGCAACGTGGAGAACGCCGCCTACGGCGCCACGATATGCGCCGAACGGACGGCCATGGTCAAGGCGGTCAGCGAGGGACACAGGGACTTCGACACCATTGTGATCGCCGGGCGCAGCGAGGATCACTGCGTGCCCTGCGGCACCTGCCGGCAGGTGATGATGGAATTCGCGCCCGACCTGACGGTGATCTGCCTGAACGGGAAGGGCGAGAGCAAGCGCTTCGCGCTGAAGGAGCTGCTGCCCTACGGCTTTGACCAGAGCTGGCTGTAAAAGCGGCAGAATTTTCATGGAACCAAATCGCACCGCGCTCCGTCTCAATGGACAGAAACCTATTTCAGGAGGAAACTACACGATGAAAAAAATCATTTCCCTTGTGCTCGCCGCCGTGCTGACCCTGAGTCTCGCCGCCTGCGGCACGAAGAACGACAGCAAGGGCGACCAGCCCGCCGCGCCTGCCAGCGCTCTTGACCTGCTGGAAAAGGTGTGGAACACCTACACCGAGGACGAGAAGTTCCCCGCCAGCGGCGGCGACTACTCCGAGGCGAACAGCAAGGAGGACGCCCCCGGCGTCTATGACCTGACCGACCGCGCCGCTGTGGACAGCGCCCTCGGCCTGCCGGAAACGGCCAAGGTGGACCAGGCCGCGTCGCTGGTACACATGATGAACCAGAACACCTTTACCGCCGCGGCGTACCACTGCACCGATGATGCAGATGCGCTGGCCACCGCCCTGCGGGACAACATCCAGCAGCGGCAGTGGATGTGCGGCTTCCCCGATAAGGTTGCCGTGGCCGTGGTGGGCGAGTATGTGGTGTCCGTGTTCGGTGCCGAGGATCTTGTGGACACCTTTATGTCCCACCTGAACGGCATCTTCGGCGTGCAGCCCGTCTACGACGAGGCCATCCTGTGAAGCGCTGGATAGAGCGAGGCGTATTTCTGCTGGCGGCAGCGGCTATGGTCATAGCTGCTGCCGCCATTCCCACCCGGCGGGTGCAGGAGGATACGCTGCCGGAGGTATATGTGTACCGTGGCTATGCCGCCGCCACCGACGCACCGTGGAGTGAGAAATCGCTGGACTTCGCCGTAAAACGGTTTTCCCACCTGTTGGAGGCATATTTCCCCGGGTCGGAACACGTATATATGAGCGTGATCCCAGATAAGGCCGCTTTTATGGAGACGCCGGAGGGCTACACGCCCGCTGGGGCCCAGGAGACGGCGGACTATCTGGCGCAGCGGCTGCCGGTGGAGATCATCGACATCGCGCCGCTGCTGGCGCTGGAGGACTATTACCGTACCGATCCCCACTGGCAGCAGGAGCGTCTTTCCGCCGTGGCGCAGACCATATCGGAGGCCATGGGTGCACCTGTGCCGGACACGACGGAGGAGACGCTGCGCGCGCTGGCGGGCGAATTCCACGGCAGCTACTGGGGCAAGACGGCGGAGCCGCTGGCGGCGGACGTCCTGTCCTATATCACCTCTCCCCTGCTGGAGGGCTGCACGGTGTACGACTATGAGACGGACAGCACCGGCGGCGTATACGACTTTACCGCGGCGGAGAAATCGCCCTATGACCTGTTTCTGGGCGGGCCGAAGGCGCTGCTGCGGATCGAAAACCCGGCGGCAGACAACGACCGGACGCTGGTGGTGGTGCGTGACTCCTTCGGCAGCAGCCTGATCCCCCTGCTGGCGGGCGGCTACCGCACCGTATACGCGGTGGACATCCGGTACATTGCCACGGACGCGCTCTCGCGGGTGGCGGACTTTCCCGCGGGCGCGGACGTACTGCTGCTGTACAGCGTTGCCGTGCTGCAAAACAGCATTACGCTTAAGTAAGCAAAAGGCCGGGTGCTTTCAGCGCCCGGCCTTTTGCGGCAGAAAGAACGCCGGAGCAATGCTCCGGCGGCCTGCGCATTTTTCACTACGCAAGGAGGAAAAGACATGGATAAAGAGCGCCGCATAAGCACCGGCATAGACGGCCTTGACCAGGCTATAGATTTTTTGCGCCCCGGCGACACCGTCGTATGGCAGTGCGAGCACATCAGCGACTATATGTACGTAGCAACGAGATTTGTAACCAACATCGCCCGTCAGGGCAAGCGCATAGCATACATACGCTTTGCCGACCACGAAGAGATCATGGACGCAGCCGCACTCTGCCAGGGCGGCGCAAATGTGCAGGAGTACAGGCTCGATCCGCGAGTGGGCTTCGAGACCTTCGCAGTGCAGGTTCACAGAATAATCGACAAGGAGCCTATGGGTACGTTTTTCGTGTTCGACTGCCTGTCGGATCTGCAAAATTATTGGTTCTCGGACCTTATGATCTCGAACTTTTTTCTGCTGATAAACCCGTTTCTCATACGCCGCCAGGCGATAGCCTATCAGCCGATAGACTATGAAAAGCACACCTATGAGACTATCTCGCGCATCCGCAAGGAAGCGCCGCTGCTTGTCAACATCCGCACTCTCGACGGCAGCGTTTACATGCATCCGGTAAAGGTTCGCGGCCGCAACACAACGACGACCTATTTCCCGCTTAAAATCACCGGCTCGAAATGGCGCACGCTCACCTCGAGCGCCGACACCTATGCCATATTCGAGCGCTTCACCCAGACCGGCGAGCGCCGCGACTGCTGGGACAGCATGTTTGACTCCGTCGCCGACGGGCGCGAGCCAACCGACGACGAAGGCAAGCTTTTAAAGGACAACATAATGCGCTGTCTTCTCGGCAACGAGCCCACGCGCTTTGCCCTGTGCCGCAAATACTTCTCCATGAAGGATCTTATGTACATAAAAAACCGCGAGATCGGCACCGGCTGTATCGGAGGCAAGGCCGCCGGCATGCTGCTTGCGCGCAACATTCTGCGCGACGAAGCTCCGGAGCTGTACAGCTCTCGGATTGAGCCGCACGATTCGTACTATATCGGCGCGGACGTTTTCTATACCTACGCCGTGCAGAGCGGCCTGTGGGGCTCTCGAATACACATGATCGAGGCCGAGGACTATCTCAAGTACGCTCCCGACATACGCGAGCTGCTGCTCAACGGCACATTCGCCCCCAGCATCAAGGAGCAGTTCATGTCCATGCTCGAATACTTCGGTCAGTCGCCTATAATTGTGCGCTCAAGCTCCATTCTTGAGGACGGATTCGGCAACGCCTTCGCCGGAAAATACGAGAGCGTTTTCTGCCCCAATCAAGGCAGTCTGAAAGAGCGCTACGACGTCTTTGAGCGCGCGGTCAAGCAGGTCTACGCCAGCACCGTTGACCCGGACGCGATCAAATACCGCGCAGAGCGCAACCTTCTTGACCGCGATGAGCAGATGGCGCTGCTGGTCATGCGCGTGTGCGGCGACGTTCACGGCGACTACTACTATCCTCACATTGCCGGCGTGGGGCATTCAAAAAATCTTTATCTCAACAAGCAGAACTCCTCATCGGAAAACAAGGGCATGCTGCGCCTCGTTTTTGGTATGGGTACGCGCGCGGTCGATCGCGAGGCCGACGACTACGCGCGGCTTTTGAACATGGATAACCCCACAGCGCCACCGATGGTGGCTTACGGCGACGAGTACAAGTATTCGCAGCATAAGATGGACGTTATCGGGCTCAAGGACAACGAGTTTGAGACGATAAGCGTTGACAGCATCGATAAAAGGGATCTCAAGGCAGATCCGACGCTGTTCATGGAACTGGATTACCCCACCGCCGCAAGACTGCGCGAGATGGGGCTGAGCGCCGCCGATGCTCCAGATATTCTCAACTTCCGCAAGCTTCTCGGAAACACGGACTTCGCCGCAGTCATGACCGAAACGATGCGCATTCTCGAAGAGAAGTACGATTACCCCGTCGATATTGAGTACGCCTGCAATTTTGACGCCGAGGGCAATTACCGCGTCAATCTGCTCCAGTGCCGTCCGCTTCAGACACGCGGCGTGGGTTCATCCGGAGTCATGCCTAAGATCAAGGAGCTGTACTTCCGCACCGAGGGCAACTTCATGGGCGGCAATGTGTGCCTGCCGATCAGATATGCCATCATGGTCAAGGTCGAGCCTTATCTTGCCCTGCCGGAGCAGCGCAAATATCAGGTTGCGCGCAGGCTCGGAGAGCTTAACAGTCTCCTGCGTGACAAGGGCACTATCCTGCTCGGCCCCGGGCGTTGGGGAACGACCACTCCGAGTCTCGGCGTGCCGGTACATTTCATGGAGATAAACCGCTTCGACTGCATCGCCGAGCTTGCGTACAGCTCGCACGGACTGCGTCCAGAGCTTAGCTACGGCAGCCACTTCTTCCAGGATCTCGTCGAGGCCGGAACGTTTTACGCTGCGCTCTATCCGGGCGAGGACGGCTGCGTTTTTAACGAAGAGCTGTTTTCCGGCTGCGAAGATGTGTATACAAAGTTCCTCAAGACCGATACCGCAGATCCGATCGCCGATGTGATAAGCGTGTATGACCTCGGCGAGGGCAATGCGATCCTCTATTCGGAAGTCGAAAGTCAGGAGTGCTTCCTCGCAAAGGTCTGAGCGAAAGTTGATATCAAATATGTAAAAAAGCAGACGCCGAGCGTCTGCTTTTTTCAGCTTTCCATTTGCTTGCCGAGGAAGGATGCCACCGTTTGCGCAAGCTTAAACTCAATGTCGCTGCCGGCGGATGCATTCTGGCTTACAAATATCACGCAGCCAAGTATGTCGCCCTCGCTCAGGATGGGCGACGCGACAGAAACATAGTAACGTTCATCGCCGTCGATGACGTGTATCGGCTCGGTTCCGTCATAGCGTATGCTGCCGCGAGACTCCATAATGCGCTCAAGCGCCGGCGACACTCGCTTGTCGATGAAATCGCGCTTGGATGCACCCGAAACGGCAATAATGCTGTCGCGGTCGCAAACCGCAGCTATTGCATCGGTCGAGCGATGCAGGCTGTCGCATATTTGCGCCGCAAAATCGCTCAGCTCGCCGATCGGCGAGTACTTTTTGAATATGACCTCACCGTCGCGGTCCGTGAAAATCTCCAACGGGTCGCCTTCGCGGATACGCATTGTGCGGCGTATCTCCTTCGGGATCACGACCCTGCCGAGATCGTCAATGCGCCTTACTATCCCTGTTGCTTTCATATCTATGATCCTCCGTATTTTTGTTGTACGGTTATATTCTCTGCAATATTGCAAAAAATATGTAGAAATCCGATATGTGTTTTGGATACGCTTTTCATATTCGGTTAAGTGAATTCTGCTCTGTACAGGAACGTTACAACCTGGCCACGAGTGCATGTTGCGCTCGGCGAGAAGTGCGTTGCGTCCGTTCCCTTGGTTATGCCGTTTGCAACTGCCCACTGCACGGCGTTGTAGCAGTACGATCCGGCGGCTACGTCAGCAAAGCCGTTGCTTCCGCCGCCAGCAGGCTCACCTGTTGCGCGGTACATGAACGTTACCACCTGACCGCGTGTGCAGGTCGCCTTCGGCGAGAAATGCGTTGCGTTCGTACCCTTGGTTATGCCGTTTGCTACCGCCCATTTGACGGCCTCATAGCAATACGAGCCGGGCACCACGTCAACAAATCCTACATTTCCACTGACAGTCGGCTTACCTGCGGCACGCCAGAGGAAGGTCACGACCTGGCCGCGTGTGCAGCCTGCGTTCGGCGAGAAATGCGTTGCATCCGTGCCGTTGGTTATGCCGTTTGCGACTGCCCACTGCACCGCATCGGAGCAGTATGAGCCTTTCTTCACATCCGTAAACGCGTCGAGCACACTAATGCCGCAGCGTGTGCATTTGCCGTCGGCGAACTCGTGGCCGAGAGCAGAAGTGTAGGTATCTTTATAGGCGTTTGGTTCACATGTGCAGCCGTGCAGCGTATAGCCTCCTTCCGTGCATGTTGGGTCTATGATCTTATCGCCCGTATCATGGATGTGAATCATATTAAACTCCACGCTGTATACATATTTTTTACCATCGGCAACAACATAAAGCTCGGCAGTCATCAAGGTTTTTCCTTTATACGGCACCGTGTAATCAAGCTTTATCCGAGACGAGGATATACTAATCCGACTCTTCAATAAGGTATACAGTTTTTCAGTTACTATAATGTTTATAATTGTAAACGGTTCTAAGCAGTATGTCAAGAAATCAGGGATTCTTTGCTTAATTTGTCGTTTTCGGCCATGCTCATTTGTGTATTTTTAGTAGCAGCTTTTTAAATTTTTTTGCTCAAAGCTATTGACAAATGCGGAGAGCGGACTTATAATACTACCAACCTACTAAGTTAGTAGTATTTATTCGAACCGAGGTAATCAATATGGCAGCATATATTGTCTTCCGATGTCGGGTCTGCGAAAACGGCTAACCCACTACTTAAGCAAAACAAAAATCAATTTAATTTTTAATTCTTGCTATATTAATTTATTCAAAGGAGATAATATCATGTCTAAAATATACACTTCCGCTGATCAGCTTATTGGTTCCACCCCTCTGCTTGAGCTCACTCACATTGAAAAGAAGCATGACCTGAAAGCCAAGGTACTCGCAAAGCTTGAATACTTCAACCCGGCCGGCTCCGTTAAGGACAGAATCGCAAAGGCCATGATCGACGACGCAGAGGCCAAGGGTCTTCTCAACGCCGACTCCGTTATCATTGAGCCCACCAGCGGCAACACCGGCATCGGCCTTGCTTCCGTTGCAGCCGCAAGAGGCTACCGTATAATCATAGTAATGCCCGAGACCATGAGCGTTGAACGCCGCCAGCTTATGAAGGCATACGGCGCAGAGCTTGTGCTCACCGAGGGCGCAAAGGGCATGAAGGGCGCCATCGCAAAGGCTGATGAACTTGCAAAGGAGATCCCCAACAGCTTCATTCCCGGCCAGTTTGTGAACGCCGCAAACCCGAAAGCACATTTTGAGACCACCGGACCCGAGATCTTCGCAGACACCGACGGCGATGTTGACATCTTCGTTGCAGGCGTAGGCACCGGCGGCACCGTGACCGGCGTTGGCCAGTATCTCAAGTCCAAGAAACCCGAGGTCAAGGTAGTTGCAGTCGAGCCGAAGAGCTCCGCGGTTCTCTCCACAGGCGTTGCAGGCTCGCACAAGATCCAGGGTATCGGCGCAGGCTTTGTCCCCGACGTTCTGGACACCAAGATCTATGATGAAATAATCCCCGTTGAAAATGACGACGCATTCGCGACCGGCAAGGAGATCGGCAAGAGCGAGGGTGTTCTGGTCGGCATTTCCTCCGGCGCTGCCGTGTGGGCCGCGATCGAGCTTGCAAAGCGTCCCGAGAACGAAGGCAAGACCATCGTTGTTCTTCTCCCCGATACCGGCGACCGTTATCTCTCCACTCCGCTGTTTGCCGAGTAATATTTAACAACACAGGAGGCTTTTCCGATGATTCCGAACAAAGAGCAGGCGCTTGAGCTGCTGAAAAAGTATAACTCCGATCCGTTCCACATTAAGCACGGACTTATCGTGTCCGGCGTTATGGAATATTTCGCAAAAGAGCTTGGCTATGCGGACGATGCCGACTTCTGGGGCGTTGTCGGTCTGCTGCACGATCTCGACTTTGAGCAGCATCCCGAACAGCACTGCATAAAGAGCCAGGAGCTTATGCGCGAGGATGCGATCACTGTCGATATAAAGCCCGAGCATCTGATGGAAAAGGTCCTGTACGCGACGGATGAGCTCACAGGTCTCATAGGCGCGGTGGCAATCATGCGGCCGTCAAAGAGCGTTGATGATCTTGAGCTCAAGTCCGTTAAGAAGAAATACAAAAGCTCAAACTTTGCGGCCGGCTGCTCGCGCGAGGTCATCGAGCGCGGCGCGGATATGCTCGGTTGGAGCCTTGATGAGCTTATAAGCCGAACCATACTTGCAATGCGCGCAACCCCTGCGGCAACATGGACGGAATGATGAAAGTTTTGATAGCAATGAGCGGCGGCGTTGATTCCAGCGTCGCCGCAAAGCTTTTGTGCGACGAGGGATGCGAATGCATCGGATGCACAATGAAGCTGTACGATAACTGCGACGCCGGACTGCCGCGAGGCCGCACCTGCTGCAGTCTCGACGACGTTGAGGATGCGCGCAGCGTCGCGTTTTCGCTCGGAATGCGCTACTATGTGTT
>OLXH01000866.1_pt1 | contig 12882 bp, 6 predicted proteins | sample 1673391 | NCBI WGS metagenome assembly OLXH01 (sample SAMEA103958110, study PRJEB25191) | human gut metagenome | reverse complement strand
ATCTGCCATTTAACCAGTTGCCAAGTGTAACGACCATTCCGTCCTGCTCATAGTAGAGCCACTCCTGTGTTTCAATGTTCCCCTCATACACGATAGTCACATCAAAATCAGGCATAAATAATCCTTCCTCTGCATCCCATACACAGGCTATTCCCTGTCTGAGTGTCAGATTCAGGCTTTCGACATACACAGACCAGCCGCTTACGACTATCTGAAAGTCATCATCAATCTCTGCAATATCATCCTCAAGCCCGATTAACTCCTCCATTTCCGATACTGCCTCTTCTATCTCACCTAACCGGTATCTCTTATTCATCCATCACCGCCTCCTTATAAATGCACCTGACCACAAAACGCATGGTTCCTTTCTGGGAACAGGTAAAAAGAGTTAATTCTTTTTCTGTACCCTGTGTCTTGATGCTGTTATCATACGGATTTACTACCTCTGTCTCTGTTACCTCATAGATATGCTTCAGCCCATTTTTGTCGGTTATCATCACTTCATCGCCTATGGATATCTGACTTAGTGGTGTAAAAAATGTGCCATATCTGCTGCCATTGTGACCGCATAACACACAGTTGCCACTCTCACCGATTCCTGCTGTTTCTTCTATATGACCAATCCCGGCATTAAGTACTTTGCTTGTGGTTCCTTCCATTACCGGATACCTGATATCTAACCCCGGTATCTCAATGATGCCGATAACACCGCCTTCTTTAAGAATGGCTTCATCCTCTTCACTAATGGAGGTTTGCTCTTCCTCCACATCTGTTTCTTCATCGTAATCATCCTCCAATGTCTGCTCAAATTCACTTATGAGCTGTTCTGTCTGTTTTTCTCCGGTTGCCCGCCAGAAAAAAGGGACTGCCATAATGGCAATCCCTGCTGTAATCAGTAGTCCTGCGACCACTTTTCTTATGCTCATATTATTCACTCTCCTATCGTGTTCTGCCCTCTCTGTCGGCTGGATAAGCACCTTTATCCTCTGCTACAATTGCTGCAGATTCCATCCTTTCATCTGCTTCTCTTTCTTCCTCCGGTCCGCTCAGGTCTGCATCCACAGCCTTTGCATTTTCAAGGTCAAGCTGGGCATTCAGTTCACACTGCCTTGCCAGTTTTTCATTCAGTTCCTCACTGTACGCAAATGGCTTATCATACTCTGCCTTTGATGCTTCAAGGTCATTCTGGTACTGCTCAATCTTCTTTTCTAAGAAATCAATGTTCTCATGGAGTCCATTGAACAGGTTTTCAAGCTTCACCATACTGCCGACCGGACTGGTGGAAAGCTCTGCTTTATACTCTGTCTTTCCACGAAGCACCATATAATTGATGCCAAGGAAGTTCTTTTCCACAAGCAGCTCAAATCCGTGGAATTTGCCGATTGCAGTTGTCTCTCCGGTCTTACATTTGCTGATTGCTTCAAGCATCATCGTTCCGCCTTCCACTCGCTCTGTGTAAGTTGCCCTGCCTATGGTAATGGCAAATTCCGGATTATCAATCAGCTCTTTATCCCTTGCCTTTACATCCTCTCTTACATTGGCAAGCTTTTCGGTTGCTGTCTTAATGAGCTTCGGGTACTTAATCATAAAGTTGTCCTGAAGTCCATATCTCTGATTGTCATAGGATGCCTTTAAGAGCTTTAATCTCTGGACATCATTGTCAATCTCCATCTTTTCCTTGATCAACGGATTACCGGTAGCAACCGCCTTAATCTCTGCATAGGAAAGTGTAGCCTCGTCGATATCCTCACAGCTTCGGCTTACAGCCTTGCTTGTCATGACCTGACTGATGAAACGCTGCTTATTTTCAACGAGCGACCAGTTGTATGCATCAAAGGTTCCTTTGGTGACATATCTGTAGATTGCCACCTCTTCATTTTCGTTGCCCTGCCTGATGCCTCGTCCTTCCCTCTGTTCAATAGAAGAAGGCTTCCAAGGACAGTCCACATGATGCATTGCAACAAGGTGTGTCTGCACATTGACACCTGTTCCACACTTGTCCGTTGAACCGATAAGAACTTTCTTTTTACCTGTCCTCATCTCCTTAAAAAGTGCGTCCCTCTGTGCATCTGTCTTGGCATCATGGATAAATGCTATCTCACCTGCCGGAATGCCATACTGTATCAGTGTTTCCTTCAGATAATCATAGATGGTGAAGTCCTTATCCGGTCCCGGTGTGCCGATATCCGAAAAAATAAGCTGGCAGCCTATATGACCATCAGCATTTCCTTTCTCATATTCTTTCCAGACATTTTCAGCTACCTTATTGAGCTTTCCGTCAGGATTGTTTGGTGCATCTTTATCAATCAGCCTTGCATCTGTTCCGAGTAATCTTGCCTCATGGGTAATCTTTAGGAAGTTATCCACGCTTGGATCAACTCCACCGCCTCTGATACGCTCTGCCCTCACAACAAAGTCTTCCATGACCTGCTTCACATACCAGTCAGGCTCCGACTCCACTATGATAGGCTTCCCGCCTCTGAGGGCTGGCACATCAAGGTCAAGCATGTCTGCGGTCTGCACATCAGCTACCTCACGGAAGATATTCATAAGCTCCGGCAGGTTTGTAAACTTATTGAAACGGCTCTTAAAACGGAATCCGCTTCCCTCTACAGTAAGCTCCAGTGCTGTTGTCACTTCACCAAAGTTCGCTGCCCATGAATCAAAGTGATAAATCCCCATCTCTTCAAGTGCCGCTTTCTGTAAGTAAAGCTGCATGACATACATCTCACACATGGTATTGGATATTGGTGTACCTGTTGCAAATACAATGCCTCTGCCATCATTTATCTCTGATAGATACTGGCATTTAAGCTGCATATCCGTTGACTTTTTCGCTCCACTGCTGCTGATACCTGACACATTATTCATCTTGGAAAAAATCGCAAGGTTCTTGAAATTATGTGCTTCGTCCACCATGATAGAATCCACGCCAAGTTCCTCAAAGGTTATAAGGTCATCCTTTCTGCTCTCATCAGATAGAGATTTCAGCTGTTCCTCCAGCTTTTTCTTCTGGCTTTCCATCTGTTTTACAGTCCATCGCTCTCCGTTACGCTCCTTCATCTCATCAATCGCATAGCTGATTTCATCAATCTGCTCATTGAGCATTCTTTCCTTTCTCTCTGCTGAGATCGGGATTTTTTCAAACTGCGAGTGTGACATGATGATACAGTCATAGTCACCTGTTGCAATCCTTGATACAAACTGCTTTCTGCGGCTCTTTTCAAAATCACGCTCTGTGGCAACTAAGATATTTGCTGACGGATAAAGCCTTAAAAACTCTGATGCAGTCTGCCCGATAAGCGGCTTTGGAACAACCATGATTGTCTTATTGGCAAGTCCTAGTCTCTTCTGCTCCATGCAGGCAGCCATCATCTCAAATGACTTTCCGGCACCGACACAGTGTGCAAGCAGTGTGTTTCCTCCGAGAAGGATTCTTGCCACCGCATTCTTCTGATGTGGCTTTAACTCAATCGCCGGATTCATTCCCGGAAACTGTAAGTGACTTCCGTCATACTCACGCAGACGGATGTTATTGAATGTCTCGTTGTAATACTCCACATATTTCTGTCTTCGCTCCGGCTCTGCAAACAGCCATTCCTTGAACTTCTCCTTGATCATGTTCTGCTTTTCCCTTGCAAGCATTGTCTCGTTCTTATTGACTTCGTAATGATACCTGCCATCACCATCATCAATCCTGTCCCTGACTGTTACAGTCTTTAGGTTCAGCGTATCCTCAAAAATAGAATAAGCATCCATGCGGCTTGTACCATAAGTCTTAGTAGCTGCCACTGAATGCTTATCCATGCTTTTATTCTCAATGAACCATTCCATGCTCATCTTATTTAAGTGTACCTGAATGCCTGTATTGTAAAACTGGCTTCTGACTTCCCTTGCACGCCTTGGCGTATTGAGAAGTTCATAGATAAACTGCTCATAATCAAGCGGTTCAATCCATGTCGTACCAATCTTTACATCAATGTCTGATGCTTCAATCCATTCCGGCTGCACCTTTTCAAGTGCTGCCACATTGCCTGCAAATCTTTCTGCCTGCGGATTGTCTGTATCAGCCGCCATAGCCTTTGCTACACGAAGTTTGTCTCTCACATTTCCCGAAAGATACTCGTCTGCTGTCTCCCAGCCAATGTCGGGATTGTTCTCGTTGTAGCGGTCTGGATTTAGGAAAACCAGTCCGTCCAGCTCTTCCACAAGGACTGCCCTTCTAAGCTCTGCTAATGCATCATCACTTAGCGTTATCTCATCCACTGTCTGTCCAGACTTTTCTGCAAGTTCTTCCTTTGCATTTGTAATATCCGGCTCATAGATAGAAAGCATATAGGCAAGATTTACATATCCAAATTCATTGACGGATACATTTAATGCTTCCACAGCGGTCTCCACTCTGTCTATGACTGTCTTTGCCTTAATCGTCTGCTTATAAAACATATCCGCTTTTTTCACCTCCCCATCTTCGTTTACTTCCTCAAGACTGCAAAGAAGTGGATAATCGCTGTCATCCCTGAATGCTATTCTGTTTGCTTTTGAAGTAATGGCTCCATACTGCTTTACGAAGGCATCATATTTTACATTAAGAAGTCTCTGCTTATCAGAAAGCTCCTCCTCGCTGCAGCCATCCATCTGGATATCAATCAGCTCTCTTGTTATCTGTCTGATTTCATCAAGGCATCGGATTCGCTCCTCGGCAGTCTGTGATACTTCTTTTTTTACCATCTCGGAATTTTCCCTGTAATAGAGTTTTCCTTCAAAAAATGTGTAAGTGTAGTTTCTCACATCCGGATCAGCCGGGATAACTTCCTCCGTCTGCTCCGCCTCATCTGCCACTCTCTCAAAATCTGTCATCTGTGCTTTGATATTACCGATAGCTTTGTTTAATGCCTCATACATATTGAAGTTCTCATCATTATTCACACAGACTGTATATCTGCTGTCCTGTCCATAAATCCTTGTATCATATTCCATAGATCCAAGCATCATCTCCGGATGCTCTGCAAAATAAGAGTTGACTGCAATGCCATTCTCAGTTACACCAAGGTGTACCCAGTCCGGCTCAATATCAATCTTTCTCTCCCTCTTCTGCAAAAACAGGATATCTGCTGTCACTTCGGTTCCTGCATTGTCTTTAAATGCAGTATTCGGAAGTCTTACTGCTCCCACAAGCTCTGCTCTTTCAGCCAGATACTTTCGGATAGTAGGATTTGCCTTATCAAGTGTTCCCTTTGTGGTGATTACTGCAACCATGCCTCCCGGTCTTACCTGATCAAGTGCTTTTGCCAGAAAATAATCGTGGATACGGAAGTTATACTTGTTGTACTTTGGATCAAATACCTTATAATCACCAAATGGCACATTTCCGACAACCACATCAAAGAAGTTATCCGGATATGTGGTATTCTCAAATCCTGTGATACTGATATTGGCATTCTGATAAAGCTGCTTTGCAATTCTTCCTGAAATGCTGTCAAGCTCCACCCCATACAGCTTGCTTCTCTGCATTGGTGCCGGCATACTTCCAAAGAAGTTACCGATACCCATAGATGGCTCTAATACATTGCCGCCTCTGAAACCAAACTGGACAAGTGCCGAATTTATGCACATGGCAATCTCCGGTGAAGTATAAAAGGCGTTATTTACTGTTGCCCTTGCAGCACTGTATTCCTCATCAGATAAAAGGTCTTTCAGCTCTGCATATTCTTTGCTCCAGCCTGCGTTATTCTCATCAAATGCCTGTGACAGTCCGCCCCATCCGACAAACTTCGACAGAGTTTTCTGTTCCTCAGGTGTGGCAAGCCTGTTCTCTGATTCAATCTGCTTTAAAGTGCGGATTGCATCCATATTCCACTGGTATCTGGTCTTAGCACCGCCTTTTTCCATTTCCCAGAGGTTATAGTGGAAATTGTGTTTCGTCTGCCCGACAACATTCTTCTCATTTTCAAGACTTTCTACTTGCTGTACTGGTTCCTGCTTTGGTGTAAAATCTACAGTTTCCTGTGATTCTGTATCAGCCTGAATATCATCCACAGATACTGATACCACATCATCTGAAACTACATGTCCATTCTCATCAATCTTGGTTTCCCAGCCATTCGCTATTGCTCTTTCCCTGGTTTCAAGACGATTGGCTTTTACACTATCCTCGATATCAAAGAATCTCTTATAGACCGGATTCATCTTATCCCTGTCAGCCTTCTGCTTTGTCTCCTGATAATACTTCTTCTGGTCTTCTCCGCAGTAAAATGGCTGTTTTACCATATAAGATAAGATTTCATATAACTCACGCCAATCGAGAGCACCTTCTTTACGCACACCATTCCTGTTCTTATAGCTGATCTTCACATATCCGCTTCTGATTGAGTACTCCACAAGACCATACTTATTGTTGGAATATGCCTTTCTTTCTGCATTATCTGTCCCTAATGCAATATCCCTGATAAGGTCAAGTTTATTGGGCATAAATGCAAAATCAGACTGCACCACATCCATAAGGAATGCCCTAAACGGAGTGTAGCAGCTGCAATCTGTTACAAGAATCTCCGCCGCATCACGCAGGTCTTCATCAAGCTCTGCAATACGCTTGGCATAATCAATCGGTGTAATATACTTAAGCTCTGATGGATCTTTTTCAGATGTTTCAGCTTCTATCTCTGCACCATATTCTGCCTGTGTTACCATGCGGTCTTCATCGGCAGCTTCCTGTGGTGTCATGCCTTTTGCACTTACATAATCTCTGTTAGAAGCATAGCTCTCCGGCTCATCCGGTATTGCATAATCATCAATCTCTGATTCTGTCTCTTCCGGTTCCACTTCCCGGTATTCGGCATCAATGACCTCATCATCCTCACGGAGTCCGTCCATCGCAAGCTCATCAATACGAGGTGTCTCAGGCTGGTATTCCCCTGTAAGAATAAGGACACCAAGCTCTTTTTCGATATCTTTCCACGAAACATATCCTTCAACCTCTCCATCCTCATCTCGCCACTGAAAACGCAGTCCGTTCCCATGAAATGTGTCATATCCGTGCAGTCCCAGTCCGTCTACCGGCCAGCCTGCACCTCCCTGACCATACTCTGCTTTGATACGCTTTGCCCTGGTTCCTGCATCAATCTCCGTTTCAAAAATCTTACATATCCTGCCCTTGCCACCGATAAAGCCTGTACCTCTCATAAGCACCTGTTTGATATACTCACCTGGTACTGTTGCAGACTTTTTGGGATTCAGGTAATTGTATTTACCTGCTAATGCAGCTTTTCTGTCCTGCTCGAACTGACGCATAAACTGATTATTGTTTTCGTCCTCAGTATGAATGGTGCCAATGCTTGCCTGCCCGTTCTGGTCGAAAAAAAAGGAAGCCTGTGTATATTCGGCTTCCTTACTAACACCCAATGAATTGATTTCATCAAGTTCCCTATTCAGTTCTGTATCATCTGATTCTAGTGGAATCGCATCACTACCTGATTCAGTACCACTTCCTCTGCCTGCATCTTCGCCTGCTCTCTTATCTTCCACATCTCCATTGTCGATGACGGATTCTGTGGCTTGTGCTTCGCCAGATACTGCATCTCCAGCTGGTCGCACAGCTGGTTCGCTTCCTCCTCTACCGCTGACATCTTCTCGTACATCTTCCCGAATCTCATCAGCGTCTTGTATCTTGCCGGCTCGTTCTCCTTTAGATAGTTCATCGCCATCCTTCCGTATTTGCCCAGCTTCGTGAGATCCTCCGTCTCGTCCGGCATCTCTATCTGCGGATAAAGCAGTCCGTCCACTTCCTTGTAAGTCATTTCTTCTAACATATCCAATTCTCCTTTCGCTCTCGATTGCCTTTAAGTTACGACTAAATTCTCTAAGAACACTACAGGAGACATCGCATACAATGGAACCAAGACGGTAAATGATCTCTTCGTCTTTGATATTTACGATCTGACTAAAATCCTGTTCTTGCACAGATAAGTCAAATCCGCATCTCGTCCCTACAGCATACATGACACTTGCATATACAAGCTGCTCCATGTCCATTTCCTGCTGTAAGCCATTGCGTTTCTTACTTTCTTCCTTTATCACACTACCTGATAGCTGCATAAGCTCGGTCATTCGGTCTCCGAACTCTTCTTTTATTATAAGCCAAACATCTGTTCCTGTAAACTGTTTTAATATATTTTTTAGAGACTCCCTGTCGCTGTTATCGTACTGCTCAATCTGACCTTCTGACACAAGAAAATCCACATAATCCTTAAGATTTTCTCCCTCAAGGTCCCATGTCAGCTTAACATTCTTCCCTCCGGTATCACTGATATCAAAGATATACCTCATGCGTGGATTCAGTGCCCTTGACGGGAAGATAGCGCAGCCTTTCGCACCACGCTTTACATATCTTCCCACCTTTTTCCAGGTATCATAATCTGCCATGAGTGTGCTTTTTTCCGGAGGTCTCTGAGCTGTTACCATAACGATATTGTCAAATTCATAGCGGTATAACTGACCTGCGACCTTTAACACATCCTTCCAGTTCTTTTCTGATCTGGTGATGTTACCAATCTCAGAATCGTATATCGCTTTGACCTTCATATCAACGCCCATACCTTTGTCCTCCTCTACTTAAACATCTCTGCAAACAATCCTTTAAATAGCTTTAACTCATCCTTATCCAGCTCGATTGCAAATTCATTGTCGATTGCCTGTTTTTCACATTTATCCTTTTTCTTTGCAATCTTACGCACCACACGAAGAAGCACATAGCACTCTTTTGATTTTGCAATGCTCTGTTTAAAGGTCAGCTCATCCTCATCGACTGACTTCTGTGTCTGATAGATAATCTCTTTTAACTTATCATTGATACCATCTACTTCCTCAAGGGAAATAATAACGGATGCCTTAGAAGCACCCGATCTGTCCCACTCCTTATGAAGTTCCTTTACTAAAAACTCCATGTTCTTAATTACTGTTGTTGAATCACTTTTCATCTTGCTTTTCCTCCGTTTTCTTTTAATGAAGAAGGGAGCTGACCTTCGCTGATAGGCGCAAAATCAACTCCCTTCATGTCCTCTGCTCCAAGGACTATCTGCTCTGCATAATACATATCCATTGCCTTATTGATGGCATCGTCAAGCGACTCTGCCTTTACTTTCTGTACTCGTGAAAGCACTTCTTTTATCTCAACATCAAATTCCTGTTCCATATGATATCGCCTCCTGTAAAAATCTCATCACCGGCTCTTTTCTTCCTTTACCTGTCTTTCCTTAAAGCCCTCATCGTACTTTCCATCTTCCAGCCTGTCGTAAAAACAGTCCTCTTCAATCGTTCCGAAATCCTCATACATCTGGTGAAGGAAATCATTCTGCAGTTTCTTTGGCACATCATCATCCTTTGACATATCCTGATAAAAATAGAACTTCTGCTTTAGCTTTGCCCTGTAATCATAGATATCCTCTATCTTTTCCGGTGTGCCATACTCCCTCTTGTATGCCTTGAAATTCGTGGTTGAGAGTGTGGAACCAAGATAAATGCCATGCTCCCACGATACCCCGATTGTGGTATTGTCCTTTGTAGGCTTCTCATCCTTCGGATAACGCTTATACTCTGTCGCACCAAGGGCGATTGTAAGGGAACCTGACTTCATCCATTACCACGAGATTCCTTGGTGATAATGCTTCAAGCACCATGTAATCATGGTCATTGAAGTTATGAAATGTCTGTCCCCTTTCAAATGATCTGTCCACACTTTCATAATGCAGGTTAAAATCATCCACCCAGCCCTTATCGGTCATTCCAATCTCCTTAAGCTTTGCAACACATTCAGAAGAACTGGCTTCTTTATCAAACCGAAATTCTTTGGAATCGTTATAAAGTCCCTGAAGAAAGTGCCCCAGCTGAATATCATCCAGACAGAATCTCGCAGATACAGTTACATTTGCTGCCCTGTAATACTCTGCGAAGTTATCTGCTTCACCAAGTGTCCTTCCAAGCTGCAACAAATTTTCTGCAAGCTCTGACATGTCATCAACTGCTATAAAACTCTTATAATCATCCAGAGTCATCAGCATATTTGTCTCTGTTCCCCTGTCGTTTTCTGTTACCAGTATCATATCTTTTAAATCCATTCTTACCTCCAGTCTCAGAGAGGGACTATGCCCTCTCTGCAAATTTCCTGTTATGGTCTTCCTATCACAACAATCTTTCCTGTGCTTGCCACATCCCGGTAAACAACACCAAGACTTTCATTAAGCGCCTCTACCACTTTGCCATTTCCGACATATACTGCCACATGGCTGATGTTCTTATATCTTCCGTTGCTTGTAAAACTGTAGAAGATAAGGTCTCCCGGCTGTAACTCATCAAAGGAGACAGTCTTTCCGGCTTCATCCAGTCCCTGTGCCTCCGCTGCCGCTGTGGTTGCACCGCCGTAACTAATATCCACACCTGCATCTTTCCATGAATAATAGGCTAAGGAGCTGCAGTCATAATAGTTACCGCTGTCTCTTAAATCCTGACTATAAGGAAAGCCAACTCTGTGAAGTGCATAGGAGCAGACTGTTTTCTGCCTGCTGTCTGTAATTCCACTAAGGATGGCATTGATTTCATCCTCAGTCATGGAGCTTACTCCCGGACTTCCGCCTCCGCCGCCACTTCCGCTTCCGGCATATCCAAGCTGTCCCATAAACTCCGGACTCATGATCTGCTCAAGCATTTCCACCTGATCAGAATTAAATCCATAGACCGAAATCATATCCCGATAAGATTTCAGTGTGACATTCACATACAGAACAGACTTCGTGACAGTAGTTACATTACCGTCTGCATCTGTTTCTTCCACATCCTTTGTTCCTGTGCTTGTGGTGTATGAACACATATCATTTACTACTGCCTGCAGCCAGCCTTTTGAAATGTCATTCATGACTGTTGCAGTATCTCCGATACCATGCTTGACCATATAGACTGCCATGATGTCATAGTAATTGCTTGGGTTTTCTTCCATACCTTCATAATCCACATATACAAGCTCTCCAAGGTCATATCCGGTATGCTCATTCACTTTCGTATTCACATCCCGGTTAAACTCCTGCACATAAGCACTCGTTACTGTCTGCACGGTATCTCCTGATTCAAGTGGTGGCAGAAATAAAGCAAATGGAGAATTGTAAAGGATTGCTATCACCGCTATAACCGGAACCGCAATCATGGCAACTACAAGAACAAGTAATAAAAGCACCAATCCGATAATCGGTGCAGCTGCCTTTACCCAGGTAATCGCTTTTCGCACAATCAGATCCTTTACCAGTTTTGCCACGCTGTCTGTCTGATTCTCCTGTGCTTTCATCTTATCCAGAAAGAATTTTATCTTCCTGCTCCGGTTGGTCATCTTTTCATCCTTGACCTCTATGGACACACCTGCAGCATATCCGGCTGCCATGCCGATTGCCGTGCCAACTCCCGGTGCAACCGCTGTTCCTGCCGCTGTAGCAGTTTTTGTTGCAACCTTGGCAGTAGTCTTTGCTGTTTCTTTTGCCGTCTCTTTAGCTACCGTCTTGGCAGTATCTTTGGCAGCTTTCTTTGCTGTCCTTTTTGCCAGCTTCTTTCCTGCCTCTACCTTCTTGATACGCTTTCTTGCCTCGGCTGCCGCCTTTTTCCTGAAAAGTGCTGCACCCTTGGAAGCAGTTCCGGTAACAGGTCGGCTTGATTCATATGCAAGATATGCTGCCTGCGATACCTCATGCCCGCCTTCCACCTGTTCTGTTACTGCCCCAGCTGCAAGTGCTCCTGTTCTTCCTGCAATGTGAAGATTGGTGTTCTTGGTCTTGATGGAAGTGTTTGATTCTTTAAGGTTTCGCTTGAATCTTGATAATCCCTTATTCTTCGGCTCTGACTGATGAATGGTGCTCTTGCGATAGGACTTCTTTTTATCATCAGATACCTTTGCACCGATAGTCTTAGGACCTCTCTCTACTGTATAGATGTTGCTGCCTTTAATCTTGGCACCCTTTGGCTCGTGGGCATGAATCTTGGCTTTCTCCTTGGTGTGAATGACCATTGGCTTGTCATCAACCTTTCTAATTTTCAATTTTCTCACCTCCTACTTTGAAAAATAAAATAAGCCGCTAGGGAGCAAAAATTACTCCTTAACGGCTATGTAAAATCATTCAATATTCAATTATTAAAAGCAACATGAAACTGAAAGTTATCTATACTGCGATAGGTTTTAGTCCGTTTTTTCTTATGTTTTCTAATTCTTCTGCCATTAAACACTGCGACTCATAAAGACGCAGATATTCTTTGGATACGTCTGAATCAAAGATTAATACGTCATCGGAATTTATAGTGACATCGACACCACTACGATACAGTTTACCAATCGGATGCATAGACATATCTGCAACCCTTCCAAGTAAAATGTTACTTGTTGGCGTGATATTTAATCTGATTTTATGATCTGCCAAAAAGCGGATTACTGATTCGTCATCAGCTGCCGCTATTCCATGTTGAACCTCGTCAAGTTCTAATTCTTCTACTGCTGTTCTTACATCTTTCGCAGTGCCCCATTCTCCAACATGTGCTTTTAGTCTTAACCCTTCTTTTTTTGCCCGTCGGTAAATCCCTTTAAAATTTTCAATAGGCTGTGCCAATTCATCGCCATACAGATCAATAGAATAAAAATTTTTATTTCCCCAAAAGTGAGATAAACATTCTTCTAAATAATCGATAGGACAATGTCTTGATAATCCGATTTGAAGCCTTAATTCTATATCAGGAGCGATTTCCTTTTGCGCACTTGTAAAAGCATCAACCAGCTCATCAATATCATTATGAAAAAATTCATTTAACCCCCAGACATCCTCACCAATTTCAAGCACAGTTACTCCGTCTTCTTTGGCC
>OLXH01000859.1_pt1 | contig 12965 bp, 14 predicted proteins | sample 1673391 | NCBI WGS metagenome assembly OLXH01 (sample SAMEA103958110, study PRJEB25191) | human gut metagenome | reverse complement strand
CGACCGACGCCGCGACCACCCAGAACGCGGGCTTTTTGTAGCGCAGCGCATTCCGCACACGCTCCTTGACGCCAATTTCACCGAACGCCAGCGGGCAGGTGATGGCCGCCTTGCGCGGCATACTGCACGCAAGCAGCACCGTGGAATAGGTCTTGACGTCGCTCTCGTCCATCGTGCGGATCACCCGCTCATCGCAGGCCAGCTCAATGTCGCGGCAGAGCAGCGCATAGGCGAGCCACAGCACGGGGTTGAACCAGTAAACCGCAAGCAGCGCAAAACCCAGCGGCTTCCACCAGTGGTCACGCCGCGCAAGATGCGCCCTCTCATGCGAGAGTACATTCTGCCGCTGCACCTCGTCCAGACCGGAGGGCAGATAGATGCATGGTTTTACAACGCCGAGGATAAACGGTGAGGAAATGGCATCACAAAGGTAGATATTTTCCCGCACACAGAGCGATACGCTCACGCGCCAGCGCAGCCGAAGATAACTCACGAGCGCATAGAGCAGCATGACTCCAAGGCCGATGAGCCACACCCATCCCGCGAGATACGTCCACACATAGAGCGGGTTGACGCTTGCCAACGGCGCGGCGGCAAAGCTCTCGCTCAGCGAAGGGTTCACCGCGTTGTCGATGAACTCCACGCCGCTCGTGATGGTCGGCGCGGGGTCAAACTGCACGACCGCGGGGCTAAGGGTCTCCGCGCTCGGGATCAGGCTCAGCGCGCTCTCGATGGAGAACGGCAGCATCAAGCGCAGCGCGACCATGCCCCAAAGCAGGACATTCATCCACTTGGGCGAACGCTTTGATATCAGACGCAGTACCAGCACAGCCAGCACCAGCCAGCTTGCGGAAATGCTTAGATTCAAGAGCTTCAAAAAGACGGCGGCCATTGGCTCACTCCTTTCCGCAGCGGTCGATCATGCGCTGAATTTCCGCAATGTCCTTCTCCGAAAGAGATTTCCGTGTGGTAAAGGCGGCAAGAAATGCGGGAAGGGAACCGTCGAAGGTGTCTTCCACAAATTTCTCACTCTGTACGGCGTTATAGCCCTCCTGCGAGAGAAGGGAAGTGACCGTGCCGTTTTCGTTCTGAAAGATACCGTGTTCGCAGAGCTTTTTCAAAACCGTGTAGGTCGTAGATTTTTTCCATTGCAGTTCCTGTTCGCACAGCTTCACCAGCTCGCCGGAGGTCAGCGGCTCGTGCTGCCAGATGAGTTCTGCAAAACGCGTCTCAACAACGCCCAGTTTGTAACCGTCCATGTGTGCCCCCTTTCTTCGCGGGTCTACTTATGATAGACTTCTGATACTTGAAGTCTATCATAAGTAGACTGTACCTGTCAAGCACATTTTGCACCATTGGAATCAATGATGACCACCCGACCTCAGAAAATGGCAAGTTAGTCGCTTTGACAAGCGGCCGTCCGGCGTTTCGAGAATATGCAAAACGCTCCGAGGGTAGTGATACCACCTCCGCCTCGCACGTTCAGAAAGCACTGCACACAGAGCAAAAACAGCATCACCAAATTGCAAACAGATTTCAAGATCCAAGACGTTTACGAAAGATCACCACTTGCTCATGATCTTGCCGTACATCTGGAGCTTTTCCTGATCGTAGCGCTGCACCATCAGCATGACGTGCTCGCCCACCATGAAGTCCGCATCCTCGTGCTGATAGGAGTAGTTGCACATACAGGTCACGCCATCAGGGAGGTTGCAGAACACGCCGCCGCCATATTTACCGGAGATCATCGCAAAGCGGCGAGAGCCTACAGGGTGACGCTCCTCCGCACCAAAGAAGGGGTTGACTTCCGTTTCTTTCGCGGAAACAATCAGTTCACCGGTACGGGGGTGATACTCCTTTACAATGCAGTCGATCTCCGAGCCCGGGTGGAACTCCGTGCGAAGATCCGGGATGGCCGCATAGCGGATCTCTCTTTGGGTCATATCAAGGTCGTAGCCATAGCAGTCCACAAGGCAGCGGCGGGGGCCGACCGCCAGCATCCTGCAGGTAATACGGGAACCGACAGCATGAAGATCCTCACGGGCAGCAAAAAAGCGGCGCTGGCTGCGACTGGCCTGACGGCGGGACGCCTGTGCACGGTTAGCGGTACGCTCCACCTTGGTGACAATCACATCGATGCTGGCCCCCACCATATTTCGAAGCACGAAGTCGGGTCGCTCCTCTCCCAGTTCCCACATTTCGGACTCGCGGATCAGAATGGGGATGCGATATGGCACCACAACGGCACAGAGCTCCCGCTTATTTTCAAGCATTCTTGCCTCGCTGCGCGGAAGGTATCTTGCGTAGAGATCCACACCGATGATCGTTCCGGTAATGGCGCTGCGGCCGCGGAAAGAGGCATAGATAGAGTTCCATTCTTTCCGTTCCTCTTCGCTCAGCCCCCGATCCAGTTCATTGAAGTCCAGCTCGTAGAAGAGCGTGCGCTCGCTCTTTTCATCCGACGCATCAAGCGTTTCGGCGTTATCTGCTGCCAGGTATTCATCCTCCGCAGGTTCTGCAGCGGCTTCTTCCGTGACCGGCTCTTCAAAGCCCCAATCCGCTCCATCGGCCTCAGAACCATGCGGCGCAGATGCGGGCAGATTTGAATGCAAATCCTCTGCTGCCTCAAGAAATTCCGACGTCTCTTCGTGCAGTTCCGCTTCTTCCGCTCTCTTCTCAACAGTATCATTTTCTTCTTGGGATGCAGTTTTTTCTGCTGCAGATAGTCCAAACGGCTTCGCCTCGGCTGCCTCCATTGCAGGAAGCGTCTCCGACGGCTCCGTCGGTTCCTCCGCAGGAAGATTCCCCTCCGGCAGATCTGAGGGAGATGTTTCGGTATCTGTGCAGATCTCATTAGATAGTACGGTATCCACAGGGATACTCTCCGGGATAACTTCTTCACCGGCAGCATTTACAATCTCTTCTTCAGGGGCAACTTTTTTCCTTGCCATATAATATTCCTCCTAAGTGTTATATTTTTCCCGGCTCATTGGAGCCAAAAAAGCGATGGGTGCCGTCCTCCTGACGGACGGCGAAAAAGTGGTGCCGGGGCAGATCGATTTCTCCAAAGGAACTGCTTTCGGAGATCCAGATGATCCGCTCGCCTTTCATACGGGGGACGGTTGCAATGTGAGTAGCGGCATCCAGCCATGCCACGCTGAAAAGATATCCGGCTCCTTTGCCGTTTCCGGTAAAGCGCAGGAGAAACGGTTCATGCAGTCCGTCTTTTGAGTAAAATCCGGGCTGCGCCTTTGTCAGTTCCAGCATAACGTCCAGTGCTTCCAAAAGCCGAGGGTCTATCCTGCGGTCTCCGTAAGAGACCACATCTCCCCGCAGCCAGACATAATTGGTGCCTGTGCGCATCTGGCGAAGCATAATCTCCATGCGTCTTGCGTCGATCTCAATCCCTTGTGTGCGGTAGTGGGTTCGCACCATGGCATGAAGCTGGCGGACACGCAGGTACTTAAACTCCTTGAGTATTTCGAGAATATACTTTTGCTGATTGGATAGCAGCATTGCTTTTCCCCCCTTCAAACGGCTGCGCAGATGGTGTTGAGATATGGGTCGAGCATAAGATCGCTCTCACTTTCGGCAATGCAGTTGAACAGCACCGCCATGGTGTATGCCGTGCTGTTTTTTACGTTCCGCTCCTGATTGGCGCGGAGCTTACTTTCTGCATCCCGCAGGATCATGCCGTCCAGCCGCCTAAGCTTTGCCCGCACGCGGCATTGCGGAAGCGTGGCATTGCCAATACGGAAGCTGTCGGCATAAAAAAGCCGCTCAATGGCGTTTTCAAACACCAGAGCGGTTTCCGGCGCAAAGCATTCAAGCTCGCAGCCGTCCAAAATATCCAAAAGTTCTTCTTCCGCGTCCCCGTCAGTCTGTCCGTCCTGCGCCGAGGTGCTGACAGACTGACTGACTTCCCTATGACTTTGATCAATCTTTCTTTTTTCTTTCTTACTTGGCGTCAATTTCTGCGGTTCTGGGAACGCGGATTTTGCAGTTCTTGAAGCGCGATCTTCACGATTCTTGGACAGCAGATTCTGCGGTTCTTGAAAAGATACTGTGGGTTCCCCGGCAGCAAGACCATCTAAATCGGCGGTTCTTGAACCGCGTACTTCCGATTCATCCTCCGTGATAAACGGCGCACAGGAATAGTCCGGATCTTCGATCGGTGTGACACGGGCAAGATAGATCTGATTGGCATCACCTCGCCCGCAGCGTTTTTCCCATACCAGCTTGAGCTCCACCAACTTCTTAAAAGCTGCCGTGACCCGCTGCTCACAGATGCGCAGCTCTTTGGCAAGCGCTTTGCGAGGAAAGATCACAAAGACCTCGCCGCGGTCATTGACCCAACCGTTTTTGCGGGAAAGCTGGAAACGGTTTAAGAGAAAGGTGTAGGTCACCTTGGCATCCAGGCTCATCTCGCAGTAACGTGGATCAGAAAATAACCAGCGCGGCATCTGCATATGATAAATACTCTGCACATCTGTCTGGCACATCAGTTGGAAAGTTGGACGCTCCTTCATTTTCGCTGCCCTCATAATGGGCACCTCCTCTTTCTTTTTCGATATAGGCAATGGGTCGTTTCTATTGACGCCATAAAGCGAGAGTACGGTCAGACAGCACGCTGACAATGGAATATTTTCTTTAAAAGAGGCCGATTGCTCGACCTCTTTTTCATATTCCGCGCCCGGGTGGAATGCGCGTAGGATCATCCATCTCTTCCAGTTCCGGATCATCACCTTCCAGAATGGCTTCGCAGGTCATCTCCACAAGGCCGATCTCCTCCGGAGTCATGTTGTCATTTCCGCAGGAGCTTCCGCTGGCTGCGGCTTCTTCGGTGGGAGAAGTCTGGGGCTGCATATCCGGCCGTTTCCCCGATGCAGGCGACGGCTGTGGTGCGGGCGGAGCGGCCGATGTGCGATTTCCTGCCGTGCGATGCTTTGCACCCTCTTCTTCTCTCTTTTTCCATTCCGGCACATAGTCAAAGACGCTGCATTTTTTCAGCTTTTTGTATTCCGACAGTTCCTCCAGCATGATCTTATAGAGTTGGGCGGGCTTAACTTCTTCGGCGCTGCCCAGCTCCAGATGCTCAGCAAGCTCCTTTTTTGCCGCAAATCCGGAGGTGCCGTGAGTGCCGTCCGGCAGAATATCAAAGCCGCGGGCGTCCCGGGTAAATTTGTAGCCTGAAAACCAGCTGTAGCCTTTTTTCGTAATGAGGCAGACCATAAGGGCAATGAAGGCGGAAACGCCAAGGCCAAAGGGCGTAAAAACAGCGAAGAGATTTTTGAAGGGGTTGAATACCCAAATGCTCTCGATCACTTCACCGGTGGTGTTGAATACGGATTCCTTTCCCAGCTTGAGGGAATTGAGGAACATTCCGTAGAGATACCAGCCGATGCCGCCCAGCACCGCATACAGCGGCACGCGGGCCTTATTTCGTTCATACCAGCAGCCCCATTTATTTGCGAGGCGATCCTCTATCTTTTCGATCAACTTGGATAAGCGGGGCATCCACCACGTCTCCTTTCTTCGTCAGATATTGTGTGCAAGGGGGAAGATAGAGCGACGGAGGATGGCCGAACAGCTCCGTCAGAACGCTCTCTGTCACCTTATAGATGACGGCGTAGCCGGTATCTTTATATAAGCAGGCTCCTGATAGGACGGAATGACGGGTGTGACCGCTGGGATACCTACGCCACTATCCACACCGTAGATACCGGAAGCCGAACCGCCTACAGTCTGCTGTAGGCCGGGGAGTCGGAGCTTTTCCATGACGCCGGTTTGTGTGGTGCTGAGAACGCCGTAGGGAAGTTCGGGAATCTGATAATCCACAAGATTTTTGCTACCGTAATGATACGCAGTACCGTAGGTGTCCTCATAAGAGGTCGAAGGGTAATAGTCGGTGTCCGCGGCTGTGTCAAAGGTATAGTCCGCGGCAAAAGCGCAAATAGAAAGGGATGCTGTTGCTGTCGCCGTCAATGCCATGCAGACCAGTTTCTGAAAGAGTTTCATGTTTTTACGCCTCCTGATCTTCTTCGTTTTCCTCTGTTTCATCCGCTTCACATTCTGCTTTCACTACGGCCTTTCGGCGGCATACAAGCAGCGTGCCGCCAACAGCGGCGCAAATCAGAACGATTCCACCTAAGATCCAAGGAAAGTGATCCGCAAAAAACGCTCCGACCTGAGCGGCAGCCGCGCCCTTGTGGTTCGCTTCTGTCCCGATATAGGTCAGAACATAAGTAACACTTTCAACACCCTCGTGGGTCACATCGCCAACATACTCCGCTGTTGTAACATAGCCTGTAGCCGCCTGATAGGACGCTTTCGCAGAGTAGGTAGCAACAGCCTGATATTGAGAGGGCATCAGCGCCTCACCCACAAGATCGGTGCCGGTGACCTGCCACTCCACATTGGCAAGGCTCAGGGTTCTGCCGTTCTTGATGGTTGTCGCGGGGACATAGGACATATCGTTGCGGTCAAGCTGTCCGATGGTTTTGGTTTCCGTCACCGTGTAGTTTTTCGTAGCATAGCCGGCGGCTACGGTATTGAGACTGGTGTGATCCAATGCGAGGGTACCCTGAAATCTGCCGTCATCATATTCGATGGTGGGCTTAAGCTGCTCCAGAATCAGAGCAAGGTCATCTTTCGTTGTTTCAACGGTGATAACCTCAGTATGAATCCGCTTTTCTTCCACGGGATTCTCACTTTTTACAATGTCCGCAAAGGTGTAGAGATACCCTTCCAGCTCAAAGGGCTCCTCAATTAGTGCCGCAGGGTCCTGCTCGGGGGATACTGTAAAGGTTTTGATCGCTTGCTGACTGCCGTTGAGGTTTTGAACCACCGTGTCCGTAGGCACCTCCAACGCAAAGGCGTTGGAGGTAAGAACCAGCATCAGCAGCACGCAGGATATTACTCTTTTCATGTTTGGGAGAGCCTCCTTCTCAAATAATTTTTGTGATGCGCATTCCTGCCATACGGTCAGGCGGTATGCCGGATACCTGCTTCATGACGCTTTCTCCTCCTTGATCTTGTATTCTACCGCGCGCTCCGGATGTTCCCGCAGCGCGTCAAGTATTCTGATAGACTGCTCCAGCGCCTGCATTGTATCCCGCTTCTGACGCTTCACAAAGCCATGCAAAAGCAGAACATCTCCATTGGGAAGCGTGCAGAAAATGATGCGTATGAGCACTTTGCTCTTCACCCGCAGCTCCCAGAGATCCCGATAGCGCTCGATTGAAAATCGCTTGAAATGCGGTTCTTTCATTTCCGGCTTTTCAAGCTGGGTCAGGAAATACAGCCGCAGGAGGATTTTTTCCCGCAGCCGCGGATCAAGCCCATCAATAAAATCGGCGAGCGGAGCGGACTTGCTTGTTGGCTGATAGATCAGGATTCCCTTCATGGCTCCGTCACCTCCATTGCCTTGCTCAGCTTCTTCAGATGACAGATAAAGCGATCTGCAAAATCCCCGGCAAGCTCTGAATCACCGCTGATCCACCAAATCGGATCGGGAAGCGGCTGAGAGAGGGCATCATATTGCAGACAGATCAATAGAAACTTTTGCCGTGGTTCGGCCTGCTCCGCAGCTTCATATAGTCTCCGAAGGATCTCTGTGATCTCACAAGAATTCTGGCAAGTGTCGCACAAGTCATCAAACAATAAGCCGGAATAGGCGCGGCTCAAGGCGCCCAATGTGGCTTCGTCCACACTTCCATCTATCATCAGAAGGCCCATACGGTGCAAACGGGCCTTCGCCCCATCGTCAAACGGATTTTGCGGTCGTGTTTTGTGGAACTGTATATTCATTTCTTTCATCTTTGTACCTCACAATGGGATAGAAAAAGGCCCGGCACCTTGCGGTGTCGAGCCTTCTGGCATAAGTCTTATTATTCTTTGTCATCTGCTTCGGCTTGCGCCGGCAGCGCGGCGGCTTCTTCGATCATGCCCACAACCAAGGTGTTCATCTGCGCGGCGTTCTGCGCAGTAATAACCGGAGCGCCGGTGCGCTCCTCAAGAGCCTTTCGTGCTACACCGGCAACCTCACCGCCCTGTCGGGCAACCTCCATACTGCCGGAAAATCCTTCCGGCTTGGAGGCTTTGGAAATATCACGGGTGGACGCCTCGGCCAGCATAGTCAAGACCAATTCGGTATCGCTCATGTTGTCCCGCAGGTTTTCCTTTTTCAGCCCCTTGAGATTCTTGTACTGCCGCGTGGTCATGCCGGACCACGTGCGGGTGATCTCATCGGTCAGAATCGCAAATTCACGCCCCTTTTCCACACCGCGTTTCTGCCACTCATCGGTAAGCTCATTTCGAATGCGGATAGAGAGCAGCCTTTGATGTACCCAATCAGGGTCATAGCCCTTTTTCAGATAGGTTTCCAATGCGCGGTCGATGGCCTGCTCCGGATCAATGGTTTCCTCAATGCGTTCCCTGCCGACCTCTGCCAGCCAACGTTTCACCGGTTCCGCACGGGGGGATGGGATAGACTGAATAATGCGGAGAAGCTGCTCGGTTGTGGCAGCGTCGGTCTTATAGTTCTTTCCATCCGACGATTTCATTTTCAGTTGTACGATATTTTCGTACAACTGAGTTGCCCCCTCAGACTTCAACTTGCGCTTTAAGTCACTCCAATATCTGCGAGGGTTCTCGCTTCCAGTCAGTACATGGATTACATCGACAACAGAGAAGTACCACTCCTCTTGTTCTTCATTCCAAGCCGTGCGAATGGGTTGATTTTCAAAAAGCTGAATTTTATTCTGTTCGCTCATAGCGTTGCTATCCTTTCTCTTTCTTTTTTCGATTATACATCAGCCAATTCGCTGCCGCAAGAACTCCAGAAACAGCTCTTCTAAATCTTCATCGCCGTTCAGTTTGTCCAGATAAGGTGCAAATTTCCTACGGTCAAAGGCGATTTTCTTAGGTGGTGCAGCGCGGCGCATTTCCTCGTCTGCCCGTGCCTGCCGCCAAGCCGCGTAAATGTCTTGATGCTCAGCGGATGGAGGTGGGCAGGTATGGGCGATCTTCTGTATGGTTGACTTATTGAGTACATATCCCTCAATGGTGCACATTTCTACAAATGCCCTTTGAGAGTCTGCATCATAATCGGCAATGCGTTCCGCACAGGCAATCGGCAGCTTGCGCGGACTGTTCTCCAAAATATCAGCAAGCTGCGGAATCAGTGCTGCCAGCTTGATGGCCTTGCGGATCTCATACTCCGTCACGCCGAAGAAATCTGCGACGATCTTGCGGGCGTTGTACCTTTGGTGATTCTCGCCAAAGGTCTCGCCGTCGCTATCTCCATCTAACTTTTGGCGAGAATCGCCAAAAGTTGTTGAGGATGGTGTTGCGTTCCGTTGCCCGTGGCGATTGTTCTCATCAAGCAACGCCCGATACGCTTTGCCACGTTCAATGATGGTGAGGTCCTGCCGCCGCAGGAGATTGGTGGCAACGGCAATGGAAATCGCTCTTGCGTCATCGGCCTCCACGACCTCCGCAGGAATTGTTGAGTGCCCGGTCAGCCGCCACGCTTCAGTACGATTGTGTCCGGCAAGGATCTCATACTGCTCACTATTCGGAATCGGACGAACAATAATGCGCTCGTAGATGCCCTGCTCGGCAAGCTGCTGAGAGAATGCACGGAGTTTTTCGGGCGGGTAGGGATGAAATCCAATGTCTGCCGTGCGAAAAGGGCAAAGGCTTTTGATCGGCAGTTCGCAAAAGCGGGGAGCTGCCGCATCCGCCTTTGCTTGAAACATGGTTTCATAAGCCTCATTGCCTACTTCCAACTCTGATGCTTGCTGCGCTGCGCTCATGCGCCGCTTTAACAGGTCATCCATGCTTTTTTTAGCCAAGCCGCAGCACCTCCTGGGCAAGGGAGCGATAGGAGTCAGCGGCAGGATTCTTAGGTGCATAATCCAGAATGCTCATGCCTGCTGCCGGACACTCCGCAACCTTAATCGTCTGCTCAATGGGGCGGTCAAATACATGAATGCTGTCACCGTAGATCTCTCCCACGCTGGAGCGAACGCTTTGGCAGAGCTGCGGGCGGGACTGATACATGGTCAAGAGAATGCCCGCAATCTTCAAATCGGGGTTGAATCGATTCTGTACATTACGCACCATTTCTAAAACATCGGGAATCCCTTCACTGGCGAGGAAGTGTGCCTGCACCGGAATGATGCAGTAATCTGCCGCAGCCAGAGCATTAACGGTCAATAGTTCATGCTTCAGTCCACAGTCTATGATGATGTAATCATACAGTCCACACAGGGATGCCAACAGCTTGTCCAGCACCTTCTCGCAAGGGTCATCTGAGATGCCAGATGCGTTATACTGTGAAAGCTGCATGACCTGCAAGCGGGCTGCAGCGTCCGCTAATCGCTTGTTGGCAGGGATCAGGTCAAGGCCGCTGCTGGTATGTAGTACAGCACGATCGAGGTGGAGCTCCAGATCCTCCGGAGAGTCAATTTGGACAAGCAGCAGCTTTGCCAGCGTATTCTTCTGTTCCCCTGGCGTATAGCCGAGGGCTGCGGTGAGATTGCCCTGGGGGTCATTGTCGATCAGCAGGACCTTTTTATCTTCAGCTGCGAGGGCAGCCGCGAGGTTCAAAGCGGTAGTTGTTTTGCCAACACCGCCTTTTTGGTTGGTGATTGCGATAGTATTCATGCTCATTTTTGAACTCTCCTCAGCAATTCGATGTGTTTTCTTCCTTTACACGGCAAATTGTAGTAATCTTCTGAAGAAACAAAATCCATCAGTGGAATTTTAGGAAAATATGTTTTATTAAAACATTTCAGAGCAATCAATTTCCCAGAATGTTTCCAGTCTAATATCTGCTTTGGGCGATATCCCAAAATCGCGCATACCTGCTTTTCTGTCAGCAGATCCGGCAGAGAGGACATTTCCTGCTCCACAGCCAACCGAATAGCGCCGCCTAATTCGCTTGAATATGGCTGCGGTGGAGTATATGGGATACAGTTGTGGCGCTTGCCCTTGAGATAGTACAATGGATTCTGTTGACGATCAGCCAAATACCTTTCAACTTCTTCCTTTGCAATTTTGTATCCAAATCCTTTTCGTTTCGGCTTCTCTGCGGATACCCTGCCGGTTTCTATCAACCACAATGCAGTTTCCTTGCATATATGTGCAATTTGGTAAAATTCTTCTTTGCTGATATAGTCTTTTTGAATATCCGAAAGACTAAGCTGCCTGTTTTTCATACCCGCACCTTCAGCCTTCTCTCCGCGTAGTCCTCGCTTAATACATAGTCAATAATGGACTCTTTGAAGATCCAGTAGTGCGGTTTAATGAAGATGGCTTTTACAAGTCCTTCGTGAATTAACTTTCGAGCAAAGCTATCGCCTATTCCACCTAACATTTCACGAAATGTTAGTACAGACACTACATCGGGGTATTGCTTGAATTGTTGTATATATCTCTTCCTTGGTTTTTCCATGATCGAACCTCCGTCTAAATTACCATTGACAGATGGGTTCGATACCTATAGTATGATTCAGTTCTCTCCTAAAACTTCAAAATTCGTTTGAGTTCTCTCCTATGTCCACCATTCCTCACGAGAAAATGGGTTGTACCGGAGTTCTCTCTTAGTTCTCTCCAAACCGCTTTTTTGAGCTGTCAGGAGAGAACACCAAGACATTCCGTATTTGCTTAATAAAAACACGAAAAAGTCAAAAAGCCAGTAATATCAACGCTTTCTGGGAACGGTGGAGTGCAGATTGCTGCGGAAAACAGAATCGATATAACCACTCAAAATCCGCCGCTGGCGACAGCGTACCGGTTCGAGTCCGGTCACCGGCACCAAGAGCAGAGGACCTGCGCCGCAGGTTCTCTGCTCTTTTCTTTGAACGGGCAAAAGAAAATCCGGATATTAAAATTGTGGTCGTTTGGCCGGGGCAGTACCGGAGTGAGGCTTTCCTCTGCGATCCCACTGTTGCACTTGAGAAGATCCGATAAGCAGCATTGTATTCCTCGGAAAAACTACAATGCTGTGCGAGCCAGTCTGTCATCGCCTTTCAGGCCGCAATCAAAGTAAGAAAAAGCACGCCTGCCAAGCAGACGTGCTTTTCATTTTGTGTCAGGGGTTTTGGCTTTTCAGCGTCTTCCGCCGAAGCCACCGCCGCGGCTGCCGCCAAATCCGCCGCTGCGACCTCCACCGAAGCCACCGCCTCCGAATGAAGATCCACCGCCATATCCTCCACTACTACTATCTGAAGAACTTGCAAGCTCATGTGTAGATATTGTTCCTCTTGCGGATGAAAGGCTACTATTTACTGCATTTGTCATTGAATTTGAGAAATAATAGTTGTCAAAATATAAATATGTAAAATCAATGTTATCACTATAATTCATTCTTTCTAGATTCATTTTCATTGCATTTTGAACTTTTGCTGCCAATCCAAACATTGTTGCATATACTAAATATCTTTCCCATAATTTGATTTCTGGTAAATCTTTTTCATCTAATCTACCAAAGTCCGCTAGAAAGTTTTTAAGTCCTTTCCATTTATGATACTGTTCATTTCCTTTTTTTGTTCTTTTAGTGGCAGATGAGAAATAGATTATTGCTAGTATACCAAATAAATCAATTAGTAATACTCTACCCATGTTCGATCCGCATAAAAGTGCTAGGAATGTAATTGGTATAAATATTAATGAATACAAAATACAATTAGTTTTTTCCTTTTTCGTATTTTCATAAAATTCTTCTGTTTCTGCTTCCGACTCGCATGCATAACGCCAACCGTCATAACCACTTATAAGCCTTTTTGCGTTATTATAGTCTTTTGAAAACTCTTTCATATCTCCCAAGATTACATAATCACCATTTCCAACTGTTCCTATCAATAAATTAAATAGTTTTTTTTCACTAGTTGAAAGTGTATCTAAATTAAAGTTCATGTTCCTTGAAAGCTTATAATCTTTTTGTTGCTTATTTTTAA
>OLXH01000851.1_pt1 | contig 13052 bp, 9 predicted proteins | sample 1673391 | NCBI WGS metagenome assembly OLXH01 (sample SAMEA103958110, study PRJEB25191) | human gut metagenome | reverse complement strand
AAAAACGGAGCCCGGCCGTCGGACGGCAGGCTCCGCAAAGATAGCGTTTTTTCCGCAAAAACAACGGGCGGACTCAGAAATTGAATCCCACACCGAACGAAAGGACGTGGGCGTGGAGTTTGTAATTACCCGAAAAGATCGATTCGAGCTTCGTGTTGTCCTGATAGCTGTAAATCGGATAGGAACCCGTCCGTTCGGGGTCGGCCGACGAAACGTAACAGTAGGCCACGTCGATCGAGACGTACTTGCGGGGACGGAAGCTCAGACCGGCCGTATAGGAGACCTTCGTCATCGAAGGCGTTTCGGGATTGAGGTAGTCGCTGCTCACGGGGCTTTCGTCGACGTACATACCCATGCGCGCCGTCAACCAGTCGCAGGCGCGGTACTGACCGCCGAACCGGAACGTGAGCGTATTGGAGTAGTTCTTCACCGAATAGATCGGGTCGATGCCCAGCTCCTTCTCGTTGAACTCCACGTTGAGCGCCTCGTAGGCCGACCAGCCGACCCATTGCAGATCGACGGCGAACTCCCACTTGGGTGCGGGGCGGAAGCTGACGCCCCACGTCACGGTCGTCGGCAGCGGCAGCTCGGCCGAGAAGGTTCCCCGATCCAGTCCGGGAATCACTTCGCTGCCGCCGGCCATCGTGCTCAGCGCGTTGAGCAGTGTAAGGTATTGCTGCGTCTCGGGCGAAACGTAGCTGAGCGCCGCACGACCGCTGCCCACCTTCATATTCATGCGCGAACGCCATGACATGCCCAGCGACCACTCGGAATTGATATCCCACATGATGCCCGCATTGACGCCTACGGCCACATCGGCCGAGCCTTCGAGCCGTGCCGACACCAGCGCTTCGCCGGCATGATTCGCCGCGAAATAACCGGCTCCGGCATTGGCCTGACCGATATATCCGTTCAAAGCGGCGATTTGAGCGGCGATCTCGGGCGTCGAGGGCAACTGCTCCAACTGATCGACCTGTGCCTGCAACTTGCTCGCTGCCAATTGAAGGCCTCCGGCTGCCGTGGCACTTCCCGTCGCGACGGGAAGCATCGAACGCGACAGATCGAAATTACCCCACGTGATCATCAGACCCGCACCGATCGACACCCGGTCGCAGAGCTTGAACGACACGGTCGGCTGCACGGTATAGGCCGCCAGATTGATCTCCTGCACCAGATTCGCGCCGGGCCAGTCGTCGCCCCAGTTCATCGACGAACCGTTGGGCGTGAAGAAACCCAAGCCGACGGCCCAGCGGTCGGAAGGTTTGTAGTTGAAATAGGCGTAGATCGGCGTCGACATCTTGTTGTCGGACTCCCACTCGGGACGGTTGCCCGAATAGAAACCGTTCTCCATCGTGGGCGAAGGGGTGTAGGTACAATAGGAAAGGATTCCCGCAGCGCCGACCGACAGGTCGAATTTCGAATCCTGGAACGCCGTGGCAGCGGGGTTGAAGAAGATGGATTCCGAATTGAGTTTCATGGCCGTGCCGACATGGCCCATACCCGTCTGGCGGGTCGAGAGGTTGTTTACCTGATAGCCCTCGGCCCGAAGACCGGTCGCCGAGACGACGGCCACGAGAAGCGTCAAAAGTCTTTTCATTCGCACAAATTTTAAACCGTTACGCCCCGAAACGCGCTCCGTTCCGAGACAAAAATCCGGCGCAAAAGTAGGAATTAAATGCCGCGTCGACAAATTATTTGGTCGTTATTTCCGAAATTCTGGAATATAAGTAAACATTTGGCCGAAAAAGGAAACTCCGTTCTCCGGACTTTCCCGAAATCGGCAGCGACTGTTCCGTACTTATCCGTAAAAAAATCGGGACGGTGTTCCCGTCCCGAGAGCCGACTGTTCCGGCGCCCGATCACTTCCGTGAATAATATTCGACGAGCACCTCGCCGTCGCCTTCTTCGTAAATCCATTTCATCGTCGAGACGGTTATCTCGGTCAGACAAGTCTGTTCATTCACTCCGTCATCCGTCGTCAACACGCCCGACATTTCGTCATAAGAGTAGGTCCCGTCGTAATACTCCTCGGGCGGGAAATCGTAATAACGATAGGTTCCGTCTTCCCGAAAGATCGCAATCGCTTTGTCCTCCTCTTCCACGGCCGTGAAACTGTCGACCAGTTTCCCGTTCCGGTAATACTCGTTCCTCTGAAATACCCATTCGCCGACGATCGATCCGGACTCGTCGTTCGGTTCGTCTTTTTCATCGGAACAAGCTACGACCAAACAAGCCAAAGCCCACAGGCTTGCAAAAAACAGTTTTTTCATCGTCGATCGTTATTTAAGTTTGTCATATATTTTTCCACCTCGAACAGCACCAATCCCCGGTCGTATCGGGCATAAAGCGAATGGCGGGGATTTCCTTTCGCCGTAAGTCTCCCGATTTGAAACCATTGCCCCCGACACGCAGCACGCTGTATAAATCCCGAAAAGACTGTTTCAAATAAGGTCTTATCGAAATATCGTTTCCGAAAGCGACCAATATGTCCGCTGCCGGATAACGTTGCAGCAGATCGGCCGCGACATCCAGATTTTTCCGGTACATCGCGTCGTCCAACGTTGCCGACAAGCTCCGTTTGTCCGTCGCACGTTCCGACGAAAGGTTCAGCATTGCGAATCCGTCGTAACCGCCGCCCTCGGCGAATCCCACGACTTTGCGCACCGTCGGGTCGGGATGTGTTTCGTCCGCAGTGCTCGGATTGAGGCCGACGACCAACAGCATCCTTTCGCCGGGTTGTTCCAGCACGAACCGATGATCGCCCTGCGATTTTCCGGTTTCATTGCATGTCGGACAGTAATTCATAATCAGCCTAATTTTACAATTTCGAAATTTCCATATCCGCAATGGCAACTCGCAACGGTTACACCGTACTTGCTTTCAATCGCTTCGATGATCTGTTTTGCACTCGGACGGGCCATAGTCCCCACCACGAGAATTTCCACGGTCATTCCTCTCGTCAATTTACCGGCACTTTTAGTTGCCGTAACCTGCCATAATTCAAAAGATTAAAAGTTAATAATTTATTTATAAAGAATTTGCGTCGTTTCGGGGATATACCATTGATTCCTATTATAATTGATTCCATTGATTGTCCAGCCTTCTTTCAGATATACGTTTTCCAACGTTGGCATCGGAGCGCAATCGAGCGGAGAAGGATAACTGGATTTATTCAGTCCTGTTTCGCTTACGTCGAGTGTTGTCAGCAAATTGTCTGCACAATCAATGTATATTAACATCGGACAGTTCGACAGATTCAAAGATTGCAATTTGTTTTTATAACAATGAAGAAGTTCCAAAGACACGCAACTGCTGCAATCCAGCGCCTCCAGCTCATTCTCGGAAATCCATAGCGAGGTCAAGAAAATCGACTGCTGTAAATCTATATTTTTCAATCGGTTCCCAGCGGCATAAATATCAGATAACAGTCCGTTTTCGGGAAGAATGAGATCTTCGAGTCGATTATCGTCGCAACTCAAATGTGTAAGTTTCTTACAATTTGAAAGATCGAGTCGTTGTAACTGATTTTCATTACAATATAGATAGGCTGTATTGGTACACTTGCTTAAATCGAGTTCATACAGGAGATTGTTATTGCAAGAAACTGATGATAACGAACTTTCTTGAATAAAAGATGTATCCAATGCCAACGATTTTATGGAATTATTGGAACAATCGAAATATGTTGCGCCGATAGGATCCGTGCCGAGGGTCGAGATTCGATTGCCGGAACAACTGAAACTAAACCATTTGTGCTGGTCGAACAGAAATGTAGATATTTGATTATCATCGCACGAAAGAATAGCTAGTTCTTTATTACTTCGCACGTCGAGTGAGGTTAAGGTATTTTTATCGCACTTTAACGACCATAGTTTTTCGTTTCTCGAAACGTCCAATTCGGAAATTTGATTTCCAGAACAGTCAAAATATCTCAAATCGGCAAATTCTTCAATACCCCTCACCGACCGAATGTGCAACTTAGCGGGCTTAACCTCCCTGACACCTTCCGTTTCACGTTTGGTAATCTCGCCGTCGTTATTCATGTCGAAATTTGTCAGGCAATATTTCCGGAAATAGGGATCGGGAATGTCGATCACCTTGTCATGGTATTGAATGATCTGCACGGTGTCCGCCAAGTCTTCTCCGGGCGCTTTCAGAACGATTCGTCCGCGCCGGGACTCCATACCGTCGTAGGGCGCGACTCTAAACCGGAAATTCAACGATTCGAATGCCCGAGTGTCTTTCTCTTCGGAAATCCAATCCGCCGTTCCGTCGAGATATGCAATTTCACACCCTACGGAGGAACCTCCCGTCAATTCGACTTGTCCGCCTTCGTCATAAAAAATAAATTCCCGGCTTCCCCCGATTAAAAAAGATACGACCTGCTTCTGCTCAATGGTCAGTAAAATATCGGTATCTCCGCTTCTAATCGAAAAATCATGGATTCTCTTATCGTATCCGTTCGCCTGTATATCGACCGTCAGGGTCGTCGTTCCGGCACTTCCATATGTGGGAGTTACCGAACACCATGCCCATTCGCTTTCCGTGAAATTCTGGTCTATGCTCCAATCCGCATTTGCTGTCAATGCAACGGTTTTTGTAATTGCATCGGAACTTGCAAAAAGGTGCGTTTCGGAAAGTTCCAGTTTTATTTCCGATGAAGGGTTGTTTCCATTGTTCCCTCCGTTCCCGTTATTAGGATCAGAATCGATGTGCTCTTTACTACAAGCACCGACTATGCAAACCGCAAGAATTACGACACATAGTATTGATTTTTTCATAGCAATATAAATTTGAATTCCGACTCAAATTTTATTGCCACTCGGCTCCTGTATGGCTGGGTCAATAGCAAAAAGAAAGTGTGGAACTGCAATATATGATATTCGGGGAGCCGGATACAGCCCGAAATGAAAAAAAGAGCTAAACATCTGCAAATATAACCATTGATTTTCTGTACTTTATATGGTATCTGATTCGGGAACGACTTTTTAATTTATCTTAATCCGTTGCAAGATTCTTCGGGATATATGGGAACATTTACGGGAATTTGTTATACCTTTGCCGCATAACCGCAAAAGCAACGCCGATGAAAGTCACCGTCTATCTGAAAAAGTGTTCCCCCGAGGCCTCGAACATCTGCTTCCGGGTCAGGGAGAAGAGTGTAGACATAAAAGTGGTCTCACCTCTTGAGGTGCAGGACAGGTATTGGGATTCCGACACCCTCAGTTACAGGCGCACGACGGCTGTCCCTGCCGCCGAGCAGAAACGCCTGCCCGGACAGATCGCCGCCATCATCGAGCGGGCGGAGAAGACATTTTCGGACAAGGCGGACAGCAAATGGATGAGGCAGGTCATCGAGGATGTGCTGTACCCGACCCGCGCTTTCGAGCGTAACCACCCGAACCTGCTCGCCCGCGTCCACGAGTATCTGGAAAAGTTCGACGGGGCGGAAAGAACCAAGGAACACATCATACGCTTTGAGCGCAGGATGTCGCGCTACCATGATTACCGGCGGGAGATACTGGGCGAGACGGACTTCACCCTCTTCGTGGAGACCGTCACGCTGGAGCAGATGAACGATTTCAGGGATTATGTCGTGAACGAGTACAGGCTGCGGCAGGAGTATCCAGACTTCTATGCACCCCGCACGCTCATCAACCACAGGCCGAGGCCGCTTTCCGGCACGACCGTCATCAACACCATGAACCTTTTCTGCACCTTCCTGCACTGGTGCAAGAAGATGAAGTATTCCGACAATGAAGTCTATACCCTCTACGGCTGCAAGGAGCCCACCTACGGCGACCCTTTCTTCCTCACTTCGGAAGAGAGGAACATCCTGTATGACGCGGACCTGAACGACTGCCCGAGGCTGGCCGTCATCCGTGACATCTTCGTGTTCCACTGCTATGTCGGCTGCCGCGTGGGTGACCTTTACAGGCTCACGAGGGCCAACATCAAGGACGGTTTCCTTGAATACATGCCGCAGAAGACGAAGAAATGCCAGGCGAAGACCGTCAGAGTGCCGCTGCACGAGAAGGCATTGAAGATACTGGAACGCTACGATGTCAATGCCGACAGACTGTTCCCGTTCAAGCAGATACACACCTACAACCTCGGCATACGGGAGCTGCTGAAGCGCTGCGGCATAGACAGGACGGTGACCATCCTCGACACGCACGGCTACAACACCGTGCAGAAGCCCCTGTACGAGGTGGCCACCAGCCACACGGCACGCAAGACCTTCGTGGGCAACCTTTACAGGCAGGTTCCCGACCCAAATCTCATCGCCTCCATGTCTGGGCACGTGGAGGGCAGCCGGGCGTTCAGCCGCTACCGCACGATAGACGATGACATGAAGCGCAGGCTTGTGGACATGATAGACTAGACAGAAAGGAGGACATATATATGAAAGTGACCGCATTCATCCGGAAGACCGCCGCCAAGAACAACATCACCGACCAGGCACGGGTCTATTTCCGTGTCCGGGACATCGGCGGCGTGGACATCAAGGCCGCGAGCGAACTGTCCATCAACCCCAACCACTGGAGCCCGGAACGGCAGGGCTACAAGCCCCGCGTGGCACTGGTGTCGGAGGAGAAGAAGATGGCCTTCGACAAGGACGTGCAGCAGATCACCCACCTTATCACAAAAGAGTACCACCGGGGCGTGGACAGCAGCTGGCTCAAAAGCCTGATAGAGGAATACCACCATCCCAACATCAACGCGAGGGGCGGCAACAGGGCCGACGAATACCTGCTTTCGTACCAGATACGGAGATACATCGAGGAGACCCCGCTCGCGGACGAAAGCCGCAAGCACCACCTCGACAATCTCAACAAGGTGCTGCGCTACGAGCGTTTCCGCCACGAGGTACTGCACCAGCGGGGCTTCCATCTGTGTATTGATACCATAACGGCTGACGACATCAGGGACTTCAAGCTGTGGATGCAGGAGGAACACAAATATGTGGACATGTATCCCGTATTCTACCGGAACGAGAAGCACCGTGATGTCGGGCAGAAGCGTTCCGAGAACAGCATGTCGGGTTCGCTCTACCGCATCCGCACCGTCGTCAAGTGGTGCATCAAACGAGGACTGACAAGGAACAACCCGTTCGACCAGTACCAGATTGCCCGGCCGATGTATGGCGACCCGTTCTACCTGACACTTGAAGAACGTGACAGGGTGTACTACGCCGACCTGAGCGGCATGGGATCTACCTACCCGGTCTACCGTGACATCTTCATGTTCCAGTGCCTGATAGGATGCCGCGTGAGCGACCTGAACAGGCTGACCAAGGCCAACATCGTGGACGGCTTCGTGGAGTACATCCCGCAGAAGACGAAGATGGAGCATGCCAATACGGTGCGTGTACCGCTCAACCAAAAGGCGCTGGACATACTGGAACGCTACAAGGATCTGGAGAACGCCCTGCTTCCCCGGTTCTCGCACTTCGGCTACAACAAGAAGATAAAGGAGATACTCAAATATGTCGGTATCGACCGCATGGTCATCGTCCTCGACCCCAAGACGAGGGAGGACGTGGCGAGACCCCTGTACGAGGTCGCATCGACCCATACGGCACGCAAGACCTTCATCGGCAACCTCTACAGGCAGGTCAAGGACCCGAACCTGATTGCCTCCATGTCGGGACATTCGGAGGGCAGCCGTGCCTTTGCCCGGTACCGCAAGATTGACGACGAGATGAAGAAGGAACTGGTGAACCTACTTGATTGATTGTTTCCCCTTTCCATCTATTCTTTATAACCACTTATATCCACCAATAATGCAATATGGACGGGCAGAAACAGACATACGAACAGTTCAAGACGGACATCCTCCAGTGGAAGGACGCGCACAGGGAAGAATACCGCCGCTTCGCGAAAATGATGGCGGACGGGAACGAGGTGCAGTACCTTGCCGTATGCCGTGCCATATTCAGACAACTGCCCGGCATCAAAAAGGAATGGCAGATGTCATGGTGTGACGACAGCACGGACGGCTTTAGGAACATAGACCTCCATTTCAAGGAGAACGCGGTGCCGGGGCAGATCGTGGAACTTTACAGGAAACAGAGGGAAGAAGACACAGCCCCGCCTCCGACCACATTCTGGGGCAGGATGAAATACATTTTCAGACAGAGCCTGAGAAAACGCTGCGTGACCCTGTCCGCCCCTCTTGTATTGAGCTGGCTGTACTACGGCAAGAGCTTCGAGGCGATGGTGGACATGGTCAGCAGGCAGGCGGAGCATCCCAAGGCAGGGAACGCCGAGAGGATGGGCTGCTCCGTTGTCGTCCGCCGGATTATCGAGGTGTCCATAAAGAACGGCTTCCGCACGCAGGAGGACTGGGACAGGCACTTCGCCATGAAAGGTGCCATTGAGAACGGCAGCATCGGGGAATGGGCTTTGCAGTCCGTGAAAGACGGGATGGGTGGCGGTGATACCGAAAACGACCCGTCGGAAGCGGCAGGTTCCGGCAACGGCACGGCACCACAGACACAGCGGACGGCAGGAAAGAAAAAGATACAGGAGCGTCCGCTCGCGGATTATCTCAAGTGCGGAAATAAGGAGGCAGTCATACAATGTATCCGCCGTTTCGTTTCCATAAACACGAGTGCCGTCCAACAGGCATTGCCGTTCTATGTGCTGAAAGACCTGCGGCTGGTGGCCGGAATGCACACCGCGAAGGAGTACAGCGTGGGGATGGCATTGCAGTTTTCCGACCTACCTTCATTGAAAAGTGAAAGTGCCATACGGCAGGCGGTCGGCTTCCTGAAGGCGGCAAAGCATGTCATCAAGGACGGGAAAGACCAGATGGCACCTCTTATCGAGAGTGACGAGAACCGGGAACTGTCCTGGACACTGGCAGCGGAAATCAGAGAAATCGCTGCCGATGATGAAGCGGAAACTGCGGCCGGATAGGGCAAAACGAGCCGTTTTACATGGTCATGCAAACTTGAATTGTCATGACAATTTAAGACAAAGTATTATATATCAATCCGTTTCAATTCCAATATACTTTTGCACCGTCAATCCTTTTCCCGAGGGTAGGCGGTGCTTCTCTTTTATAAGCCATCGAAAGGGAGGCATCAGGGAACTTTTGAAGATGGTCATCACAAAATTCAAAACTGATATTTATGATTACCATAGAAAGTCTGGTCGAGCAGGGCGCGAACGTGAAGCTGGAAGTCACGCCAGCCGACCTTAAGATGTTTGCCGAGTCCATTGTGCAGCGCACGATGGCGGCCCGGCAGGAAGAACTGGATGCGGAGAAGCAGCGTGCGGCGGAAGAGACATGGCTCAATACAAAGCAGGTGCGTGAGCTGCTGAATGTGTGCGAGGGGACGCTCAACCTGTGGGCGAAGCGCGGCTATCTCGTCCCCGTCAAGGTGGGCAACAAGAACATGTATGCCAAATCCGATGTCCGCCGTGTGCAGACGGGAGGCAAGTCCGAAAGTGTGACATCCTATTGCAAGAAGAAAAATGGCTGACATGACAAACACCCGACTTGAACTGTGCAACATGATCCGCATGGAGGCGGAGCATGTCAGTGATACCGGTTTCCCTCTGGATGTCTTTCCGCAGGCCGTGCAGTCCGTCATACTCGACATGGACCGGTACGAGAACTACAAGACCGAGTTCATCGCGACGGCCATGCTGTCGGCGGTATCGGCCGCATTGGGCGGCACCTACCGCATCCGCATCAAAGGCGAGTGGCAGAGCAACGCCGCCCTCTACATCATCCTCGTGGGCAGGCCGGGACTGGGCAAGACACCGCCGCTGGAGGCGGCATACCGCCCCATACGGAAGCACGACTATGCCCTGTTCAAGGCGTATGAGTCGGAACTGGAGGTATGGAAAGCCGCCGGGGAAAACGGGAAGAAGCCCGTGCTGCGGCGTACCGTCGTGTCCGACTTCACCCCCGAATCGCTCCTGCTGACACACAACAACAATCCCCGGAGCGTGGTCATCCTGGTGGACGAGATAATGGGCATGTTCAACTCCGCCAACCGCTACACCAACGGGCAGCTCATAGAGCAACTGCTCACGGCATGGAGCGGCGGGGCATTGGATGTGACAAGGGTCGGCAGCACGGTACCGGTGCATATTGAACAGCCGTGCATCAACATCATCGGGACCACGCAGACCAAGCGCATACACGAACTGCTGACGAAAGGTTTCGAGGAGAACGGACTGCTCGACCGTATCCTGTTCGTGCTTCCCAAGTCCCGTGAAGTGCCAAAATGGACCGATTGGGATGATGGCGGGGAGGACAGGGCTTCCATGGCAGCGGCACGATGGGAACAGATACTGGGCAAGGTGCTCTCTTTGGACTATGACACGGGAGAGGAAGAAAGGATGCCCCATGTGCTGTCCATGGACAGGGAGGCAAGGGAATATTTCTTCTCATGGTGGAACAGGAGAGTGGAACGCATCAACCGGATAGAGGACGACGCCCAAGTGGAGAGCCGCGAGATGAAGCATCCGGCGCAAGTGGCACGGCTTGCCCTGCTCATGCAGGTGCTGCGGTATGCCGCCGGGGAGAGCCACCTGCAGTCTGTGGATACGGCATCGGTGAAAGCCGCCATCCGGCTGAACAGCTACTTCGAGGACTCGTACTGCCGCATCCGCTCATTCGTGGCGGAAGACATGTGCGAGGAACCGCCCAAGGTGCTGCTGTCGCTGCTGCCGGACACTTTCGACACGAAAACGGCCATCGCCATTGGAAAGGAGCTGCAGAATGTCAGCGAGCGCACGGTGATGAACTACCTCAAGGAGCTGTGCCGGAGCAGGCTGCTGCGGAAGTCCAAGGCCGGGCATTACGAGAAGATCATATATGATAAATCTGGGAAATTTAATATGACAGACAATGAACCGTCAACCCCGGACTGCAACGGATGACCCCTTGTTGCAGCCTGCAGTCTTTGCAGTTTTGCAGTTTCAGAGTACCGGAAAAAGGGAAATTCCTGCAAGACTGCAAGAACTGCAAACTGCAAATGACGGTTTTCATTTGCAGGAATCAACAAAAGAGAGCATCATGAACGGATACAGATTCCATCTACAGAAATACCGTCCGGGCAGCAAGACCGCCTGTCCGGAGTGCGGCAGGAAGTCCTGCTTCACCCGTTATATCGACGAGGCGGGAGAGATTTCCTTCCCTGACAACGTGGGCATTTGCGACCACTTCAACAGTTGCGGCTACCGCTACACCCCGAAGGAGTATTTCCGGGACAATCCGGCTGTCAAAGAAAAATTGAATGAGCGGGAAAGGTTTGGCGGTACACCGATAGTTGCAAAAGCGTTGGCAAAACCACTGCCCGAACGGAAGCCACGGATTTCCTTTCTTCCCTCTGATTGGGTGGAGCAGTCCATGCGCAGGTACGACATCAACCCCTTGTACCGATACTTTACCAAAGTGATGGACAAGGAGAATGTGGACAAGCTATTCAGCCTATACAGGGTCGGTACCTCAAAGAGGTGGGGCGGAGCCACCGTATTCTGGCAGACAGACCGGGACGGTAATGTGCGTGCGGGCAAGATAATGGGCTACGATGCCGTAACCGGACACCGTATTAAAGAGCCTTTTAACCAAGTCAGCTGGGTACATTCCGTGAGGAAGGTGCAGGATTTCAGGATGAAGCAATGCCTGTTCGGAGAGCATCTGCTGTCGGACAGTTCCGCCGTAATGTCCGCCAAACCTGTAGCCATTGTCGAAAGCGAGAAAACGGCACTGGTCGCCGCCCATTTCATCCATGACTTCATCTGGCTTGCCACCGGAGGGATGCACGGGTGCTTCAACGGCGAGGCCATTCAGGTATTGAGTGGCCGGGAGGTGATTCTTTTCCCCGACCTTAAGGCTACGGAAGAATGGAGGCGACGGCTGCTGATACTGGAGTCCGTATGCAAGCGTGCCACATGCTCCGACCTGTTGGAAAGGATAGCGACCAATGAACAGCGCAGTCAGGGACTGGACATAGCCGACTTCCTGCTGATGGCAGACACGCCGCAGATGATTCTCGCAAAGATGATGGAACGCAATCCCGTACTGCAGACATTCATAGACACCTTCGGACTCGAACTGGTGGATGCCGGGAGGGTGGAATGACGGAAAGGTATCGGGCAGCTCGCTGTCCTAAGGGAAAGGGGTTGTAAAATCCCGTAGCCTATTAGGGCATTTTCACCGCCTCCGCTCCGCGTCCGGCAGTCAAAAAGCCCATAGGCTGAGGGAATACCTCAGACTCCAAACATATGCCTCCGGCAACAGGACGGGATTTTACAACAGTAACAATAATCATAAAACGAACGGATATGAGCAATACACAATATGCAGTCTGCCACCTGCAGCGTGGCAGCGGCAATGACAGCGGAATGTCATGCCATATAGAAAGGAAAGATGCCAAGGGGAAGAAATATGTCCCGGACAATGCAGATGCAGGCAGGACGCATCTCAACCGGGAGCTGGTCAGGTTTCCGGAAGGAGTGTCCAACCGCACCGAGGCGATACAGCACCGCATCGACACCGCCGGGTTGCGCCGCAAGGTCGGCAAGAACCAGACAAAAGCCATCCGCATTATTCTGACCGGGACACATGAGCAGATGATGAAGATTGCCAATGGCGGCAGACTGGACAGTTGGATTGATGCCAATCTTAAATGGCTAAGGGATACATTCGGTGAAGACAACCTTGTATCGTGCGTACTGCACATAGACGAGAAGACTCCCCACCTGCACGCCACTGTCGTTCCCATTGTAGCCAGTGAGCGTATCCGCAGGAAGCGGGAGGGCGAGAAGAAATATGAAACGAAGTCTGGTCCCCGTTTGTCAGCGGATGATGTGATGCGGCGCACCAAGCTTCATGAATACCAGAACAGCTACGCTGCGGCCATGAAACCGTTCGGGCTCCAACGGGGCATTGTCGGCTCCACCGCCAAGCATCAGGCGAACTCGGAATACTACAGGCAGCAGGTAATCCAATATGAAGAGGATATAGCCAAGCTGCAGGCCGATGTGGAGAAGGCGCAGGAGGGCAGGAACACCATCCTCGCGTGG
>OLXH01000845.1_pt1 | contig 13165 bp, 16 predicted proteins | sample 1673391 | NCBI WGS metagenome assembly OLXH01 (sample SAMEA103958110, study PRJEB25191) | human gut metagenome | reverse complement strand
GGTGTCCTGCGCCATTGAAATCCTAAGTTTTCAGAACTTTATAAAAGTTCTGAAAACTTGCTCAGCGGGGCGAAAAGACTTTTTCGACACGCTGAATCAGACCGTCCGACAGAACGGTCTGATGAGACTGTATTTACGCCTCGGCCTTCCGCGCCAGCAGCCGGAAGCACAGCGCCGTGGGCAGCGGGACAAAGTAGGCGATGAGCTGAGGCGTCCCCCCGGCGCTGACCAGAAGGTTGTAGATGGCGTGGTAAATGATGGCCACGCACAAAAGCGCGAACAGGCAGGCCGCCCGCAGGGGGCGGCTGTCCCACACAGGGCGCAGCGCGCCGCCGTACACATTCCCGCAGACCACGTGCATCGCGCCGGTGCCGAAGCCCCGGATCAGCAGAAAGAGGATCTGATCCGCGCCGTTCTGCGTGAGGAAGCAGATATTCTCAAAGGTGGCAAAGCTGGCGGCCACGATGACGGCGGCCAGCCGGAAGCGGGCAAACGCCGGCTCGAACACCGCTAAAAAGAACAGCAGCGGCAGCAGCTTCAGGATCTCCTCCACCACCGGTGCGATCTGGGTGGCGGCATTGACGGCGTCCGCCTGATAAAGCCGGGCGAAGAAGGTGTTGAGGTAGGCAGAGAGCAGACAGGCCCCCATCCCCGCAAGGCAGAACACCAGCGCGGCGCGCTGTCCCCGCTTTAAGGACAGCAGCGCCACCACCAGCGGGGCCGCCATGCAGACGAATACATTTTCGATATAGGTCACGCTGTCACCGCCTTTCGCACTGCGGGCAGAAACAAAAGCAAAACGAGGGTCAGCAGGAAATCGAACCAGAAGTAGGGATTGGTCAGGGTGTCACTCACCCAGAAGCAGGAGGCCGTCCACAGGGCGTACTCCAGCGCTGTGAAGGCCAGTACCGTTCCGTAAAACCGGCGCAGCCGCCCGTTTTCCGTCCGTTTCGCCCAGACGAGGCCCCGCACAGCGCACCACGCCAGCATCATCGTCAAGCCGCACATGAGGACGTTGAAAAGCAGATCGCCGTAGGTGACATACAGCCCAAACTGCGGCAGGCAGAACACCGGCGCCAGCCAGCACAGCCCCGTCCGGGACTGCCGCTCCCCCGCGTCGGGCAGCGTCAGCGTCAGGGCGAGCAAAAAGACATAGCTGGCCAGCCACGCAAGGTCGGAGACGTAAAAAACCTGCGGTGTCTCCTGCCGCAGCAGCAGATGCAGCGTCCAGTAGAGGGTGCCCAGGGCGAAGGTGCCGTAAAAGCAGGTCAGCAGAAACCACGGCTGTTCGCGGCTTTTGAGATACGCCCGCAAAGCGGCGCAGAAGCCCGCCGTCACGGCGAGAAACTGCGAGAGATAGTCCCAAAACTCAATCATCGTACCGCTCCTCGTCCGCCGAGTCCCCCTCATGCCCGCGCAGGCGGACGCACAGCACCGTGACGCACACGCCTAACGCGAAGGCCAGCAGACCCACCACGAGATAGCCAAGGCTCCGGCCGCTGAAAATACTGGCGGCCATGCCGCCGCCCAGTGCCGCGTCGGAAAATCTCTCCGTGATGCCAGGCATGACCAGCGCGAGGGAAACGATCACGACGAAACAGGCCGCCGCACCGGCGCAGAGGATCCCACGGGCCCGGCGGCGCTGCCGCTCCCGCTCCAGTTCCCTCGCCCGCCGCTTGGCCTCGGCCAGTCGTTCAGCCGTTGTACGCATCCGTGATTCCCTCCTGTTCCAGCCGCTTTCGCAGCGCGATTTTTCCACGGTAAATGAGGTCCGCCACCTGCTTTTCCCGCTTACCCATGACGGCGGCGGTCTCCGCGTGGCTCAGTCCCTCGAAATAGACAAGGAACAGCGCCTCCCGGTAGTCCTCGTGCAGCTCTGCCATGCAGGTCCGCAGGAGCCGCGCCCGCTCCGCCGATTGCACAGCTTCCTCCACCAGCTCCCGGGCCTCCGGTTCCTCCGTCAGCGCGTCCAGGGAGAAGCAGTTTCTCGCCCGCTTTTTGTGCAGCAGCCGCAGGGCCATGTGCCGCGCTGACTGGTAGAGGTAGGCGCGAAAGCCGCCGTCCCGGATAGCCGGCCTTTTAGCGATGAGATAGGCAAAGGCTTCGATCATCAGGTCCTCCGCCTCGTGAAGGTCGCAGAGATAGCCGTCCAGATAGAGGGTCAGCTTGGTGCCGTAACGCTCCATAAGCGCGCCCAGAGCGTCCTCGTCGCCGTCGAGGTAGCGGCGGTATAATACTTCGTCTGTCATCCCTCCGCCGCCTCCCTTCGCCGCGTTTTTCATGATTATAACACGCCCCATGCGCCCTTGTCGATAGAATTGATATACCCGAAAGGCTCCTGCCATCAGTTCCACGCCCCAGGTCATCGCCGCCCGCGCCAGCAAAAAGCGGATAAAACACTTGAAGGCCAATTCCGGTTTCTTCATTTCCGCATTGAACGTCTTTTACCTACCATCTCTTGACAGTAGGTAATCATTCTTTGCCGACGCGTAGCGTAACGGAACGTTCCGCTGTGTTGCGGTACAGTAGTCACAGGCAAAAAGGAAATTCCGCCCCTTTTCGGAAATTTGCCATTTATAATTTGACATATTTCTGAAACGTGTTAACATTCTTCCGAATGTTGGACATAATAGAATCAACAGATCATTTCAAGGAGACAAGCAAATGGCTGACTTTATGTTTGTAAAAGATGCGGCTGCGCTTTGGAATATTAGTGAACGGCAGGTTAGCGGGCTTTGCAGTCGCGGAAAGATCCCCGGAGCAGTAAAGCAGAGACGTTCTTGGATGATCCCGACAACTGCCGAAAAGCCCGCTGATCAGCGAGTCAAATCCGGAGCCTAAATGGAATGTCCATCTCCTTGAATTTCGATATGCTTATCTGCTGGAATTTCCAACGTAGAAGCAAGTCCAATATCTTCTGCCAAGGTAATGGTATTCTTTTCACCGGTAGCATTCTCGATCGCCGTCCGTAATTCTGCTTCTGTTGTAATCCCATTGTTTTCCGCCCATGCTGTCGGAACCAGCGTGAATATCATCGTCAGTGACAACAATATTGCAAAAATTCGCTGTTTCATCGCTTTTACCTCCTATATTTCCTTCTATTTGATCCGCTTCCGCAGGTTTAAACAAAAAAACAGACGCCTTCAAGACATGGTTTTACCCATGCCTGAAAGCGCCTTTGCTTTATATTCTGTGGACAGCGTAAAGCAGCGAACGCCGCTTGCTCTGTCCTGGCCTATTCTGTTTTTCGGAAATTGCCGGAGCATCATGCGCATCAGAACCTTTGGAGGGGTCAGCGCGGAGCTATGGAACCAGGGGGAATGGCGGCTGTCCGCCGTTGGCAGCTGGCTGGCCCGGAGGGCCCCGTAGCTTTGCGTTGCCGGCTTGCGCCGGGTTTGCCCATAAATTTTACATAAAGCAAGCAGCAGATTGCTCTTTTCCAGTCAATAGGCGTTTTTTATAAAATTCAACCGTTTTCTTTGTGTTTTTCGAGCCTTTTTCCGCTCAGAAACCACGCTTGCGCTCCCCGCATGGTGCGGGAATCCGCCGTCGATCCTCCCGGCTTCTGTGCTCTTTACACCCAAATGCCGGAGGCCCTCCTTGGAGCAGCAGTGTACCCGCGGCAAAGTCCCGTCGATTTTCATTGCCATACCGATGGAACCGTGGTATACTATTCCCGTTGAAAAAGCAAAACAAAGGAGAGATGACCATGGACCCCATCAGCGAGATCGAATTGGAGGACTGCCCCGTATGCCGCGGCGCCGGTTATATTGAGGACGAGCAGGGCTGGTGCATGTATGCGTGCTGCCTGAACTGCGGCACGGAGACCGCCCACGTCAGCTACAAGACGCCGGAGGAGCGGCTGGAGGCCGCCCGTCAGGCTGCCTACCTGTGGAACATCGGCAAGGTGATACACACCGGCATGTGTGACTGATTCCCACGCAAAAAACGCGCAAGTGAGAGCACTTGCGCGTTTTTCCTTTGGCTGATACAATACAGAAAAAGCTTCCGGGAGGAACACAGTATGATTCGTGAGATCTGCAGGGATGAGACGTTTCTCGCCCAGAAGGCCGCCCCCGCCACGGCGGATGATCTGGCCACAGCCCAGGACCTGCTGGACACCCTGACCGCCCACAAGGACAGCTGCGTGGGCATGGCGGCCAACATGATCGGCGTTTGCAAGCGCATCATCGCCTTTGACAACGAGGGGACGTACATGGTGATGTTCAATCCCGTCATCGTCCGGCAGTCCGGGCCGTATGAGGCCCAGGAGGGCTGCCTCTCCCTCACCGGCGTCCGGAAAACGAAACGGTTCCAGACCATCAAAGTACAGTGGCAGAATGAACAATTCCAGACCCGGCTGAAAACCTTCACCGGCTGGACGGCGGAGATCATCCAGCACGAAATCGACCACTGCGAGGGGATTTTGATATGATTCTTTACTTTTCCGGCACCGGGAACAGCGGCTACGCGGCCCGGCGCATTGCCGGCGGGCTGGGCGAGCCGCTGCTGTGTCTGAACGACCGCATCAAGGCCGGAGACACCGCCCCGGTGGAGACCGGGGAGCGGCTGGTGATCGTCACCCCTACCTACGCCTGGCGGATCCCCCGCATCGTGGAGGACTGGCTGCTGCACACGGAACTGACCGGTGCGAAGCAGGCGTGGTTCGTCATGACCTGCGGCAGCGAGATCGGCGATGCCGACCGGTACAACCGCCGTCTCTGTCAGGAAAAAGATCTTGCCTGCATGGGCACGGCGCAGATCGTCATGCCGGAGAACTACATTGCCATGTTCAACGCCCCTCAGGTGGAGGAAGCCCGGCAGATCGTGGCCAGAGCGGAGCCGGACATTGACAATGCGATCGCCGCCGTCCGGGAAAACCGGGCCTTTCCCCCGTCCCGGAGGAAGTTCTATGACCGCTTCATGAGCGGGCCGGTGAATCCCATCTTTTATTCCTGCTTTGTAAAAGCAACCGCCTTCACTGCCGGAAATGCCTGTACCGGCTGCGGACAGTGCGTCCGGCGCTGCCCCACCAACAACATCACCCTGCAAAACGGAAAGCCCGTCTGGGGGCAGGACTGTACCCACTGCATGGCCTGCATCTGCTACTGCCCTGCGGAGGCCATCGAGTACGGCAAAAAGAGCCTCGGCAAGCCACGCTATCATTTTGAAGCGCTGTGAGGGGCTTCTGGACACGCAATTGCAGACTATGTGCAGGGCAGCCGCCCTGCGCATAGTTTTTATTGGAGCGAAGCAGGCTATATTTAAGAGGTTTTGATCTCGCCTTTTCGCGTACTGCCGCCTCCGGTGCGAGCGGAGAAAATCGCGGCAGCTTCCCCCGGCAGCCAAACTTTTTTCTTGCATTTTTCCTCATTTTTTGTATCATAAAACCGTACACCATACACCGATATACAGCAGGAGAACTCTTTTTGACTCCGAGGTTTTTTATGAAACGCGATGACAAGCTGTTTTCCATTGGCGAGATCGCCAAGGCATTGGGCGTGACCCGCCGCATCATCCTTCACTATGAGGAACGGGGGCTGATCGAGCCGGATAAGCGGGATGACGCCACCAACAACCGCTACTACACCATTGACACCTTTACCAAGCTGCGAAGCATCCGCAGTCTGCAGAATCTGGGACTGACGCTGGATGAGATCCGGGATTACTACAACGATTCCACGGATCTGATGCCGCTCATTCGCCGGATGGAGGAAATGCGGGACCAGCTGAATCTCAACATCGAAAAGCTGTACGAGCGGGCCAAGGTATCCTCCGCTCAGGTCAAGGAGCTGGAGCTGCCGCAGCAGCTCATATACCGCCGCACCTACCGCAGCAATAACGTGGCGGACAAGACCGTTCTGCTCCGCAGCACGGCTTTGGAGGCCATGCGGGCCCACGGTACGGATATCACCCGGCGGATGTACTTCATCCAATTCCCTATCGACCGCCCGGCCGAGGTGTCCTTCTGCGTGGCCGTTCCCCCGGGCAGTGAGGGAGAATATGTGGAGACCACAGCGCCTATGCGGGCCATCTGCATCTATCACCACGGTGCGTATGAGGAGCTCCCCGCCGTGGGCCGCCAGCTTCTGAACTACGCCAAGGCACACGGCCTGACGCCGCAGGGCATCCTGCGCCATACCTATCTGGAGGGGCCGCCCCAGCATAAGGACCCCGCAAAGTTCATCACTCAGGTCATTCTGCCAATCGTGTAATGGTATTTCGCACAGCGCCTATCTCCATACCCGCCAGAGTTGTCTCCGGCGGGCACCGTAAAATCGGGCTTCCGCAAGGGCCGGCGGATCAAAACCGCCGGCCCCTCAGCGTGTCGAAAAAGTCTTTTCGCCTCGCTGAGCAAGTTTTCAGAACTTTATAAAAGTTCTGAAAACTTAGGATTTCAATGGCGCAGGACACCCTTCTTGGGTTTCCCGCGCACACCCTTCCTTACCGTCGCGGAGAATTTACCACTTTATCGACAGTCTCCCTATATCGCATCTGCGCAAAAAAAGTGCAGATCCCGCCGTCCGAGATTCCGTTTTTTTGCATATCCGAACGCCGCATCCGGCTGGGGCAGGACGGAGCATTTTCCGCGTATTTATTTTGCACGAAATTGGAAAACCTCCCACTCTTTTTTCTGCTGCAGCTTTTACAAAAGATGAAATGCGGGCAAAAAAGCTGTTGACATTTGGCGTTCACCTTGCTATGATTCAACCAACAAAAACGCAATGACACAGAGTAGTAAGCAGGGCGATCCTCTCAGAGAAGTGCCGGTTGGTGCGAGGCACAGCGCGATCAAGCTGCCGAACTGGCTGTATAGCGGCTGCGTCGAATTGAAAGTAGATGCAGACGGGAGCTCCCGTTACAGTAGCAGGGATATGATGGTATCCCGTTGAGTGTGTTTCCAATACAGGAAACAAAGAAGAGTGGTACCGCGGAGGGTTTTCTACCTTTCGTCTCTTCTGCCAACCGGCAGGAGCGACGAAAGGTTTTTTGTTTTTCCTGCCAACCATCGGACAACATTTGCAGGAGGAAGAAATCATGAAAACCAACACCAAAGTTCCCAAGACACCCTTCTTTGCCGCTTTTTCCGTCGGCGCGGTCCTGTTCTCCGCTCACGCAGGCGGCGGCTTCGCCACCGGCAACCAGGCCAACACCTACTACGTGGGTCTGGGCTGGACCGGCATCATCTCCGCCATCGCGGCCATGCTGCTTTTGACCCTCACCATGCGGGAGGCCATGATCATGTACAACTCCCGTGGTCTGACGAGCTACAAGCAGCTTTTTGAAACGCTGTATCATCCCTTTGACAAGATCGAATGGGCCTTCGAGGTATTCTTCTACATCATGGTGCTGATGGCCGTTGCCGCCGCCATCTCCGGCGCAGCCTCCGCCCTGAATAACTACTTCACCATCAACTACTACATCGGCGTCGCCATTGTCGGCGTCATCGTCCTGATGCTCACCATCTTCGGCGCAGGCATCGTCCGGGCCGCCTCCACCTACATGGGCATGGCCATTCTGGTCACCGCCATCAGCATCTATGTCATCGGCATCTTCAAGAGCGACAGCAGCATCTTCTCCGTCCTCGCCGCCGACTTTGAGACCACAGGCTTCATGAATATGCCCAAGGCCATCCTCAACGCCTTTACCTACGCCGGTTTCCAGTGCGTGACGCTGCCCACCATGATCGCCTGCGGCACCACCATGAAGAACAAGGCTGGCTGCGCCAAGGCCATGTGGATCTCCTTCGTGATGAACGCCGTCGCTCTGGTCCTCTCCGTGTTCATGCTCATGAGCTGGCAGAGCGTTTACACCGCCGTGGAGGGCGGCTCCACCATCCCCACCCTCACCGTCTGCAAGATCATCGGCATCCCCGCTATGGTGGCCGTTTACGGCACCTGCCTGCTCCTCTGCCTCATCTCCACCGGCGTGACCACCATCTTCGGATTTGTGGCCCGGTTTGAAAAGCTCCCCGTGTTCAGCGGCATCCAGTCCGCCCCCGTCCGCAGCGCCATCGTTTCCGCGTTCATCATCGTCCTCTCCATGACCATCTCCATGGCCGGCCTCACCAACATCATCAAGTACGGCTACGGCTACTGCGGCTATCTGGGCATCGCCGTTGTGGTGGTCCCCTTCCTGACCGTTGGCGTATACAAAAACCGTAAATACTGCAAGGAGCACGCCTTCGCCAATGCCAACGCCGAGGAGGAAGCCGCTCCCGCCGTTCGCAGCAGCGTCCGTGCCAATCCGGTGACTGCCGACTGAGCCAGTCCCATCAACCAAGCGTTTTTTAAGAGGTGTTTATGATGCAAAAAGCTCTTTTTCCGGGATATACCGTAGGCCCTGACGCCTATGAGGATATTGTCAATATCTGCTCTGCCTATGGCAAAAAGGCCGCCATCATCGGCGGCAGGAAGGCGCTGGCCGCCGCGGAACCTCAGATCCGCAAGGCGGTGGAAGGCTCCGGCATTGAGATCATCGGCACCTTCTGGTACGGCGGCGAGGCTTCCCGCGAAAACATGGATATGCTCCGGCCTCAGGTGGCGGACGCCGACATGATCTTCGCCGTGGGCGGCGGCAAGGCCATCGACACCTGCAAGGTGCTGGCCCACGAGACCAACCGGCCCTTCTTCACCTTCCCCACCATCGCCTCCACCTGCGCCTCCTGCACCAGCCTTGGCATCGTGTACCATCCTGACGGCAGCCTGCGGGAATACTCCTTCTCTAAAATTCCCCCCGACCATATCTTCATCGACACGGAGATCATCGCCAATGCCCCGGCCCGCTACCTGTGGGCCGGCATGGGGGATACCATGGCCAAGCACTATGAGTGCACCATCTCCTCCCGCAACGATGTGCCCGCCCACTCCGACGCCATGGGCATCGCCCTCAGCTCCATGTGCGCCGCCCCCATCCTCCGCTGGGGCAAGCAGGCCATGGCGGACTGCGAGGCCCACAAAGTCACCCCGGAGCTGACGGAGATCATCGAGGCCATCATCATCTCCACCGGCTATGTCTCCAACTTCGTTCAGGTGGACTACACCACCGGCATGGCCCACGCCATGTACAACGGCTTCACGATCCTGCCCTCCACAGAGGAATACCACCATCTCCACGGCGAGGTAGTCTCCTACGGTATCCTGGTCATGCTCACCGCCGACAAGCAGTACGCGGAGCGGGACCGGCTGCTGGCCTTCAACCGCTCCATCGGCCTGCCCACCCATCTGGCGGACATCCACGCCAGACCGGAGGACCTGCCCGCCGTTACGGAAAAGGCGCTGGCGGGCATCGACGTCCGGGTCTGGCCCTACCCCGTCGCCCAGCAAATGCTGATCGACGCGGTGATGGAGCTGGAGCGGGTCGGCTGACCCGGCAAGGCGGACCGTTTCCGCCAGAAAAAGTCAGAAAAACCCCCGGAGCAAGCGGTCTTGATCGACCTGTTGCTCCGGGGGTCATCCTTTCATTTGGGGAGAGAAACAGCAGACGGAGGGAAGCGGCATGGGAGATCCCCCCTGCCCCGCCACAAGAAAAAGCCCTGTCCGGCGCAATCACACAGATTCCTGCTTCTCCCGCTCGCTGATTTTACATTCAAAGCGGTCCTTGTTGGAATCCTGCGGGATGGAGGTGGGATAGCCGCCGCCGAAGCAGGCCGTGCAAAAGCCGCTCTCCGTATGGTCGGCCAGCTTCACCACGTCGCTGAGGCTGAGATAGCCGAGAGAATCCACACCGATGATTTCAGCGATCTCCGCAATCGTGTGGTGGTTGGCGATGAGCTTGTTTTTGTCGTCAATATCCGTGCCGTAGTAGCATTCGGACACAAAGGGCGGCGCGCTGACCCGCATGTGGATCTCCTTCGCGCCGGCCTTGCGCAGCAGGTCGATGGTACGGCGGCAGGTGGTGCCGCGGACGATGGAGTCATCGATCAGCACCACGCGCTTGCCCTCCACCACGGAGCGGATGGGGTTCAGCTTGATATTGACCTCATTTTCCCGCATATCCTGCGTGGGAGAAATAAAGGTGCGGCCGATGTATTTGTTCTTGATAAAGCCCATGCCGTAGGGGATCCCGGACTGCCGGGCGTAGCCCATGGCGGCGTCCAGACCGGAGTCCGGCACGCCGATGACGATGTCCGCCTGCACGGGATGCTCCAGCGCGAGGAACGCACCTGCTCGCTGTCGGGCCACATGAACGCTGCTGCCGTCGATCACGGAGTCGGGGCGGGCAAAGTAGATGAACTCAAAAACGCACAGTCTCCGTGGCGCGATGCCGCAGTGGGATCTGTCGGACTTGACACCGTTTTTGTCCGCCACCACGATCTCTCCGGGCAGAATATCCCGCTCAAAGCTGGCGCCCACGGCGTCCAGTCCGCAGCTTTCAGAGGCAAACACCACGCTGCCGTCCTTCAGCCTCCCCATGCACAGGGGACGGAAGCCGTGAGGGTCCCGGACGGCGATCAGCTTGCTGGGGGACGAAATGACCAGAGAATACGCCCCCACCAGACGGTCCATGGCGGCGGAAACCGCCTCCTCGATGGAGCCGTGCTTCAGCCGCTCCTGCACAATGATGTAGGCGATGACCTCGGAATCAGTGGTGGTATGGAAGATCGACCCCTGACTTTCCAGCTGGAGACGCAGCTCCTGGGAGTTGGTCAGGTTGCCGTTGTGGGCCAGCGCCATGCGGCCCTTATAGTGGTTGACCAGAATGGGCTGGACGTTGCGCTTGTTGTCCGAACCGGTGGTACCGTAGCGCACATGGCCGACGGCGATGTTGCCAAGCCCCAGAGAGCGGAGGCGCTCCTTTAGAAACACATCGCTGACCAGCCCCACGTCCCGCCAGGAGCGGAACAGGCCGTCATCGTTGACAACGATACCGGCACTTTCCTGCCCGCGGTGCTGAAGGGCGTACAGAGCGTAATAGGCTAACGAGGCCACATCGGCGGTGACATTGGAGTAAATGCCGAATACGCCGCATTCCTCGTGGAGGTGGCGGTCATCGCCGGTTGCCGGAGCCGCCTTATCAAGATCCGTGCACGCCATAGATTTACTGGGCATCGTGATCCAGCAGGCGCTTCATGATCTCGGCGTAGGCGTCCTCCACGCCGCCCAGATCCCGGCGGAAACGGTCCTTATCCAGCTTTTCATGGGTCTTGGCGTCCCACAGGCGGCAGGTGTCGGGGCTGATCTCGTCAGCCAGCACGATGGACCCGTCGGCCACCTTGCCGAATTCCAACTTGAAGTCCACCAGCGTCACGCCGCACTCGGCCCAGAACGCCTTCAGCACCTCGTTGACAGCGAAGGCATAGTTCTTGATGGTCTCGATCTCCTCTGCCGTGGCCAATTTCAAGGCCAGCGCGTGATAGGTGTTCAGCAGAGGATCGCCCAGCGCGTCATTCTTATAGGAAAACTCGATGGTGGGCTGATCGAACACGATGCCCTCCTCCACGCCATAGCGCTTGGCGAAGGAACCGGCGGAGATATTGCGGACAATGACCTCCAAAGGAACGATGGCAACCCGCTTCACCAGCGTTTCCCGCTGGCTCAGCTCCTTGACAAAATGGGTGGGGATACCGGCCTTTTCCATTTTGGCCATCAGGCGGTTGGTCATCTGGTTGTTGATGACGCCCTTGCCGAGGATGGTGCCCTTTTTCAGACCGTTGAACGCGGTGGCATCGTCCTTGTAATCCACGATGAGCAGCTCGGGATCATCGGTCTTGAATACTTTTTTTGCTTTGCCCTCGTAGATCTGTTCTAACTTCTGCATGTTCTGCTCCTCCTGCGCATCTGCGCATAAAAATGATCAAAAATGTCAATTGGCCGCGTACATCTGCCGGTACGGGTTTTTGCTGTCCGGCGTCACCACGGTGAAAGGCCCGTCCATCAGCGCTTCCGCATCGCCGCCGAACAGGGTGCACCAGCGCTCCACCAGCGGCCGCAGAAGGACGGTCTCCTCCTCCGTGGGGGGATGGGGCGTCACCTGATCCGGGAAGCGGATGGCGGAAACATCGCCTCTGAAAATCACGCGCCCGCCGTGCTGTCCCGTGCAGGGGAAATAACCGGCGGCGGGTTTTCCGTCCGTATGCAGTCCCAGCACCAGGATCGTGCCGCCTGCCTGATATTCCCCAAGAAAGCTCCTCGCCCGGCCGCCAATAACGATCACCGGCTGCTGGTCCTGATAGGCCTTCATGTGGATGCCTGCCCGATAGCCCGCGTTGCCTTGGACATAGATCTCGCCGCCCCGCATGGCGTAGCCCGCCGTGTCGCCCACGCTGCCGCGGACCACGATGGAGCCGCCGTTCATCGTATCGCCTACGGCGTCCTGCGCGTTGCCGTTAACGGTAATGGAACCGCCCCCCAGATACGCGCCCAGCGCGTTGCCGGGGATGCCGTCGATCTCCACCCGGCGTCCGCTCATGCCCGCGCCGATAAACCGCTGCCCCAGGCAGCCGGTGATGCGGCACGACGGCCCGGCAGCCCGGATCGCCTCATTTAAGGCCCGGTAATCCAGACCCTTTGCTTGAATATCCATGAACTATCACACCTCCGCTGTTTTTCCGGTGGATCGGGATTTTTTTGCCGGTTACTCTCCGGCGTGGGCCACGCCCAGAATGGACAGCTCCTTTTCCGTCAGCCCCACGGCCCGCAGCATCAGCCGGTTGCCCCGCAGAGCCTCGATGGAATTGATCCCCATGCCGCCCATGATCTCCATGATCTCGTGCTTCCACGCCGTCATCAGATTGATGAGGCGTTCCGTGCCCTCGTCGGGGTCCAGCCGCTTGACCAGCTCCGGGCGCTGCGTGGCGATGCCCCACGCGCATCTGCCGCTCTGACAGGTGCGGCAGAGGTGGCAGCCCATGGCGATCAACGCCGCCGTGCCGATATAGCAGGCGTCCGCCCCCAGAGCCACGGCCTTGACCACGTCGGCAGAGGAACGGATGCTGCCGCCTGCGATCAGGGACACCTGATTGCGGATGCCCTCCTCCCGCAGCCGCTGGTCCACGGCTGCCAGCGCCAGCTCAATGGGGATGCCCACATTGTCGCGAATTCGGGTGGGCGCGGCGCCGGTGCCGCCCCGGAAGCCGTCGATGGCAATGATGTCCGCGCCGCCCCGCGCAATGCCGCTGGCGATGGCCGCGATGTTGTGGACCGCGGCTACCTTGACGATCACC
>OLXH01000833.1_pt1 | contig 13250 bp, 8 predicted proteins | sample 1673391 | NCBI WGS metagenome assembly OLXH01 (sample SAMEA103958110, study PRJEB25191) | human gut metagenome | reverse complement strand
TTTGGCGGTGCAGGGCATGATGGACACCACGCAGATATCGTGGGGATCCACGCCCAGCTTCTCGGCAAAGTAGCTTTTCGTCACCGCGCCGAACATGGCCTGCGGGGACTTGGCGGTGGAGAGATTGGTGGTGTATTCCGGGAACTGGCCCTTGACGAACCGCACCCAGCCGGGGCAGCAGGAGGTGAACATGGGCCACTTATACTGGTCATGATGGGTGAAGCGCTGCAAAAACTCGCTGCCCTCCTCCATGATGGTCAGGTCGGCGGCAAAGTCGGTGTCGAACACGTAGTCGAAGCCGATCTCCTTCAGCGCCGTCACCATCCGCTGGGCGGAGGCGAACTTGGGGTCAAGGTGATAGTACTCCGCCCACGCGGCGCGGACGGCCGGGGCCACCTGCACCACGGTGATCTTGTTGGGGTTGGCCAGCGCATCCCAGACCTTGCCGGTGTCGTCATGCTCCTGCAGGGCGCCCACGGGACAGTGGGTGACGCACTGGCCGCAGAAGGTGCAGTCCGACTCGCCCAGCGTGCGGAACCGGCCCACGCCCACGGTGGTGCGGATACCGGTGCCCACCACGTCCCAGATGTTCATGCCCTGGATCTTCTCGCACACCTGAATGCAACGCATGCAGCGGATGCAGCGGTTCTCGATGCGCACCACGGGGTTGGAGAAGTCGGTGGGGATGTTCTTCAGATCCTTGATATAGTGGTCGCCCAGCAGGTTATAGTCGTTGCACAGGGTCTGCAGCTTGCAGTTGCCGCTGCGGGTACACTTGGTGCAGTTGTTCTCGTGCTGGCTGAGGATCAGCCGCAGGTTCACGCGCCGGGCCTCGCGGACACGGGGCGAATTGGTATGTACCACCATGCCCTCCACCACCGCGTTGTCGCAGGAGGGGACGAGCCGGGCGTGACCCTCCACCTCTACCATGCAGATGCGGCAGGCGGCGATCTCGTTGACGCCCTTCAGATAGCACAGGGTGGGAATGCTGATGTTGGCGCTTCTGGCGGCCTCCAGAATGGTGGTGCCCTCCGGCACGGAGATGGTTTTCTTGTCGATGGTCAACGTTACCATTTGCTGTTCCGACCTCCTCTGAATATCCCGTATCCGTAGTGGTCACAGCGCAGGCAGCGGGACGCCTCGGTGCAGGCGCCCTCCCAGGTGAGACCACATTCGATGTCTTCAAAGTCGTTCTTCCGCTGGGCGGCTTCCCGCTCGGTGGTATTGATGCGGCCATGGGGCGGGGAGTTGTTCAGCCGCGGTGCGGGAATGTCCACCTCCACCGTGATATCGTGGTGGAAGCCCAGATGCTCGTCGATATTGGCGGCGGCCACCTTGCCGGCCGCGATGGCGCGGATGGCGCTGGCCGGGCCGGTGACGCAGTCTCCTCCGGCGAACACATTATTCATATTGCCCACCTGGCTGGAGCTGGCGGCCACAAAGGTGCCCCGCTTGATGGGCACGCCGGACTGCTCGAACCCGGCGATCTCGATGCCCTGACCGATGGCCACCACGATGACATCCGCTTCCACGCGCACTTCCGGCAGATCGGCCTTCTCCGGGCGGGGACGGCCGGTCTTGTCGGACTCGCCGGGGATCTGGGGCTGCACCCACAGGGCAACGGCTTCGTCGTTCTCGTTGGCTTCGATGCGGACAGGCGCCATCAGCGTCAGCATTTCCGCGCCCTCCGCCATAGCGCCGGTGACCTCGTCCGGCAGGGCGGTCATATCCTCGATGCGGCGGCGGTAGACGCAGGACACCTTCTCCGCACCCAGGCGGATGGAGCTGCGGGTCACGTCCATGGCCACATTGCCGCCGCCGATGACCACCACGTGCTTGCCGGTGAAGTCCGGCATGTCGCCGTCGCCGATGCCCCGCAGCATCTCCACGGCGGACATGACGTTTTTGCTGTGCTCGCCGGGGATACCCGCGCCCTTACCCTGATGGGCGCCGATGGCGATGTACAGGCAGTCGTACTCCTGCTGGAGCTGCTCGAAGGTGATCTCCTTGCCCACGGTCACGTCGGTGTGGGCCTCGATACCCAGCGAGAGGATGGAGTGGATCTCCGCGTCCAGCTTCTCCCGAGGGAAGCGATAGCTGGGGATGCCGTAGCGCAGCATGCCGCCCAGCTGGTGGCGCTCCTCGAAGATGACCACCTTGTGGCCCATCAGCGCCAGATAGTAGGCACAGCTCAGGCCGCTGGGGCCGCCGCCGATGACGGCCACGGTCTTTCCGGTAGACGGCGCGCATTCCGGCTGGGGCACGTCCCCGGCGTTGTCCACGGCGTAGCGCTTCAGGCCGCGGATGTTCAGGGACGCGTCGATCATGTCGCGGCGGCACCGGGCTTCGCAGGGGTGCTCGCAGATATAGGCGCAGGCGGTAGGCATGGGGTTATCCTTGCGGATCAGGCGCACTGCGTCGGCACAGCGCCCCTCGCCCACCAGTGCCATATAGCCGGGCACGTCCACGCCCGCCGGGCACAGCGCCACGCAGGGCACCGGCAGAGCCAGGCTGGCAAGACACCGGTGATGCTCGATATGCTCGATATAATCGTCCCGGAAGCCCTCCAGGCCGTCCACCACCAGACGGGCCGCGTCACGGCCGATGGCGCAGTCGGCGGTGTTGACGATGCTGCTGGCGGTCTTTTCAATGATCGCCAGCGTGGACATGTCCGCCTGACCGTCCAGCACCATCTCGATCAGCTTGGTCAGCTGGCCCAGTCCGATACGGCAGGGCACACACTTGCCGCAGGTCTGGGCATGGCACAGCTGCAAAAAGGTCAGCGACATATCCACCGGGCACAGACCGGGAGGTGAGGCCGCGATGCGGCGCTCAACGTCGCGGTAAAGGTTATCCACCACAGTCTGCGCTTTGCTGGGCGTCTTGATATCAAGTCTGCTCAAAGGGTGGTCACTCCTTTCCTCTCTGACGCCCTGTAAAAGTATATAGGGCGGTATGTTAGCATACAGTATGGCACAAATTTTATCGTTCGTCAACATTTCTCACGAATTATTTACTTACAAGAAACAAAATCCACCATTTGCCTTTCCGGGAAGGACAGTCATACCGTCAAAAGGGAGAAATCCGCGCCGCCGCCGCTTTTTTGGCGAAAAAGCAGTTTACATTTGCCGCCCGATGCGTATAAAATAGGGGCAATGAATATACGTACCCGAGGAGGTTATCAACTATGATCCAACTGACGAACCACGGCATGTATCTGGTGGACGGCGTTCCCTGTGAGCAGGCGGACGTTGCCCAACAGGAGGCGCGGCAAGGCACCATGGCATGGCGTATCCTGCAAGGCCACAATGTATCCGGCGATCCGGAGAGACTTCAGATCCGGTTTGACGCCATGGTGTCCCACGACATCACCTATGTGGGCATCATCCAGCAGGCCAGAGCCAGCGGCATGAAGGAGTTCCCCATCCCCTACGCCCTGACCAACTGTCACAACAGCCTGTGCGCCGTGGGCGGCACCATCAACGAGGACGACCATGTGTTCGGCCTGTCCGCCGCCAAGAAGTACGGCGGCATCTACGTACCCGCCAACCAGAGCGTCATCCACTCCTACGCCCGGGAGCAGATGGCAAAGTGCGGCGCCATGATCCTGGGCTCCGACTCCCACACCCGTTACGGCGCGCTGGGCACCATGGCCGTGGGCGAGGGCGGCCCGGAGCTGGCCAAGCAGCTGCTGAAGAACACGTGGGACGCGCCTATGCCGGAGGTGGTGATGGTGTATCTCACCGGCAAGCCCCGCCGGGGCATCGGCCCCCACGACGTGGCCATCGCGCTGGTGAAGGCCACGTTTGAAAGCGGCTTTGTGAATAATAAGGTATTGGAGTTCGTGGGTCCCGGCATCCGCGAGCTGCCCATCGACTTCCGCAACGGCGTGGACGTGATGACCACCGAGACCACCTGTCTTTCCTCCATCTGGGAGACGGACGAGGAGACCCGGGGCTTCTACGCCGCCCACCAGCGGCCGGAGGACTACGCGCCCCTGCATCCTGCAAAGGTGGCCTATTACGACCGGATGATCGCCATCAATTTGAGCAAGATCGAGTCCATGATCGCCCTGCCCTTCCACCCCTCCAACGCGTGGACGATCCACGAATTTCTGGAGAACGCACAGGAGCTGCTGGCCAAGGTGGAGGCCGACGCCGCCAAGCGCTTCCCCAAGACCCACCCCCACCTTACCGACAAGATCCACGACGGCGGCGTGTGGGCGGATCAGGGCGTCATCGCCGGCTGCTCCGGCGGTCTGTTTGACAACATCACCGAGGCGGCGGACATTCTCAAGGGCGGCAGCACCGGCAACGGCGCGTTTACGCTGGACGTGTACCCCACCTCCGTGCCCGTGTCGCTGGAGCTGACCCGCGACGGCGTGACGGCCGATCTGCTGACCACCGGCGCGGTCATCAAGCCCAGCTTCTGCGGCCCCTGCTTCGGCGCAGGCGACGTGCCCGCCAACAATGGCCTGAGCCTGCGGCACACCACACGCAACTTCCCCAACCGCGAGGGCTCCAAGCCCGGCGAGGGTCAGTTCGCCGCCGTGTGCCTGATGGACGCCCGCTCTATCGCCGCCACTGCCGCCAACGGCGGACGCATCACCGCCGCCACCGATGTGGACTATGCGCCGGTGCACCGCGCCTATCACTTCGATAAATCCGTGTACGACAACCGGCTGTACTACGGCTTCGGCAAGGCCGATCCCGGCGTGGAGCTGGTGATGGGCCCCAACATCACCGATTGGCCCAGAATGTACGACCTCACCGAGAATCTGCTGGTGGAGCTGGCCGCCGTCATCCACGACGACGTGACCACCACCGACGAGCTGATCCCCTCCGGCGAGACGTCCTCCTACCGCTCCAACCCCCTGCGTTTGGCGGAGTTCACCCTCAGCCGCCGGGTGCCGGAGTACGTGCCCCGGGCCAAGGCCGTGGCGGCGCAGGAGGCCCAGCGCCGCGCAGGCGACGTGCCCGCCCATGTGCTGGAGGTGCTGGGTAAGGTAGGCGACGCCAAGGCGCTGGCCGCCAGCACCCAGTTCGGCTCCTGCGTGTTCGCCAACAAGCCCGGCGACGGCTCCGCCCGTGAGCAGGCGGCCTCCTGCCAGAAGGTGCTGGGCGGCTTCGCCAACATCTGCTACGAGTTCGCCACCAAGCGCTATCGCAGCAACTGCATCAACTGGGGCATCCTGCCCTTCACGCTGGACAAGGATACCGCCTTTGACTACCAGCCCGGCGACTGTGTGTTTGTCCCCGGCATCCGCAAGGCCATTGAGGAGGGCCGGGAGGATATCCCCGCCCAGGTGATCTGCACCGACGGCAGCGTCCACGACCTGCTGCTGCACGTCCGTGGGCTGACGGCGGATGAAAAGGAGATTTTGCTGGACGGCTGTTTGATGAATTACTACGCCAAGCGGGGGTAAAAACGAGGTTTATACGGCGGTTTCAATGGCCCCCTTGTGTAAAGGGGGCTGTCAGCGAAGCTGACTGGGGGATTGTTACATCATTGGACAATCCCTCCGGCGCTCCGCGCCACCTCCCTTTACACAAGGGAGGCTTTGGTTCCCACCACTTTCCCCACAACATACAACGAAAGGACACATTATGGATAAGATCAAAATGACGACGCCGCTGGTGGAGATGGACGGCGACGAGATGACCCGCGTGCTGTGGCAGATGATCAAGGACGAGCTGATCCTGCCCTTCGTGGACTTAAAAACCGAATACTACGATCTGGGCCTGCTGCACCGGAACGAGACAAAGGATCAGGTGACCATCGACGCCGCCAAGGCCACGGAGCATCTGGGCGTAGCGGTGAAATGCGCCACCATCACCCCCAACAAGCAGCGGATGGAGGAATACCCCCAGCTGACGGAGATGTGGAAGAGCCCCAACGGCACCATCCGCGCCTATCTGGACGGCACTGCTTTCCGGGCTCCCATCGTGGTGCCCTTTATCCACCCGGTGGTGAAAAACTGGGAAAAGCCCATCACCGTGGCCCGTCACGCCTACGGCGACATGTACAAGGCCGTGGACATGGTGACGGACGAGCCCGGCACCGCCACGCTGACCTTCAAGGGCGAAAGCGGCGCGGAAAAGACTCTGACGGTGCAGACCGTCAGCGGCCCCGCCGTGTGGCAGGGCCAGCACAACACGGAAAAGAGCATCCGCGCCTTTGCCAAGAGCTGCTTCCAGTTTGCCGTGGACAACAAACAGGATCTGTGGTTCTCTACCAAGGACACCATCTCCAAGGTGTACGACGGCGAGTTCAAGCGCATCTTTGAGGAGGAATACGAGCAGAACTACAAGGCCCAATTTGAAGCGCTGGGCATCACTTATTTCTACACCCTCATCGACGACGCGGTGGCCCGTGTCATCCGCTCCAAGGGCGGCTTCATCTGGGCGCTGAAGAACTACGACGGCGACGTGATGAGCGACATGATCTCCACCGCCTTCGGCTCTCTGGCCATGATGACCTCCGTGCTGGTGTCCCCCGACGGGGTGACGGAGTACGAGGCCGCGCACGGCACCGTGACCCGCCACTACTACAAGCATCTCAAGGGCGAGGAGACCTCCACCAACCCCATGGCCACCATCTTTGCCTGGACAGGCGCCCTGCGCAGACGCGGTCAGCTGGACGGCCTTGCCGACCTGTCCGCCTTTGCCGACAAGCTGGAGCAGGCCTGCTTCACCACGCTGAATCAGGGCACCATGACCAAAGATCTGGCCGGTCTGGTGGACGAGGGCTTTACGGCTCACGCCGTTACCTCCGCCCAGTTTATCGCCGCCATCCGGCAGAATCTGGAGGCTGCGCTGTAAAACGGCGGATTTCCGCCGCAAACCCCTTGCAATCCCACGGCGAACAGCGTATAATATAGGTCTGGTTTTTTTACCGGAAACAATACAAAAATACGACCTACAAGGAGTGTGAGACAATGACCGAGGAAAGAAAGACCAATACCCCCGAGACCGAGGCGGTGGCGGAGAGCAAAAACTTTATTCTGAACTTTATCGACGAGGACATCGCAGAGGGTGGTCAGTTCCAGGGAATGACCGTCCACACCCGTTTCCCGCCGGAGCCCAACGGCTATCTGCACATCGGCCACTGCAAGGCCCTGTGCATCGACTTCGGCACCGCCGAGAAGTACAACGGCCTGTGCAACCTCCGCATGGACGACACCAACCCCGCCAAGGAGGACACCGAGTACGTGGACGCCATCCAGCAGGATATCCACTGGCTGGGCTTTGACTGGGGCGACCGGTTCTTCTACGGCAGCGACTATTTTGAAAAGGACTACGAGTATGCGGTGGAGCTGATCAAGAAGGGTCTGGCTTACGTCTGCGAGCTGACGCCGGAGGAGTTTAAGCAGAACCGCGGCGATATCGGCATCCCCGCTGTGTCCCCCTACCGTGACCGTCCCATCGAGGAAAACCTGCGGCTGTTTGAGAAGATGCGCAGCGGCGAGGTGGAGGAGGGCAAGATGACCCTCCGGGCCAAGATCGACCTGGCCAGCGGCAACTTCAACATGCGCGACCCCGTCATCTACCGCATCCGCTTCATCAACCACCACCGGCAGGGCACCAAGTGGTGCATCTTTCCTATGTACGACTTCGCCCACCCCATTCAGGACGCGCTGGAGGGCATCACCCACAGCCTGTGCTCGCTGGAGTATGAGGAGCACCGTCCCCTGTACGACTGGGTGGTGAACAACGTCTCCATCCCCTATCACAAGCCCCGGCAGATCGAGTTTGCCCGCCTGAACATCGACCACACCGTCATGTCCAAGCGGAAGCTGCGCAAGCTGGTGGAGGAGCACTATGTCTCCGGCTGGGACGATCCCCGTATGCCCACATTGTGCGGCCTGCGCCGCCGTGGCTACACCGCCGCCGCCATCCGCAATTTCTGCGAGATGATCGGCGTGGGCAAGACCCCCAGCGTCATCGAGTACGGCACGCTGGAGCACTGTCTCCGGGAGGATCTCAACGCCACCGCCGAGCGCACCATGGCGGTGCTGCATCCGGTGAAGCTGACGGTCACCAACTATCCCGAGGGCAAGAGCGAGGTGTTCTCCGTGGAGAATAACCCCACCGATCCCACTCAGGGCACCCACGATATCACCTTCTCCCGCCATCTGTGGATCGAGGCGGACGACTTTATGGAGATCCCCGTGCCCAAGTACAAGCGCCTGACCCCCGACGGTCTGGAATGCCGTCTGAAGGGCGCGTATCTGGTGAAGTGCACCGGCTGCGTGAAGGACGAAAACGGCAACGTCACCGAGGTGCTGTGCGAGTATGATCCCGACTCCCGGGGCGGCGACCCCGCCGACGGCCGCAAGGTGAAGGGCGCGACCCTCCACTGGGTGGACGCGGAGAATTGTCTGGACGCCGAGGTGCGGCTGTACGACAACCTGTTCTCCGATGCCACGCCCGACGGCCCCGACAAGGACTTTCTGGACTGCCTGAACCCCGGCAGCCTGACGGTGCTGACCGGCTGCAAGGTGGAGCCGGAGATGCGCAAGGTGGCGGCAGAGTTCGACAAGCAGGAGAACCGCACCGGTGTCAACGCGCCGACTTTCCAGTTCATGCGGGTGGGCTACTTCTGTCTGGACAACCGGGACTCCACGGCGGAGCATCTGGTGTTCAACCGCAGCGTATCCCTGAAGGACAGCTTTAAAAAATAACAGCGGTTCTGTGCCGCCGGAAATGCCGCGAGGACGCGGCATTTCCTTGGCCCAATAGTTAGCGGCATCTAACCAAACAATTATTTTACATGGAGGTATGTATCATGTATCAGATCACTTTGAAAATCGACGGTATGGCCTGCGGTATGTGCGAAAGCCATGTCAACGACGCGATTCGGGCCAAATTTCCGGTCAAAAAGGTCACGTCCTCCCACAGCAAGGGCGAATCCGTGATCCTGACGGAGCAGGAGATCGGCGAGGACGCGCTGCGCGGCGTGATCGAACCCACCGGCTACAAGGTCACGGGCTATATTTCTGCCCCCTACGAGAAGAAAGGTTTATTTGGCCACTTGAAAAAGTAAGCTATCTGTCGTATACTGTAGATACTTAAACTCTATGGGAGGTACGCCATATGTGCGACATTATAAATCGGTTCTCCATCAACTGCCACAGCAGCATCCGCTGCGACAACGGCAACATGGTGCTGCGGTTCGATCCCTTCCGGGTGGAGGATGCGCCTCACGACGCGGGGCTTGTTTTCATCACCCACGACCACTATGACCACTTTTCGCCGGAGGATATCCGCCGGGTGCTGTCGCCGGACGGCTTTATCGTCCTGCCGGACACCTGCTACCGCACGGCGCTGGAGGCCGGTTTTGAGGAATCGGCGCTGCTGCCGGTTCACACCGGCGTGACCTATGAGCTGCTGGGACTGTCCTTCCGGGCGGTGGCCGCCTATAACGAGGGCAAAAATTTCCACCCCGAGGCCAACCGCTGGCTGGGCTATGTGGTCACAACGGCGGACGGCCTGCACTTCTACGTGGCGGGCGACACCGATAACATCGGCGAGGCCCGTTCCGTCCGGTGCGACGCAGCGTTCCTGCCGGTGGGCGGCACCTACACCATGACCGCCCGGGAGGCGGCGGCGCTGGCCAACACGATCCGGCCCAAGGTGGCCGTGCCCACCCACTACGGCTGCATCGTCGGCGAAATGGCCGACGGCGACGCCTTTGCCGCCGGACTGGACGACGGCATCCAATGCGTGAAGCTAATCGGGTAAACAGGATAAACAACACCCCGGAACGGTTTGACCGTTCCGGGGTGGTTTTTCTTTATCAGGCGTTTGTCCTCCGCTACTGACTCAGCTTTTCGTACAGCAGCTGCAAATCATAGACATCCGCCGCGCCGTCATGGTTCAGGTCGGCCTTATCCGCAAGCGTTGCGGCGTCCAGCTGTCCGTCGTTCACTTTGGCGCTCAGCCAGTTATACAGACAGGCCAGATCGCTGACCGTCTCCTCGCCGTCACCGTTCAGGTCAAACCGTTTCGATGCGCTGCCCACACGAATCGTAGCTTGGTCGCCTTTTGTTACCTGCCACTCTCCGTCCACATAGGTAAGGCGGATGTGGGGCTGCACCTCCAGAATGGGACGGTAGACCATTTTTCTGTCCGCTTCCACATTCCGGGTCTGCTCCAGAAATCGATTTCGATATAGTGGTGCGGCGCCGTTGTCCAGCCAGATACTGTACTCCCAGCATGTCAGATCATCAGAGGAAGTCACCTCGGCTTGAGAAGCGCCCTCCGTGTCCTTGTTCTTTCTCAAGAATGTCCCCGGTTGGAGTTTACATGAGTAAAAATCCCGAATGTGAAGCTCGTCCGCCAGAAAATTCACCGCCCGCTCCACCATCACGATCTCCTCATCTGTAGGCGCGGCAGGCTGGTCACAAGAAGCCCGGATGGTAAGCGGCAGTATCTCTTCAGAAATACCATCCACAGCCCACGCCCCTGTGCCCTCGTTCCGCACCAGAGTGATCTGCGTGCGGTCGCTCTGGCCCGGCGCGAAAATGTGCTGCTGACCGCTGCTCTCGCAGAACTGCTTTACGAATGCGGCGTGATACACCGTCACCCGGCAGGTGTTGTCACCGGAAAACTGGACTTCATAGCTATCAGGGCCGAGGTCTTGCAGCCGGAATGACTGACTGTCGTGGTCGTGGCCGGCTGCGCACTGTACCGCCACATTCCCTACCAATGGATCCAGTTCCTCCAGCACAGGCAGCGTGGGACGGTCACAGGTGAAATGAAACTCCACATAGTTTTTTCCGTTTACCTTCCACGTCTTATCCATCTTGTCATAGCGCACTTCGATCCCTTTTTCCTTATCCTCATCCATCAGCGTGTGATTTCCGCCGCAGGCAGCGTTCAGCTGTGCAAGATACCTGTCCGCTTCAAAACTGACGGTACGATAAGTATTGCCATACCGCCAGTAGCTGGTGGTACCGCGGTTGCAGTACACCGCATCATGGCGGCTTCCCTCCGCCGGAACAAAGCGCACCGGCTTATCATCCAGCATTGAAATGCACTGATCGGAGGTAATGTCAGGAACTTCCTCCACATAGAAGGTGATGGGCAGTGTCACCGGCTGATCGGGCACCCACTTTCCCTTCTCCTCGCTCCAAGTCAGGTAAAGCAGCAGCGTTTCCGTTCCATCCTTCATGAGGTGATTATTGTCGGGAACGTCCTTGAGATAAAAGTTCTTGTAATATTGTCTGGGATTGATCCACAGCGTACATTTGTCGCCGCTGTTGCTGAATTGCCAAGCCACGCAGACGGCTTCCATACCGTATACCCTGTCGTGGTCGTGACTCTCGTCATCTATACAGACGAATTTTACGATATCTTGCCCTTCAAAGCCCTCGATCGTCTCCTCTGTGGGTCTGCCCTCAGGCGGGGCGGCCCACACTGTGGCGGGCAGCAGTCCCAGCGCCAGCACCGCGCACAGCAGCCACGCGGCGATCCTCTTTCTCCTCATAATGACCTCTCTTTCTTTCACAAGCCTTCTTTCTGTCTTCACATGGACGAAAAGCGTGGATTTTCTCCACGCTTTTCATTCCTTTTGTTCAGTATAGCAAGATTTTGTGAGAGATGTCAAGCTGAGCTTTTGGAAGATTCCTCCAATTTTTATCAGGTATGCTCCTGTCTTTCCCGGCGGGACAGGAACGCCGTCAACACCCGGAAAACCGTGGACACCAGCAGGATACCCACCGCCAGCGAACCGGCGATGCCCGCCGTTTCCAGACCTTTGCGCAGGGCGTCGAGCATCTCGCCCTGTAGGCCCAAGCTCATGGTGTAGTACACCCCGGCGCCCGGCAGCAGCGGGAAAATCGCGAGGACCAGATACGGCGTCACGGGGCAGCGGCGCACACGGGCCATCACCTCGGCATACAGCGCGGCAAACAGGGTGGCGTACAGGTTCATGGTGTACACGTCCAGCCCCAGCGCCTGGCACAGCAGATAGATCATCCATGTGGCCGTTCCGCCCAGCACGCACAGCACCATCCAGCGGCCATGGATATTGAACAGGATGGAGAAGCCATAGCACCCCACGAACACCGCCAGCGCCTGCGCCCACGCGGGCCACACCAGCGACGCCGACTCCACCACCGCGCCGATGCCGTAGATGGGCGCCGTCACCCGCCATGCCGCCGCCGTGCCCAGCGCGATGGCGAAGGCCGACAGAAACACCTGCACGATGCGCACCACGCCGGAGTTGGTGTCGCCGTAGATGATATCCCGCATGGAGTTGGTGATGAGCAGCCCCGGCACCAGGATCATCAGTGCGCCGATGATGGCCGCGTCAGGACTGTTGAGCCAGCCCAGCCCCGCCGCCACATAGGCCGGCACCGCCATCAGGAACGAGGCAAGAATGGTGCTGAAAAAGGGATTGGCCTCAAAGCGATCCAGAAAGCGGTTCACAAAGCCGATGATCATGCCCATCAGCCCCGCCCACAGGCAGTCCCGTAGGGAGCTGCCGAACACCAGCGCGAAGCCAAGCCCTCCCAGAAAGCTGCCCAGATACGCCACGGCGGGGCGGTACACCCGGCACCGGGCCATGGTCTGCCGCAGCCACTCCGAGGCCTCCTCCACCGTTGGCTTCTCCCGGCAGATGCGGCGGCTGAGAGCGTTCAGCTGCTCCAGCGCCTCCAGATCGTTACCGTGGTAGCCGATACGCTTCATAATGGTCAGGGGTTTGCCGTTGGTGGCCTCGAAGCTGACGGTCAGGCTGTTGGGGATGGCGAACACCTCGCACTCCACGCCGTAAGTCCGCAGGATACGGCGCACGGTGTCCTCCACCCGGAAGGTCTCGGCGCCCGCCAGCGCCAGCTGGCAGCCCAGCCGCGCCGCCAGATCCGCCAGAAGATAGTAGTCCATCATATATGTCACCTCGATAGGAGAAATAGGGTTCAAAAATCCGCGTCACATTATAGGCGGGACGGAGGAAAATGTCAACCACCTTGTATCTTGACAGCCGCCGGGAATCCGGTACAATAAGAATAACTACAGAAACAGGAGGGCTATCCCATGACCTATGATTTTACCACGCTGCCGGATCGCTGGGACACCGGCGCGGAGAAATATGAGCTGATGAAGAAGCGCTGCCCCGATGTGCCCCGGGGAACCGTGCCCTTTTCCGTGGCGGACATGGACTTTCTGCCGCCGCCGGAGCTGAGCGAGGGCGTGCAGGACTTTATGCGGGGCCGGGTGTTCGGCTATACCCGCACGCCGCGGGAG